>VOFG01002853.1_pt1 | contig 13175 bp, 27 predicted proteins | sample 5384171 | NCBI WGS metagenome assembly VOFG01 (sample SAMN12384726, study PRJNA508395) | human gut metagenome | isolation source: healthy gut F | host: Homo sapiens | reverse complement strand
TTATCTCGACAGTTAAAGACAAAAGGCCAAAGACGGTTAGACATCCAATTAAGAGAATTGCAAGCATTTTTGCTGTATCGGTTTGATGAAGAATCGATCCCGGATCTTTCGTTCCGCCGTGCCCGGCATCGATGATCACTTTCTTTTTTCTGCCAAAAGAAAGACTCCTCACATATCGTTGTACTACTACCATATGTGAAAGAAGTCCCCAAAGTTTCCTGTTTAATTATTCCTCATACTCCCCCGCTAAACACCTCCACCGCCGGTCCAGTCGCATGAACACGCGGTTTTCTTGTGGTCCCAGCGGATCTGCAGGCAGCCGCCCAGCAGCTCGACCTCAACCTCATCCTCCGTATGCCCTGCCAGAATAGATGCAACGGCAACCGCGCAGGCACCTGTTCCACATGCCATCGTTTCGCCGGATCCGCGCTCCCAGACACGCATTTTTACGTGTGTACGGTCAATGACCTTGACAAACTCAGTGTTGGTACGGTCCGGGAAACGCTTATGGAACTCGAATTTCGGTCCGATCGTCTCCAGATCCAGGGGAATCAATCTCATCCATAAACAGAACGGCGTGCGGATTTCCCATGGAAATTCCGGTAAATTCGTATTCGTTCCATCTACCTCGATCTTCTCCGGAAGCTCGGAAGTCTGCTCCGGCTCGCCCATATCGACGGTGACCGCCGTTACTTTGCCATTTTCGACCTTCATATCCAGATATTTAATCCCGGACAATGTCTCAACAGAAATCTGCGGCTTGTCCACGATATGGTGGTCATACGCATATTTTCCCACACAGCGGATGCCGTTGCCGCACATCGCGCCGCGGGAACCGTCCAGATGTACATATCCATGCGGCAGTCTGCCACCTCGGATGGGGTAATCAGAATCAATCCGTCGGAACCAATTCCAAAATGGCGGTCACTGACGGCAATCGCCAGCTTCTCCGATCGTTTACCGTTTCTTCAAAACAGTTGACGTAGACATAATCATTTCCAACTCCATGCATCTTTGTAAATTTCATCGTTTTTGCTGCTCCTTCTGCCTTTTTGATCCTATTGTAAAGGATCTTTACGCCATTTTGTAAAGGCTGATTACCATTTGTGCCGCCTCAATAAGGCTTACCTGGCTGTCCATGCTGCATTTCTGCAGATATTTATGCGCCTCCGGCTCCGTCATCCGGTTCCGCTCCATCAAAATCGCTTTTGCGGTGTCGATCGATTTCTGATCCTCTTCCCTGCGCTTCTGCGGCGGCTGACGGCGCATCCGCCGTCTTTTTTCCGCCTGCGTCTGCTCAATCATGCGGACCGTCGAAACTAAATCTCCCATTTTAAACGGCGCCGGCAGGCAGACAATCCTTCCCATCGCTTCGCCGCTCCACCGGCTCGGGGAAGCAATGAGAAGCAAATCAAATCCGGCGGCAACTGGTCGGCAAGCTGCCGGCAGGTCATATCACCAAACCGGTAGCCACTCACCACAATCCCGCTTCGCAAATCACCGGTTGACGCTAAAACCTGCGCGCCCGACGTGCAGGAGGCTGTGACCTGTATTCCATGTTTTACGAGTATATTTCTAATATTTCGTCCGTCCTGCGGCTTCGAAAATGCTACTATGATGTTTCCCACGTGGTCTCACCTCACTGCGATTCCGTACCCCCTAACAACGATACAGATATTCCGCTGTCTCCCAATCCGTCACATAGGCACAGAAGCGTTCCCACTCCTCTTTCTTGCCCTCGCCGTACATCCGGCAGAACTTTTCCCCAAATACACGGTGTGCAAATTCATTTCTGATCCAGCTTCCGGAGCAATATCCCCAATGTCTCCGGGAACCGCGGCGCATCCTCATCGCCTGCTTCTTCATCCAGCACCAGCGCCTTCTCGATTCCTTCCAGCCCTGCTGCCAGAATCGCCGTCAGCGCCAGATACGGATTCGCAGATGGATCCGGGAACTGCACTTCCACGGAAATGCGTCCGTTCCGGTCTTCCTTCACATGAACTGCCTTTTTCACTTCCTTTTTCCCACACAGCCGCCGGGAACTCTGGCTGGAACACCGTGCTTCTCTCCGCCGCCAGACGTTTGTATGAATTGACGGTCGGATTCGTGAAAATCATCATATCGCTCAGATTTTTAAGCACGCCTGCCGCAAACTGCTTCGCCTGCGCCATCGCCTCGGCGCCCCGTCTGGAAGAGATCGACACGCCCACATGAAGCCCCGAGCCATCGCCGCTCATGTTTGGTTTCGGCATAAAAAGGTCGCATGCAGACCATGGCGTTTCGCAATCCGTTTTGACCGCCGCCTTGAACGTCTGTAAATAATCTGCTGCCTCAACGCCCCGGCGCGCCAGGAAGGACAAAGCTGTGCTGTCCGGCCGTCAGGCCATGATGCGTGCTCTCGACCGCGAATCCCGCTTCCTCCAGGCTCAGAATCATGTCCCGGCGGACGCCCTCTGCCAGATCGATCGGCCCCGCGTCATAATACCCGGCAACCTCATGCGTCACCGTCGTCGGTCTCCCATCATCATCCGTGTGAAACAGATAAAACTCACACTGGAAATCAAAATCAAAGTCAGTCCCATCTTCTCGGCACGTTTTTACCGTTTCCTGTAAAATATGACGCGAATCCGTCAGGACGGCGTCCCATCCGCATTGCAGACCTGGCAGATCACGCGCGCTACATTTTCCTGCCCGGAATCCCACGGAAGAACCTGATACGTTGATGCATCCGGCTTCAAGTACAATTCCACACTCTCGCTCTGGTCCGTCAGATACTCCGGCGCCGCCGCGCCCCTCGATCCCAGCTTTCTGTAAGCCGCCGAGCGCAAACCGGTTGATTGCATACCCCTCTTTCATCGCTTTTTCCGCCTGCCTCCGCGTCATCTGGACCATTTTGCACTGTCCAAAAATATCGGTAAACTGCAGCTTTACCAAATCAACATCTTCATCAAAAAAAGGTTCCGATCGGTTCATATTCTCTCCCATCGCCATTTCCTCCTATAAAAAAACGAGGCAGCTGTCTCTGTTTCCAGTCAGCCCCCTCGCCCTCTTTTCATATACGCCCAGAATTTTCCTGCCTATACAGCCCCCAAAATTTCAAGCATACGTTTATGATCGTTTTGCTGTGTGAGAATGCCCCTGTCATTCTTTTCACAATTTTATAAATAAAATATAGCAGTCCGATATTTTCTGTCAAATACTTTTTTATTTAATCCGCAGCTGTTCGCTCAATTCATTTCCCAACTGGATATGTCCCACATAGCCGACCTCGCCGACCATGTAAAACCCATGCCGTCCTCCTTGATTTCCACTTCCAGCGTGCCGCCCGGCATATGGACGTACATATGCGGATCGGCAAGTCCCAGGCGATATGCCGCACTCAGCCGCCGCGCAGGCGCAGCTTCCGGACGCCAGCGTATATCCAACGCCTCTCTCATAGATCTCGATCTGGATATTCGTCCGGTCAAAAGGACATTTAAAATCTGCGTATTGACCTTTTCCGGGAAATATTCGGATGTTTCCGAATGCTCGCCGATCCGGCACACCATTTCCTTCGAAATCTCATTCATCCAGATAACACAGTGCGGATTTCCCATTGAAAGACAAGTCGTGACATACGGAATCTTTCAAAATACCATCGTCTGGTTTACCATCTCCCGCCGCTCGCCGGTCACCGGAATCTCATCGCTCCAGAACGTCGGATGTCCCATCAGAAATTTTCACACGGGTCGCATCCTCGTTGAGATAAAAGACTGTCTCCTCGCCTCCCAGCGTTTTCCAGGAGATCGTCGTTTTTCTGCACATATCCGCGTCCGCAGATATTTTGCAAAAATACCCATGCCGTTGCCGCTCTTCTCCGCCTCGCTGCCGTCCGCGTTGTAGATGCGTACATAAAAATCATTCTCCCCCCAGATAGGGGCCCGCCAGAATGCCATCCGCGCCGATGCCAAAATGACGGCTGCACATCTTCTTGATATTCTCCGCATTCAATTCCAGATCATTCTTATTTGGATCAAACACCAGGTAATCATTTCCCATACAGTGATATTTTTCAAGCACAACCTGTTTCATCGCGATACCTCCTGCCCCTTTTAATCAATACCATAAAATCTTTTTCATCGTAACTGTTCAGTACCTTCACATCACGCGCAAAATCCATTAAAAATTGCCTACGGCAATGGGATTTTGCCTGCTGACCCATGTTTCGTACGGTCAGCGCAGTAAATGCGCAGACCTACTGAACAGTTACCTTTCATCAATGATTTCTATTCTTTACTTGTTCTTGAAATCACTTTATCATGCATATCCATTTATATTTGGAATATGTCTGCATTTTCATAATATTCCATCTATGCTTTCTTTAATTTCAATTTTAGGAAAATATAGCAGCTTTTAATAGAAGAATCATGCTTTTAAATATTGCATATAATGCTATATAATATGAACTAAGAAACGAAAATGTCTGTGTTTCAAAACATATTTATCTCAGAGGAAAACAACAAACTCAATGCATTTATACAAGATATAATTTCCCGCAACAATCAACCTGCAATACACTCAAAAAAAGGAGTCCCCTTTATGTCCAGAAAATACCACCCACGAATCCCCGCCTACGAAAAACGCGGCTACCTCAACCACGAATTCCGCCTCTTCCACCTGCGCGGGCAGATGGATACACCGGTTGCCTACCACTATCATGATTTCCACAAAGTCCTGATCCTGTTAAATGGCGAAGCGGACTACATCGTGGAAGGCCGTTCCTACCACCTCCGCCCGCTCGACATCGTCCTCGTCGGCGCGCACTGCCTGCACAAGCCGGTCGTGCCATACCACAGCCGATATGAGCGCATCATCCTCTACCTGTCGCCAGAATGCCTGATGCATTCTCCTGTGCTGACTGTGCGCTCGACCTCTGTTTCCAGCTTGCCAGAGAACAGCAGTCCGATGTTCTGCGCCTCGGTTCCCTTACCATGACGCCGCTCTTAGAGGCGCTGTCAAGACTGGAAAATGCCTATCAGGCAGGTGGTACAAATGACAATGGTACAGACAATGCTAACTTTGAATCCCTTTGGTGGCAGCAGTTATGGCTCCGGGCTTGCGTTTATTATTCCTGGAATTTATGGTACACCTTGATCGCGCCGCCTCCGAAAACCATCGGGAATACGTTCCGACCTCCCCTTCCGGCGAAAAAAATCCTGGAACTCATGCGCTACCTCTGAACACCCAGAAGAAGACCACACCATCGACCAGCTCGCCGCCCGCTTTTTACATGAGCAAATACCACATGATGCGCCTCTTCCGCCAGGAAACCGGCTACACCATTACCGAATACCTGACTGAAAACGCCTCCAAAAGCAAACGAGCTCCTGCGCCGGGGCACCCCCGTCACAGAAGCCTGCTATCAATCCGGATTCCGCAATTATGCTGCGTTCCTCCGGGCATATAAGAAAAAATATCGCGATACGCCGCATAATTTATCCAGATTAAATTACCAAGAAAATTTTACTATATAATAAGGAAACTTCCCCCTATTCTTCCCTCCGGAATTTCTGAATCGACTCCATCAGCATTCTGAAATTCCGGATCATCGAATCAAACGCCCCATATTTATAAAAATTGATAAAGACAAGCCCACCGGCACCGCCAGAATCATGCCTGTCAGCCCGCGCAGCTTAAATCCCAGATACAAAAGAAACAGCGTCATCAGAGGCGGCAATCCCATCGACTCCCCGACGATCTTCGGCTGGATGATCTGACGGACGACCTGCGTCAGGATGTAGAGCAGGATAAGCCCGGTCGCATACGCATACTCCCCGCGAACAGCTTCACAACCGCCCATGGGAACAGCACCGTTCCCGTTCCAAAGATCGGCAGAAAAATCCAGAATCGCCGTCAAAAATGCCAACAGGACACCGTAGCGGGACACCCAGCACCAAAAATCCTGCCGCGAGAATCAGCGCCCACCACACACACATGATACGGAATTGTGCCAGAAAATATCCGCCAATCACTCCCTTTGCGTCCCGTTTCATATACTCGATATAGCGGAATATAAATGCCGGAAGATGCCCTTTCAGCCACCGCATGATGGACTCCCGGTCCGCCAGAAACAGATATGAAGACAGGATAGTAATGACCATATTTACCAGAAGATTCGGAATACTCTTCGCCACATGTCCGGCGATCTGCACGGTCGGTTCCGCCGCCCGCGATACCAGTTTTCCAAACAGACCATCCAGATTATCCGAAAATGCCAGCAGCGGCGGCTGTAAATTCTGAGGAAAATATTCTGCAAGCTTCCGCCCATTCTGCAATGCATCCCCGATCTCAGCGATCACACTCTGATATATTTCCGGTGCATCCGCCAGAAAACTTCCCATTTCCCGGTAAACCAGAAGACCCGCCCGTAAAAAAGACCGATCACAATCGCCAGCGCCGCGATACGATCAGCATCGAGCCGTGGCGCCGCACCAGCTTCACGCGCCGTTCCAGAAACCGCACCAGCGGATTTGCTAAAAGTGCCAGAATCCATCCGACCACAAACGGCATGAAAAAATGCAGAAGTCTGGGACCTAAAAGATGACCAGACATAGACCCAGGAACGGAATCACAATATTCAGAATCATTCTAAGATATCGTTTCATCTCATCCTTTTCCTTTCCGAGGCAATGATGCAACTTCGCTATACCAGATTATAGTGTTCCGCAATCTTTCTGAATGCCGGAAGCGATCTCGATCTGTCCATATGATACGCAGTATGCAATGCGCACATAACCTGGGCAAGCGAATGAACTTCCCGGTACTACCAGTACATTGTACTGTTTGCATACCTCACAGAATTCCTTCTCATTCTCCACCGGGGATTTCACGAACAGGTAGAACGCGCCCTCCGGCTTGATGCAGGAAAATCCGCACTCTTTCAGTCCGTTGTAAAGCAGGTTACGGTTGCGGTCGTAAGCTTCCAGATTCACATTCGCATCTACGCAGCGCTTGATGACTCTCTGCATCAGGGATGGCGCATTGACACAGCCCAGAACACGGTTCGCGATCGTTGCCGCCTGGAATACATTTGCGCTCTCATCCATCTCAGACGGAATTACCAGATAACCGATACGCTCGCCCGGAAGGGACAGAGGACTTGCTGTACGAGTAGCAAACCACTGTATTGCGGTAATATTTTGTCACATACGGTACAACCGCGCCGTCGTAAGCCAGCTCACGATACGGCTCATCGGACAGAAGCACGATCGATGTACCAAATTCCTTCTGTTTCTTTTCCAGAATTGCTGCAATCTTCTGCAGTGTTTCCTCGAATAAATAACGCCGGTCGGGTTGTTCGGGGTGTTGATGATCACTGCCTTGGTCTTTTCGTTGATCTTTTCCTCAAATTCAACGAGATTCGGCTGGAAATCCACCGTATTCGGAGATACAACCACCAGCTCGCCGTCATAGTTGCGGACATAAGAACCATACTCTACAAAGTATGGTGCAAAGGTAATGACCTGCTCTCCTGGATTTAACAGGGTCTTTAAAATGACATTCAAACCACTTGCCGCACCGACCGTCATCAGGATGTTGCCTGCGTGAAAGGAGGTGCCGAACCGGCGGTTTAACGACTGAGCGATCGTCTCACGCACATCTTCATAGCCTGCGTTGGACATATATCCGTGTACCAACAGGGAATCTTCTTCCTTTACGATATCCTGAATTGCCTGATTTACCTCTGCCGGAGCCGGTACGCTCGGATTTCCAAGGCTGAAATCAAACACATTCTCACGTCCATATTTCGCCGCCAGCTTATTGCCCTCGTCAAACATCATACGGATGGCGGAGTTATTTTCATAAGCGGTATCAGTTTTTCTGAAATCATTGGCTTGCCCTCTTTTCTGTAAACTGATCAATGCGGCAATTCTATCTGTATACAAGCAGCACTTTAACTTACTGAATTGTCGTCTTTTTGTTATTATAGCAGATTTTATTTCACTTTTATATCTTAATCCATATATTTTTACCGCCCTGCAACCTTATGCGATACCAGAAATGTCACAACCGCTGTCACCGCGAAATAAAACCATGTGGACGGATTGCTGAACCAGGTTGTGAAAAACGATAAGAGCATGTAAAAGTGCAAACTGTGCGTACAGAAGATAGGTAATCGGATTCTGCACCTGGCGCATCATCCGCATCAGCAGATACGCCGCCGCTCCTAATATGGCAGAAAAGATGAACACGCCAATTATGCCGAAATCGTAGTACGCATCATAAAAAAAAAAAAAAACATCGTCAGCGTCGTCAGCTCTTCCTTCGTCACATAATATGGAAATGCCGTCAACGACGGAACCAGAAACTTGAGTCCCGTCAGCGTCCAGAACGGTGCCAGCATTTTCATGCCCCAGCTGTGCTTCACAAGTCCCTTGACCAGACAGTCGAAATTATCGTAATTGTTTGCAATATAGATATACGGCTGCGTCACAAAAAATCGGCAGGTGCCGTTTCATCTCAAAAACCGTATTCAGGTAGGCAGTATCATGGCTGCGCGCGATCGTCAGCAGAATGTAGAGCACAATCAGCCCCGCCAGCGCAAAAACAACATAAATCGGATTCAGCTGGTGTTCCATCTGCATGTAGGTAATCAATGCCAGCAGTACCGCAAACAGAAGCTGGGAGCGCGACACGCACAGAAGCGGAATCGCCACCGCCGCTGCATCTGCCAGAAGCATACATACCAGCCGTCCCCGGCTGCGACCGCCCTCGATGCAAAAAATAGATCACAGAGAGCGCCGGAACCAGCACACAGGACACCGTCAGATAATGAAGCCCGGTCACATGGAAATAGGAATAAGCATGCGGAACGCCCCGGAGCAGCAGCGGAATATAGCCCATATAGACCGCCTCGATAGCGAAACAGACTGCCGATAGCGCCGCCAGCGCCACCGCGCAGAAAAAAAAGACAGTTCCGGCATAGGATTCCAGCCCCGGCGCTGCACCGCGCCAGAATGACCGCCCACACGGACGGACGCTTCGCCGGAAAATGCTTCCAGATAATAAAAAGCCAGATAAAAGCCCGCAAAACGCCGCCAGAAGTCCCAGCCACGTTCCCGCACCCATGCCTGACTTAAATAACTAAGCTTCATACACGCCAGTCCCCTGTCCACCTACTAAAGGAAAGAGCGAAAATCCCCGCAGATGCAGAAGATTTCCACCCGGATATAGTCTGACGCATACAGATACACCGCCGCCGCCAGAAGCCCTGCGCCGGATAAAGATAATGGCGGCCAAGCGCCAGAAGCAGCGAAGCCGCATAGCAAACCAAATAAACGATCATAGTTTTCATCCTATCTGTACGTCTGTACACAGTCTTTACCGCACCGTTTTTTTCTACTGCCCAGCCCGTCATCAACGATTTTCAGCATCGCTGACAGAGCTTCCTCCTCGTCTTTTCCATCACAGATAAACTCGATCTCATCACCGCTCTTGATGCACGCCCCAAGCACGCTCAGGACACTCTTTGCATTGGACACGGTGCCACGGAACTGAACTGGACGGAACAATCGAATTTTACCGCCTCATTGTTATTAGGATTCCCGCCGGTCTCAAATGCAGACCAGTCGGGTTTTTTAATTTAATTTTTGCTTTTTACCATTGTTTAACTTCTTTCTCCTCATTTGTGGATGGCATACCATACTTTATGCAGCATTGCCGCTCTCTGCATCCACATTTTCTTTTGCCGAGCCTGCCCTGCTCTCCCGGTTGGAACTGCTCTTGGCTGCCCATGTCTCCACGGTCACCTCGGTGCTTTCCGTCGTCTGGGCACTGAGCTTCCATGTTCGCTGACCTGCACTGTCACAGCCGGCGCCGACAGCATCTTATACGCGTCCCCAGCTGGAACCGCGCCGCTGCCGTGTGCTCGCCCAGTCCCATGCCTGATACATCGACCCGATATTCATCTTCGCCGCCGACAGGCTGCTTAAATCCTCCTCAAGTCCCTGTACCTTGACTTCCATCTTCGTATCTTCGACGGTATAGCTGTAGCTGCTGTTCTTTCCGTTTAGAGTCACATCCTCCGGTTTGACCGTAAAGGTCTTCTATCAACTTCTCGACCTGTAGTGTCACGTTGATCGTCGCTGTCCAGTCCCACGATCGTAAGCCCGGACGGCAGGTAATCATCCAGATCGATCCGCACTCCACATCCTTTGTCGCGCCCTGCACATTGAGGGACGGTCCCTGAATCGTGATCGTGCTGACCGATGCCAGATCGGTCTTGAGTCCTGCCACAGACACCGACTTGATATCCGTCTTCGACCCGTATAGCGGTATCCATCCGCCACCTCGCCGCTGACGTCAAAATCAAGCGGTACTTCTTTTTACTTTCAGGATCTGCATCGTATAAGAGACATCTCCGCCAACCGTCTTGACAGAATCTCCCAAATCTGACAGCACATTTCCATTGGCGTCAAAATACCCGGTGTTGCTGTTCCACCGACATCCGCCGCAGCACCGTCAATATTAAAACGGATACCCACGCTGCTGATCTGTCCGATCAGGAGGTTGGTCCTTTGACCGTCACCTGAGATGGCACCATTGTCACCTCACCCGCCTCGTAACCCCCTCTGCCGCCTTGCCCTGAGGATACGCTTTCAGCGTAAATGCCTTGGTCTGCAGAGCCTCGGTCGTGATCTTGATGACCTCCGGGGACTTCACAACCGGCGTGGACTCCAGCAGTTCCTCATTGTTCACCACTTCCACTGGATCGGGATCGCACCCGTCACATCATACATTTCCGATAAATCCGCATAGGCGCGTTGAAATCCGACGCCTTTACCTTATAATCATCCTTCGTCCGGATCTTGAAACTGATCGTCGCCGTTTTTTTGCCTACCATCATAGGCAAGATCCGCCTGCTCCAGCACCTGATCGTTCGTGATCGTGACCGGAACCTCCCTCGTCGATACCTTGATCGGGTTCGCCACATTCACGACCGCCAGCCACACAAAGAAAGCACAGAACAGGGCAATCAGCTTGATCGCAAGATTATTCGTCAGCTTTTTTCTTTCATTTCTGCGTCTTCCTTCCATATTCTGAAACGACCTGTGTTTTCCTGTTTCCCGTTTTACCAGAACTGACAATATATTTCTCAGTTCATCTCCATCCTGACACTTTTTAAGCCGTCCGGACACAGCCACCGACACGCGCCCCGTCTCTTCCGATACAACCAAGGTCACGCTATCGGTCGCCTCACTGACTCGACTGCCGCACGGTGTCTGGTTCCCAGCCCTTGCTGATATCCATATTGTCCGGAGAGCGGCAGATAACAGGTCGCCGCCGTCACACGGTTGCCGCGAATCACGACGGCGCCATCGTGAAGCGGCGTGTTATGCTCAAAAATATTGATCAGAAGCTGGCTCGTCACGACACCATCGATCTCGATGCCTCGTCCGCTCGATCTCTCCGAGCGGCGTGCCCTCTCGATGACGATCAGGGCGCCCGTCTTGACTTTTCCCATCTCAAAACAAGCACGCACCAGCTCTGCAATCGTCTTTCGCTGAAATCCTCATTTTTTCTTCGTATCATCCGTTGAAAACAGCGTCGTCAGCACGTTCTGGCTTCCGGATCTGTGCTCCAGTGCTTTTCGCAATTCCGGCTGGAAAATAACGATGATCGCCGTTACCGCAATGTACGACGTCTTTCCAGAAGCCACAGAATCGTATCCAGTTCCAGGATCGCAGCTGCCAGAAAGAATGCAAGAATAAAAACAATACCCTTCAGAAGCGTCCACGCCCGCGTATTTTTGATCCAGATCAGCATTTCATATACCAGAATTGCTATAATCGCGATCTCTATTAAATTTTTTAAAGGTTATCTTCGGTACGAACGAGATCCACGAATAAATCTCCGCCAGTATCTCTGCCATTCTTTTCCTCCCTTTCGGGCTGCGTTTCTGTTACCAGTCACGTACATATGACCCGTCACGCATTTCTTTTAACAACAAGTTTCTTTTATAAAATAGTCTATCTTCTCTTTACTTTATTGATTTCCTGTACCTTTACATCCGTCCTCGAGATCGCAATCTTTGGAACCGCTTTCACATAGTAATAATAATCGTCATCCTCAAACTGCGTGTACTCGGTCCGGCTGTAATCGACCGAAAAAACAAACAGCTGATAGATCAGCGATGCAATGACCGCACCAATCATTCCCACAACCAGCTCCGGCACTGACACCGGAACGCCAAAGCGGAAATCGCCGATAAACACAACCAGAATCTGTAAAATAAGGCCAGCTCCGATCGCGATCCCCCCAGGAGTAGTTGATCGACAGTTTCTTGAGCACACAGACCGTCCAGCGCCCCCAGGCAGCATGCCTGCAATCATGACAAGCATCGCCGGGTTTGCCAGCAGGTTTTGATGACCTGCGCCAGCATCTGCGTGATCTCAGTCTGCTCACTGCCTGCCAAGAAGCTTCCGTTCTGCTTCACATACAGAATCACGTAGTACAGAAAAAATCCCACAGCTCATCGGAATCACCGATACGAGGCTTCCAGTCAGTCCGAAAATCATCAGGACTGCAAACGGCATCTTCAGAAAAACAAGATCGGCGTTATAATCAGGTACGCGCTGTCACCCGGCTGAAATCTGTAATACAGCAGCACCACGATCAGAAGGAACACCAAGGTGATGAGCGCCACTTCCATCGATGCTGCAAAGAGCTGTGCCAGCAAAAAAAATCCCAATCAGAAACGCAATGGCTCCAAATGGGAGAAATGCACATATAATTCCCGCAAACAGCGGCACCAGACCGCCGCTCAGTTTCGGCATCAGTCCGATGTTCTGGTTAATCAGAAACACCGCCGCAAAGGCAGTTATAAAACGCAGGAATGCATTCACAAATGCACTGTATCTCGCATAGAAAGCCTTGAGTGCTTCTTTCCCTGCAAGGAGTCCTCTCATCTGCCTCTCCTCTCTCTCTCCATTTTTCTGCGCGCCCGGTGTATATCGTAGCGCTTATCCAGATGTTTCAGTTTCGCTATGTAGATCCGGTTCATCCTTTCCTCGTACTCATACCGCCCGCCATACACGATGATCGTCAGGACGACATACAGAAAAAAAAGCCCCCCGAGGTATAAAGCTCCTCCTCGAAAAAGCCAGTCCCTTCAGTTCATCCATTCCTATCGAACT
>VOFG01002101.1_pt1 | contig 13191 bp, 18 predicted proteins | sample 5384171 | NCBI WGS metagenome assembly VOFG01 (sample SAMN12384726, study PRJNA508395) | human gut metagenome | isolation source: healthy gut F | host: Homo sapiens | reverse complement strand
CTGTTTTTTTATTAAGAAAGAGCGATTGTATCAGCGTGCAAAATCCGCTATACTTAGAAGAACAGGCTGGTTTTTTATGCAGAAGCCTTGATTGGAGCAGAAAGATGAAGACCATAAAACGACGTGCCTTTTTGCAAGGCGGCAGCAGCTGCCGTGGCAGGCGTGCTGTCCCCGCACGCGGCGGCAGAGGCTTTGATGCCGCAGGCCGCACAGGCTGTGGTGGGCAGTGCGGTGCCGGAGGATTACTACTCCTTTGCCTTCCGCAGCGACCACAGCGAAACAGATCTCTCCCACGATTTTTATTATACAGATGCCTTTTTTGAGAACACGGCGCTGCAGTACAGCCACAAGCTGGCACTGGCAACGCTGGGCCTTGTGGCGGCAAGCGGCAACACCTACCAGAGCGATGCGCTTTACTGGGTGGAGGGTGAAGCGGGCCGTGAGGACAGCATTGCGGATGCCTACCAGAAGCTTGGCTTTGCCAATGCGGTCTATGCGGGCTACCAGTGCAGCCTGAACACCCCGGTGGATACCGCGGGCTGTGCTTTTGCGCAGAAAACACTGGTACAGGATGGCCAGCGCACCACCATTATTGCAGCCATGCTGCGCGGTGTCGGCTATGGTGCCGAGTGGGCCAGCAACCTGCATGTGGGCGAAGGCGGCGGGCACTATGGCTTTGTGACAGCAGCAGAGCATTTTTTGAGGATCTGCAGGACTACCTGAAAAAGCCGAGGCTGCAGCGGGAACGCTGGGCACCATCAAGCTCTGGCTGGGCGGCTACAGCCGCGGCGCGGCTGTGGCAAACCTGACGGCGGCGCGCATCCGGCAGCAGCTGCCGCAGATCGCGCAGAAAAATACCTTTGTTTACACCTTTGCCGCACCGGCGGCACTGACGGCAGCGGACCGCCCGGATCTGCAGGCGGACTACGACAACGACCACACTGCAGACGGCGGACTGAAAACGGATTGGGATGTAAGCAATATCTTCAACATCATTTCCAGCGGCGACATCGTGGCCCGCGTGATGCCGGAAGAGTGGGGCTACCACCGCAACGGAAACGACCGCTTTCTGCCCTCCACGGCGTACCAGAACGAGCTGGATGATCTGAGCATCATCGAGAGCCGGATGGGCGGCGTGCCGCTGCGGTTCGACCAGCTGGCCACAAAGGAAGATGTGGATTCGGTGATCGCGGCGGCTCTGGCGTTCTGCAAAAGCGCCGCAAATTACCACGAAAAATATGAAGCTGCCTTTATGGATATGCTGCAGTGTGCCTTTACCCTCTCGGAGAAAGAGGCGGCCGAGGGCGTGATCCTGGACGATGAAGCTGTGATGGAACGGCTGCGCAGCATGGAGAACATCCGTAAAATGTCGTGGACGAAGGTGCTGCGCTGCGTGATGACGGCTTCGGCCATGAGCCGACCCATTCTGGAGCAGGTGGGGGCCATCGTGCCGCTGCGGGCGCAGCAGGTGGTGGTGCCGGTGCTGGCGGTGGGTCTGTGCTACGAGGTGGAGAGCGATGTGCTGAGGATGCTGGTGTACTACATCCTCAGCCTGATGAGCGTGAACAGCCCGGCAGACAGCGTTCTGCGTGCGGCATTCTGCCACTACCCGGAAAACTACATCACCCTGATGGAATATTACGACCCGCCGAGCACGGCATGGAAGCCTATACCCGAAAATAAAATCTCCGGAAATAAAAAGAGGGGCTGTTGCAAAAATAAAAATGCGATAGCAGCTTGCACAAAGGAATAACGCGAAATCAGAAACCGGAACCCTTTTTGAGCCATTGGGTTCGGGTACGTTTTTGTTTATCGGAAATTCTGCGGAAGGACTACACAGAGCGTTAAACGAGCAAAGGCAGGGTATCACTATGACGGTGGTATCCTGCCTTTTGCTTTGAGGAATCAAGTTCGCTTTGTGCGAACTTGATCGCCATCTATATGGCGCATTGATGGCAATTGCTGCGTACGTGCGTACCGGGAGCCTGTACACCTCTGGCAAGGTGTAACACACTAGACTTTGTTCCAAAGTCCGTGTGCCAAGGGGTCAAGCCCCTTAGAATCCCTGCGGATTGTGTACGCACGTACGCAGAAAAATGGCAAAATTTCACTATATCGGGCTGTTCTTTCATGGTGGAGTGTGGTATACTCGGCGTTTCGCAATTTTCGCATTTCACTCTGCTCGCAGATTGTTGACAAGCTGCGCTTGACCCGATACTATAAAGGCAAGTCGAATACACGCCAAGGAGGTGCAACCATGACCGCTGTGATCTACGCCCGCTATTCTTCCGACAGCCAGCGCGAAGCGTCCATTGAAGGGCAGCTGCGCGACTGCAAGGACTACGCCGAGAAGAACGGCATCACCGTGGTCGGCACCTACATTGACCGTGCCTACTCTGCCAAAACGGATGACCGCCCGGACTTTCAGCGGATGATAAAGGACAGCGCAAAGAAAATCTTCGATGTGGTTCTGGTCTGGAAACTTGACCGCTTTGCCCGGAATCGGTTTGATGCCGTGAACTACAAGTATCAGCTGGAAAAGAACGGTTTCCATCTGGTGTCTGCCATGGAACCCATTTCGCAGGGGCCTGAAGGCATTATGGTGGAGAGTATGCTGATTGGCATGGCGGAATACTATTCCGCCGAACTCGCCCTGAAAGTGGCGCGCGGTGAGCGCGAAAACGCCCTCCAGTGCAAGTACAACGGTGGTGTGGTGCCGCTGGGCTTCACCATCGGCAAGGAGGACAGGCTGTACCATATCGACCCGGAAACGGCTCCCATCGTGCAGGAGATCTTCACCCGGTATGCCGACGGCGAACCGGCCGAGAAGATTGCAGCATCCCTGAACGAGCGCGGTCTGCGTACCCGCACCGGGAAGCCGTTCGTGAAGAACAGCTTCTTCCAGATCTTCCGCAACCGCCGCTATATCGGCGAATACCGCTACAAGGACATTGTGACGCCGGGCGGCATTCCGGCCATTGTTGACCAGGACCTGTTTGACCGGGTGCAGCAGCGTTTCGAGCAAAACAGGATCGCCCATGGTCGGCCTGCAAAAGAGGATGTGAGCTATCTGCTGACCACCAAGCTGTTCTGTGGCAAGTGCGGCACCCTGATGGGTGGCGAAAGCGGCACCAGCCACATGGGAAACACCTACTATTACTACAAGTGCGGCAACGCCAAGCGCCACGGCAAGGCGCACTGCGACCTGAAAGCCATCCGCAAGGAGCCTCTGGAGCGGTTCGTGGTGGATACCGCCATTAAGGTGATTTTCAGCGATGAAATCATCGAACAGCTGATAGATTTGGTCATGGAAGCCCAGCAGCAGGAGAACACCCGGCTGCCTGTTCTGAAAGAGCAGCTCCGGGATACGGAGAAACGGCTCGCAAACCTTCTGGAAGCCATTGAACAGGGCATCCTGACCGACTACCAAGCAGCGTTTGGACGAGCTGGAAGCCCGGAAAGAAGCCCTGAACACCAGCATTCTGGAAGAAGAACTGAAAAAGCCCGTCCTGACCCGTGAGTGGATTCGGTTCTGGCTTGAAAAATTCCGCAAGGGTGACGTGGGCAGCACGGAGCACCAGCGGCAGATCATTGATACCTTTGTCAACTCGGTCTACGTCTTTGATGACCGGGTCGTACTCAATTTCAACTTCACGGATGATGCCAAAACGGTCACCCGTGAGGAAGTGTTGGGTTCGAGTGCTGTGGACAATGCTCCACCACAAAAATCCTCGATGGTACAGGACGAGAACAGGAACGAGCAAAGGCAGGGTATCATCGTGGCGATGGTATCCTGCCTTTTGTTTTGATATGTTTTATCAGTAGATCACAGCATCCGTTGCAGTATAGCCTTCGAGAGAATTTTCCTTGACCTGAATACAGATATAAGTGATCTCAGAATTGCTTGCAGCAAAGAACTGGCGCTTTGCCATGGGAGAAATCTTCAGCCAGTCGCCTGCTGCAAGGCTGATTTCTTCGCCATCGATAACGACCTTCCCTTTGCCGGAAAGAACACCGTAGATTTCCTCATTTGCCTTGTGGGAGTGAACAAATGGAACATTTGCTCCCGCAGGAAGCGTATTCAGGCTGATCTCCGCACCAGTCAGGGCGAGTTTTTCATGAAGCTCCGTCCGATTTTCTTTTCCAACTGTCATTTTTGTGTAGCTTGCCATTGTAAGCACCTCCATTTTGATTCGCAATCTTTCATTGCCTGCGCTAAGTATAGAAGCTCACACATTCAAAAACAAGTACGCACCTTTTTGTAACTGTACACTCAAAAATGAATGTGCTATACTATACACAGAGGTGACTGATATGCGTACAAAAGAAGAACTGCCGGAATGTCCGGTTGCAACAGCAGTATCCCTGATTGGCGGAAAATGGAAACTCTTGCTTCTGCGCAATCTGAAAGAGCGTCCATGGAGATTCAATGAGTTGCAAAGAAGCATCGACGGGATCTCGCAGAAAGTTTTGACCGAGAGCTTAAGGCAGATGATTGATGATGGGCTTGCCTACCGCCGTGATTATCACGAGAATCCTCCCAAAGTAGAATATGGGTCTCCACCTCATAGCACAGGCCCACGGCCAGCACCGGGATCACGATCTGCCGTGCCTGCAGCGGGATGATGGCCCCCACCCGCTCCAGAATGGGGCGGCTCATGGCAGAGGCCGTCATTACGCAGCGCAGCACTCTGCTCCAATCCATCTGCCGGATGTTCGGCATGCTGCGCAGACGGGCCATCACGGCCTCGTCGTCCAGGATCACGCCGTCGGCTACCTCTTCCTCCGAACGGGTAAAGGCGCACTGGATCATATCCATGAATGCCGCTTCGTATTTCCGATGATAGTTCTCGCGGCTCTTGCAGAAACGCAGGGCCGCCGCGATCACCGAATCCACATCTCCCCGGGTCGCCAGCTGGTCGAACCGGAGCGGCACGCCGCCCATGCGGCTCTCGATGATGTTCAGATCGTCCAGCTCGTTCCGATAGGTCGTGGCGGGCAGGAAACGGTCGTTGCCGTTGCGGTGATAGCCCCACTCTTCCGGCATGACCCGGGCCACTACGTCGCCGCTGGAAATGAGATTGAAGATGTTGCTCCCGGCCCAGTCCGCTTTCAGCTGGCCGCTGGCGGTGTGGTTGTTGTCGTAGTCTGCCTGCAGCTCCGGCAGGTCTGCCGCCGTCAGTGCCGCCGGGGCTGCAAAGGTGTACACATAGGTGTCCTCCTGCGCGATCTGCGGCAGCTCCCTGCGCACCCGGGCTGCGGCCAGATTTGCCACTGCCGCGCCGCGGCTGTAGCCGCCCAGCCACAATTTGATGGTGCCCAGCTCTCCGGCTGCGGCCTTTGCACAGGCCAGATAGTCCTGCAGGTCTGCAAAGAACTGCTCTGCCGCCGTGACAAAGCCGTAATGCCAGCTGTTCTCCCCAGATGCAGGTTGCTGACCCACTCTGCGCCATAACCCACGCCGCGCAGCATCGCCACAATGATGGTGGTGCGCCGTCCCTGCTGCACCAGCGTTTTTCTGGGCAAAGGCGCAGCCCGCCCGGTCTGCCGGTGTATTCAGGCTGCTCTGATAGCCCACGCAGACCGGATTGGCAAAGCCTAGCTCCCGGTAGGCCGCTGCAATGTGGTCTTCGCGGCCCGCTTCCCCCTCCAGCCAGTAGAGGTCATCGCTGCGGTAGGTATTGCCGCATGCCGCCACAAGGCCCAGCGTGGCCAGCGCCAGCCGATGGTCATACTTCAGCGCCGTGTTCTCAAAAAAGGCGTCGGTATAGTAAAAGTCATGGGTCAGGTCGGTCTCGCTGTGGTCGCTGCGGAAGGTCATGGGATACCGGTCTTCCGGCACGATGCTGCCCACCACAGCCTGTATTTCTTCCGGCAGCAGAGCGTCTGCCGCTGCGTGGGGAGCCAGTGTTCCCGCCGCCAGCAGCGCGGCAGCCGTTTTACAGAAATCTCTTCGTTTCATGGTCTTTTCTCAAACGCCCCGGCCCTGACGGGTGATCTCTCCGTACCACTCCGGGCGGCGGTCCCGGAACACGCCCCAGCTCATGCGGTTTTCTTCCACCTTGTCCAGATCGAAGGTCGCGGTCAGCACCTGTTCGGTATCACGGGTGCCGTCTGCCACCAGCGCACCGGTCTCGTCTGCAATGAAGGAGGAGCCGTAGAACCGCAGGGCAGACTTCTGCCCGCCGTTGGCCCTCGCAGGGCTCCACCGTTTCCAGACCGATGCGGTTTGCCGCCAGAACCGGCACAAGGTTGCTGCCGGCATGGCCCTGCATGCAGCGGCGCCAGTGCCCGGCGCTGTCGCAGTCCAGAATGGGTTCGCTGCCAATGGCCGTGGGGTACAGCAGCAGCTCGGCCCCCATCAGGGCCAGACTGCGGGCCGTCTCCGGGAACCACTGATCCCAGCAGATGCCGATGCCGATGCGGCCAAAGCGGGTATCCCACACCTTGAAGCCGGTGTCGCCGGGGGTAAAGTAGAATTTTTCCTGATAGTAGTGGTCGTCCGGGATGTGGGTCTTGCGGTAGACGCCCAGCAGGGTGCCATCTGCGTCCAGCACTGCGATGCTGTTGAACAGCTGGGTGCCCGCCTTCTCATAGAAGCTGATGGGCAGCACTACGCCCAGCTCCTTTTGCCACCGCCCGGAAGTGCTGCACTGCCGGATTCTGTGCCGTGGGGGTGGCGTAGGCGTAATATTCATACTGCCGTTCCTGACAGAAATAGGGCCGCTCGAACAGTTCCGGCAGCAGGATGATCTTGGCCCCTTTGCCGCTGCCTCCCGCACCATGGCATCTGCCTTGGCGATGTTGGCCTCCACCTCTTTGGCGCACTGCATCTGCACCACGGCCACCGTTACGTTTCTCATACTGCTTTCCTCCTCATATCGTTTCTGTCAGCCTCTGGGGATCTGCTGGGTGACGCAGTGGATGTTGCCGCCGCCCACCAGAATGCTCCGGGCCGGGATGGGGTACACCCTGCGGCCCGGGAACAGTCCGCCCAGAATGCGCACCGCCTCGGCGTCGTTCTCGTCCCCGAACTGCGGCAGGATGATGCCGCCGTTGGAGATATAAAAGTTCACATAGCTTGCTGCAAGGCGCTCCCCGGCCTCGCGGGTATCCTCGCCCTCTTCAAAGGCATAGCCCTGCAGTTCCTCTTCGGTCACGCAGATGGGCTTTGCCGGGATGGGCAGCTTGTGCACCGTGAAGTGCCGACCCTTTGCATCGGTGGCTGCTTCCAGCGCATCCAGACTTGCCCTGCTCAGGGCGTACTGCGGGTCGTTCTCGTCCTCCGTCCATGCCAGCACCACCTCTGCCGGACCCACATAGGCGCACACGTTGTCCACATGCTCGTTGGTCTCATCGTTGTAGATGCCCCGAGGCAGCCAGACGATCTTCTGTGCGCCGAGATAGTTTTTCAGCTCCTGCTCGATCTCGGCCCGGCTCAGCTCCGGGTTGCGGCCACGGCTCAGCAGACAGGCTTCGGTGGCAAGGATGGTACCCTCGCCGTCCGAGTGGATGGAGCCGCCCTCCAGCACAAAGTGCTGTGCATCATAGCAGTCCATGCCCAGTGCTGCGCAGATGGCGCGGGCGGCTGCGTTGTCCTTTTCCCAGTGGGCGTAAAGGCCGTCCACCATGCCGCCCCATGCGTTGAACTGCCAGTCCACGCCCCGCACGGTGCCGTGATCGTCCACCACGCAGGTGGGCCCCACATCCCGCGCCCATGCGTCATCGGTCTCGATGGTCAGCACATGGATGTTCTCGTCCCCGGCAAACTCCGCCTGCACGGCACCGGCATCCGCCGGGCCGGCCAGCATCCACACCGTCTCGCTCTCGGCAATGGCGCGGGCGGCCTGCGCAAAGGCAGGCTGGGCGTCCCGGCCGCCGTACAGCCAGGAACCGGGCCGCACCGGCCAGATCATCACACAGCCGCGGTGCGGCTCATATTCCGCCGGCATCCGGAAGCCCTCGGCGGCGGGCAGGGTAGAAAAAGTGTGCATTGCATTCTCCTGTTGTTTTTTGTCTAGTATACCGGATTTTCCCCGCAGATACAATAGACTTGCCACCCGCACCCCTGCATCCGGGCGCATTTTGCAAAAAAATTCAGCCGGTGCACCAAACACCGGCTGAAATGTGCTATAGTAATAGGGATCCCGCGTTACTGCAGCTCGACCTGCTTGCAGTAGTCCACGATGTGGTGGAACATCTGCTCCACGGCAGGCGCCATCGCGGCAGGGCGCTGGACGGCCAGACCCACCACACGGTATTCCTCCGGCTCGATGGGGTAGATCTTCACAGCGGCCTTGCAGTCCCGCAGCAGCATCTGCGGCATGATGGAAATGCCCAGACCGGCTTCCACCATGGCGATGTTGGACTGGTCGTCGATGACGTGGCAGCGGCGCTCGGTGCCGACCTTGTATTTTTCAGGAACTGGCGCATTTCTGCGTCGGTGGCGTCGCACTGCACCACGAAAGCTTTGACCGTTCATCAGGGCGGGGGTCATCACGCCGTTTTCCGGTTCGGGCCAGTCCTGCGGCACGATGCACAGCAGCGGCTCCCGAAACAGCTCGGTGAGGTTGAATTCCTCCTTGCAGGTGGAGGAAAGGAACGCAATGTCCACCTGCCCGGTGCGCAGCCACTCCTTGACATCGTCGTAGGTGCCCTGATACACTTCAATTTCGATCTGAGGGTACTGGGCCGCGAAGCTCTTGAGCAGGCCCGGCAGCAGCGAAGCACACACCGAGTTGAATGCACCCAGCTTCACCTTGCCTTTTTCCAGGCCGTTCAGGCGGGCAATGCTCTGCTTGAGGGCCTCGTCGCTGTTGAGCACATCACGGATGGACGGGTACAGCGAGGCACCATAACTGGTCATGGAAACGCCGTTCTTGCCGCGGTTGAACAGGGCAAAGCCCAGTTCCTCCTCCATCACGGCAATGGCGTGACTGATGGCCGAGGGGGTCAGGTGCAGCTGCTGTGCCGCCTTGTTGAAGCTGCCCTGCCGGGCCACGGCATCAAAAATCTCGTAGGAAAAAAGCGTCATGCCCAAAGCCTCCTTCCTTTTGATCTGGTTCGAGACGCCCGATTCTCTGTGAATCTTTTTCATCTTTGGTTTGCGATAGTTCAATTATCTTCTTGATTGTACTATCCCGCACCTTTTCTGTCAAGCATTTTCGCCCCGTTTTTGCACGCTCTGTGCAGATTTTGCCGCAGCAGACGCAGGAAACGCCGCCTTTCCTCCGTTATAGTTCCTGTAACGATTTTTCAAACTGACCGAGGTATTTTTTATGACCGCACTTTCCCCCTGCGCCGCAGACTCAGCGGCACCGCTCTTAAAACCATTGCCTGCATCACCATGCTGGTGGACCACATCGGCGCGTCCTGCATCGAGGCCGGTATCCTTACGCCCGGGCTGGACGTCGGCGCCCTCTCGTGGACACCCTTTCCGCCTATCCGCTGTACCGGCTGGACATGGTGCTGCGGTTCACCGGGCGGCTGGCCTTTCCCCTGTTCTGCTTTTTGCTGGTGGAGGGCTTCATCCACACCCACAACGTCAAAAAATACGTCCGGCAGCGACTGCTGCTGTTCGGCCTTCTCAGCGAGGTGCCCTTTGATCTGGCCTTCTTCCGCACGCCGTTCGCCCCGCAGCACCAGAATGTTTACTGGACGCTGGCGCTGGGCGTGCTGGCTATGGCAGGGCTCAAGCGCTTTGAAAAGGAAAACGGCCTGCCCGGCTGGCAGGGGCTTGTGTGGGCGGGCGGCTGCGCCGCGCTGGCGCTGGCTGCCAACACCGACTACCACGCCATCGGCGTGCTCATCATCTGCACCCTGTACCTGACCCGCGCAGACCGCAAGCGGCAGTGCCTTGCAGGCGCGCGTGCTGTTTTTGTTCGAGCTCACCGCGCCGCTGGCCTTTGTGCTGGTCTGGTTCTATAACGGACAGCGCGGCGCATGCAGTCCGCTGCTGAAAAAGGCCTTTTACTGGTTCTACCCGGTGCATCTGCTGGTGCTGGCAATGGTATCACAAACCTTATGCTGTAAAAAAAGCCCGCCGTCCGGAGACAGCGGGCTTTTTACAGCTTCTCACATCGGGAACATCGCACCGGTCAGCAGCAGCATGGCAGGCACTGTAACCAGCATACACACGGTGGAGTGGGCCACCGCCTGACTGGCAAGGGTCGCCTCGGTGCCGGTCTGCTTGGCCAGCACCGCGGCAAGGCTGCCGGCCGGGCAGCAGGCGATGATGGACGGCCGGTGCGCAGCACATTGTCCAGCGGCAGCAGCCACAGCAGCAGCATGAACAGCAGCGGGAACAGGATGCCGCGCAGCAGGGTGACCCGGTACAGAAACCGGTGTGCAGCAGCGCGCGGATATCGCTGTCTGCCAGCAGCACACCTACGATCATGAGCGCCAGCGGGGTGGTGCAGCCGCCCACCGCACTGCAGAACTGCTGCACCGGTGCGGGCAGCCGCCAGCCGGTGGCCAGCAGCACCAGCATAGCCACTGTGGCAATGTTGGTGGGGGTGATGAAGGTCTTGAGCCGGATCTTCTCGCCAGGGCGGAACAGGCACACCACATAGGTAAAGAACCATACATTATAAGAGGCCATGGCCATGCCTGCAAACACAGTGCCGCGCGCGGTGCCCCAGCAGGGCGCTGCACAGCGGCAGGCCGATGAAGCCGCAGTTGGGCATAGCCGCCGTGCCCACCAGCACCGCATACTTTCCCGGCGTGTCGTGGTGCAGCCAGCTGCTCACACGGCACAGTGCCGTGGTTGCCACAAACAATGCCAGCAGCAGCAAACGAACAGCATGCCTGCCTGCGTGAGCAGCTCCGGCTCACCGTCCACGGCTGCACCCAGCCAGCATGGTACAGGGCAGCAGAAGCCTCATGATAAAATCCGACAAAAACTTGCTGTCACGATCCTTGATGATGCCGCTGCGTGCCCCTACATAGCCCAGCAGCACTTCCAGAAAGATCACCGTGATCTGACCTGCCAAAACGCCAAACGCCATTGGTTTCTCCTTTTTGTTCCACAAGCCGCATTTTTCCTTTAAAAAGGAAAAAAAGCCCATTGATTTCAACGAATCAACGAGCTTTTTCTTGGCGGAGTAGGAGGGATTTGAACCCTCGCGCCGTTGTTTAGACGACCTACGCCCTTAGCAGGGGCGCCTCTTCGACCTCTTGAGTACTACTCCAGAGCAAAGTGTGTTACACTTATTCAATAAAAAATGGCGGAGAGAGTGGGATTCGAACCCACGGTACGTTGCCGTACGGCAGTTTTCAAGACTGCTTCCTTAAACCACTCGGAAATCTCTCCTTGTGGACATCCGCCTTACGCCGTGTCGAATGCCTATTTAATTTACCAGATTTGCACGCCGGTGTCAAGCCTTTGGGGCAATTTTTTTTTTCTTTCAGCCCTTAAAAACAAAAAATTTACCACAACCTTTTTGGGTCTTGGCCTGTTTCAGGTCTTTACAAGTACACCTTTTTGTTGCATAATAAACACAAGAAAATTTCCTCGCGGTGTAAAGGAGAAATATACCATGTCGTTTTCAGAACTTTTGAAGCAGTGCCGCAAAAAGAAGGGGATCAGTCAGGCTGAGCTGGCATCCAAACTGGGGGTGACCCAGCAGGCCGTCGGCAAGTGGGAAAGCGGCAAATCCTCTCCCGATCCGTCTACCGTGGCCCGCATTGCCGAGCTTTTGAACACCACAGCAGATTATCTGCTGGGCCTGTACCGCCCGGTACAATGTTTCCGCCCCGGAAGAGCGGTTCTTTGGCAGCTATTCTGAAAGCCTGATCCCGGTGATCGGCACGGTAAAGGCCGGTTACGGTGCCCTCGCCTTTGAGGAGGACTACGGTCAGGAGTATGCCCGTGTCAAGGACCCCTCCAACTACTTCTACCTCGTCGTGCGCGGCGACAGCATGGAGCCCCGCATCCAGGACGGTGACCTCGCCCTTGTCCACAAGCAGGACACGCTGGAAAACGGCGACCTTGGCGTGCTGATCTACGGCGATGAGGGCGAGGGCACCCTGAAGCGCTATATCCAGCGCGGCAACTGCGTGGTGCTGCAGCCCTTCAACCCGGCCTACAGCGAAATGGTCATCAAGGGCGAAGACCTGAACCATCTGCACATCGCCGGCCGCGTGGTGGAAACCAAGGCGAAGTGGTGAGCCATTCAACCATTTGAATGGCCTCCGTTTCACTCTGGCCATGATCAGCGGAAAATTTTTTTTTTTTCGCTTTGTCGCTCCTCCGGGCGCTCCAAACGCATTTTCACGAAAAAGGCCGAAACCATAAAAGCCATCTGCAGCTCTGCGCATGGCTTTATTTTTTGACCCTTTTTCCCCCCACTTTGGAGGTGTATTCTGCATGGAACAGACCCTGATGGACAAGCTTACCATTCTGGCCGACAGCGCCAAATATGATGTTGCCTGCACCTCCAGCGGTGCATCCCGCACCGCGCGGGCAGGCATTCTTGGCAGCTGCTATGCACCGGGCTGCTGCCACGCTTTTACCGCCGACGGCCGCTGTGTAAGCCTTTTTAAAGGTGCTCATGACCAACTGCTGTGCCTTTGACTGCAGCTATTGCGTCAACCGCAAGTCCAACGATATCCCCCGTGCCACCTTTACGCCCCGGGAGCTGGCTGAGCTGACCGTGGAGTTTTACCGCCGCAACTACATTGAAGGGTTGTTCCTTTCCAGCGCGGTGCTGGGCACGCCGGACTACACCACCGAACGGATGCTGGCCGCCCTGCGGCTGCTGCGGGCGAATACCGCTTTGGGGCTACATCCACGCCAAGGCCATCCCCGGCACAAGCCCGGAGCTTTTACAGCAGCTGGGATATCTGGCCGACCGGCTCAGCGTGAATATTGAGCTGCCCAGTGAGCAGAGCCTGAACCTGCTGGCCCCGGACAAAGGGCGACACTCCATTTTCCGGCCCATGAAGCAGATTGCAGTTTCCGGCGCGCAGAGCAAACAGGAGCTGACCGTCTACCGCCATGCGCCAAAGTTCGCACCCGCCGGGCAGAGCACCCAGATGATCGTAGGTGCTTCGCCGGAGACAGACTACCACATTTTAAAGCTCACTGAGGGCATGTACCAAAAGTACAGTCTGAAAACGGGTGTTCTACTCCGCCTACATCCCGGTAGCCGAGGACGCCCGCCTGCCTGCGCTGGACACCAAACCCCCGCT
>VOFG01004379.1_pt1 | contig 13192 bp, 21 predicted proteins | sample 5384171 | NCBI WGS metagenome assembly VOFG01 (sample SAMN12384726, study PRJNA508395) | human gut metagenome | isolation source: healthy gut F | host: Homo sapiens | reverse complement strand
GTTTCCAAAGCCCACGAATCGAAGAACATCAACGGCTTCCGCCACCACTCGCTTTCAGTTCCTGGCAACTGACGCCCAAGAGGCAACACAAGCAGTCCCAGTTCCCACGCCACCGATCCCATCAGCCAGTCTCCGGCAAGTCCGTCGCTGATAGGCGCTTTCTCGAAACATCCTCCAACTGCGCATAGATCACATCGCAACTCCAGCAAGTCCACAGGTCCCCGGGATTCACCACCGGCGAATTAACTCCACAGAAGAAAAGCGATATCCCTTTATTGATCTCGTCGGTAGATAACCTCCACAATCCATAAACGGTAACGTCCGTAATTCCTTTATGCCAACGGATGAACTGGCGCCAGTTGCCTCCGTCCGCCACACACGTCTTCCAGATAAAGAGCAGCATCAGAGCCAAACCTTTCCAGTCTCCACTCATATAACAGATCAAGACGACAGGCAAAAAAAGATTGGCAAATTAAGATACCATGCGATCCGTCGCCACACCTTTGCAATCTCAAGAAGATCAAAAAACAAGTTCATATAAATTTTCCTTGTTTCATTATTCTGTTGCTTGTCTAAGTTTCTCCACGCCCCTACTACCTATTACCTATTACCTACTAATTCTACAAGTCTTCTAAAGCCAGTTTATTACTTTCTCCACCGGAGCATCCCGGTCCTTCCTTCAAGAAGCCAGTACCACTTTCCAATGCGCGGCGGCAAAGCCAAGCATTATCGAGCGCTACCGCTTCCCCACCTCATTGCCAGCAGATTCAGCAGCATTCAGCAGAAGCGCCTTCCTCTGCCACAGTCTCCCATCGCCATCCATGTCCTTTCAGGTCGAAAATGACCACACTCAGTCCGATCCCCTCACCGTTTTCAGCAAATTCGCATTGAGTTGATCACATTCACCAGTTCGGTACGAAAGGGCAGAGAGAATCAGCGTCGTGTTGCCTCCGATGCCCGACAGGAAATGAGCAGGGAAAAATCTCCCGCCTCCTGCTTTGTCGGCATAAAGTTTTCGTTATGGCAAAGTTACATTTTTCGTCCTTACATTCCCAACCAAACAGTTCTTTTTCCCGGAAGAATTGATGAAAACATAGCAGCGAACGATCCGGTTCGCATAGTTCATACTGTTGTTGATAATCTCAATCTTGACAATTTCAAGAAGCTTTATAAAGCAACCGGTCGTTGTCCTTATCATCCTAAAATGATGCTTAAGGTGATTATTTACGCCTACATGAACAATATCTATTCGTGCCGCAAAATAGAGAAGCTTTCTCCTACGTGATATTCATTATATCTGGCTTTCCGGTAATGAACATCCGGATTTTATTACCATCAACCGTTTTCGAAACCGTGTAAAAAGGGAAATAAATACTGTATTCACGCAGTTGGTTCTTGTCCTTGCCGACAAAGGTTTCATCAGCCTTGACGTAGAGTATATTGACGGTACCAAGATTGAGTCGAAAGCCAACAAATATACTTTTGTCTGGCGCAAGACAGTCGAAAAGAACCGTACAAAGGCGATGGATAAGATCCGCATTCTCCTGAAGCAGGTGGATGAAGTCATAGCCCAAGAGAACTCCATGAAAGATACACCCGTAGAGTTCACTCCCCCGCCATGCTCTCAGATATAGTGAATGAACTTAAAGAGGTGCTGGAACACCAGCCTGTAACAAAGGACAAGGAACAAAAGAAGGTCATCCGGGAAAAGAAGAAACAGGTCCGGGAACTTGAGGAGTACCGTGACAAGTTGATAGAATACGACAACCATCTTGATACTCTTGGAGAACGCAACTCCTACTCCAAGACCGATCCTGATGCCACCTTCATGCGCATGAAAGAAGACGCCATGAGAAACGGACAGACCAAACCCGGATATAATCTGCAAATAGGTACCGAGAACCAATTCCTCATAGACTTCCGACTGTTTCCCAACCCAACCGATACACTGACCCTCATACCTTTCTTCCACTCCTTTGAGCAACGCTATAACCGCTTACCAACTGTCGGTGTGGCAGACTCCGGTTACGGCTCGGAAGAAAATTATCGGTTCATGCAAGATAATGGGATAGAAGCCTTTGTCAAGTACAACTACTTCCATAAAGAACAGCGTCCCCGTTATACCCCCAATCCATTCCATGCGGAGAGTCTCCATTACAATGCGGGGGGGAGGATTATTACGTTTGTCCTATGGGGCAGCACATGAACCGTATAGGAACCAGACGTGACAAAACAGCAAGCGGATACATCACCGAAAGTGCCCGGTATAAAGCACAAAGATGTGAAGGGTGTCCTTTGTGTGGCAGTTGCTTTAAAGCTAGGGGGAACCGTATGATAGAAGTCAACCACCGGTTAAACCAATACAAACGGCAGGCACGGGAAAGGTTACTCTCGGAAGAAGGCATCAGGCATAGGGGAAGGCGATGTATAGAACCGGAAGCAGTTTTTGGACAAATGAAACACAACATGGCATACAAAAGGTTCCGGCATGTGGGAGAAGACAAGGTTACAATGGACTTTGCCTTCTTTGCTATAGCTTTTAATATCAAAAGATGTGTACAAAACTACTAAAAGCAGGAAAGAGAAGGAGTGCACACACTATATTTATCTTTATCAGACCACGTGTGACTCAAAATACGACGAATATTAAGCCTTATTACCTAATTACTGAAAAAATAGTCGCATAGACAAAAAAAGAGGAACGACTATTTTATATTAAAAGTAGAGGGAATAAACTTTCCGGTCTCTACCGTATTGATTGTCTTTCGGGTTACTCAATGGCTACAGCCAGTTCTTCCTGGCTGATATTCTTCATCGCCCTGTAGACCTTTATTTTTATTGAGCAGTTCTTTATTTTCCATCTTTATAGGGATTATACAGAAGCAATCTTCTTATTTCTGAGAAAAGCATAGCTACCACCACTATAACCAGAGCACCCATACGTACCGAGAGATTAAAAAAAATCTCAAAGCAATAAACTAATCCCATTTGCATAGCCGCATAAAAGCCTGCTGTCAAAGCCTTAGAATTATAGTCCGAATATATTTCACTATCTAATGCTCCCATTAATTTCTTATCTTTCTTTATTCTCTCCAAAATATCGGAAAGCTCTTATCGCTACAACGACATACAGCAAAACTGCAAATGCAAATATATACCATGTCTCTCCCAAAAATCCCTTTCTGCCAGTATCAAGACAAAATGTCTCCCACATTAATACTCCCATAAACAACATACCGACAATCGTCCGCATCAAAAGAGCATTAAACCTTTTAATCTCCATTTTCTCAATCGTAATATTTTCCATAACCATAGAATTTAGTCCATATTCTTATTTTTAAGTTTCACCCATAGGTTCCAAAAAGAAACCTTTTAGGTTACAAATATAGATATTAAAAACTATATTCCAACCAATCATCCATCTATTTTTTAATTCTTCCGTTTTGTTGAACCAAACACTCCCTTTCATTCGTTATATAAATAGAGACTCTAAAACTGCAAGAACCATGAACTGGGAAAATCACCTGATCAAAGACCTCCAATGGTCCAATGAGATTATCAACAGAGAAGCGAAAGAACGTGTAGCACGTGAGATCGCCGCCACAGCCAAAACAGGCGATGTGATAGGGGCCGGCTCCGGTTCCACCGTCTACCTCACTTTGTTTGAGAGCTGGCAAAGCGGATTCACGAAGAGCACCTATATCTGGAAGTGATTCCGCCTCTCAGGAAATCTCCATGACTTGCATACAACTGGGCATCCCAGACCACCCTTTGGGACAAACGCCCCGACTGGACATTCGACGGAGCGGATGAGGTAGACCCCGACCGCAACCTGATAAAAGGACGTGGCGGAGCCATGTTCAAAGAAAAAGCTGCTGATCAGAAGCAGCGGAAAAACCTTCATTATCGTCGATCCCAGCAAACTTGTCAATATCTTGGGAAGCAAATTCCCCATACCGGTAGAGGTGTTCCCGCATGCACTGTCATACGTCGAAAAAGAACTGCGCCGACTGGGTGCCTCCGAAATATCACTACGCCCCGCCCACGGAAAAGACGGTCCTATTTTGACAGAAAACGGAAACTTTATCCTTGATACCCGTTTCCATTATATTGACGCTTCGCTGGAAGAACAGCTTGAAAACAATCACGGGCGTTATTGAAAGCGGACTTTCATCAATTACGACATTGAAGTAGTTGTAACCAGATAAAAACCAAGCATAGCACATAGGAAAATCACCTTTTTAACATTTCACCCTTCCTTACCCCGGTCTATCTTTGCAGCCGACTTAAGGAACCGACTATTCTGCACTCAATAAAATAGTGAAAGCACTATTCTCCCTTCTTTATCTCATACTATCATTTATCAATAAAAACAAAAAACATAGTATGGAAAAGCAAAGCTTACCACAAACCGAAAATTTACAATTTCAATTTTCTTTTTTTAAATACTTGGAGCAAGGAGTCTACCATAATCACCCTGCACAACCTTTATCTGCAAACCATCGGAACACTTTGGAAAGCACAGACCGAATGCTACCGCAAACTACAAGACCGTCCCGACCGCAGCAATGAAGCCAAAATGGTAAAGACGCCATGCCTGTCGTCATCATCGAGGGCATCTGCCGCCCGCATTGCAGCCATGCCGCAGCCAATCTGGAAAGATGAGCCGACTAGCCATGTACGACCTCGACCACCTGAACGAACGGACATCTGCCGTCAAAGCCCTTTTCCGTGCTCTCCCCTACGTGGCCTACACGCAGACCAGTATCTCCGACAGAGGCCTCAAAGTCGTCGTATTTTCTCGATGCCCGCACCCCGGAAGAGTATCCTCTCGCCTACGCCATCTGCCAGCAGACACTGGAACGCATCGCCGGGCATCCGTGCGACGAACAATGCGCCCGCATCACCCAGCCCTGTTCTTGCGTATGGGATGCCGACGCCTACTACAATCCCACTCCCGAACCTTATCCGTGGAGGAAGAACTCGACACCGACCCTTCGTTGACCAACCTGATCAAGGATAAAAGAAACCTTCCGGGCAGCAACGGCAACCCTTATGCCACCAGTAACGGCTCCCCTTCCCTCCCGCTACCGAAGCCTGCGGATACATCGAAACCTTCGCCCGTAACTTCACCCATTACCACCCCTGGCAGAAAGGCAACCGCCACGAGTCTATGCTAGCAATGGGAAGAAGCGCACGACGTAAGGGATTTTCAAAAGAAGACCTTGAAAAATTAACATCTGTTATGTCAGTAGAGATCGTGAGAAACGGCTACACGCTGCAAGAACTCAGAAAAAGACTTATCAGCTGGATATCAATACGTTGACCTATCCTATGCACCCCAAGAGACCAACAATTCACTGACAATACTGACAACTGACACCTTTAGGCCTGTTTCTGTGGAAAATGAATTGGGGAAAGAAGAAGAGTTGTCCATAAAAAATGAAGAATTACGAGGATCTACTCCCTGCATTCCTAACCAAGTATACGACCATCTTCCCGACTTTCTGAAAAGAGCCATGAAACCGGCACGCAGCAAACGCGAACGCGATATACTGCTTCTAGGACTGATCGCCAACCTGAGCGGATGCCTGCCACAAGTCCGCATCAGTTTCGACCAGCGTCCTTACAGTCCGCGCTCTACACCCTGATCATTGCTCCCCCGCCACCGGTAAAGGACTTCTCACACTGGCAAACATGCTCCCACGAGAAATCGAGAATTATCTGAAAGGAGAAAACAAACGGAAAAAGGATGCCTACGACCGTGAACTCACGGAATGGGAACGAACCAACCAACAAATCAAGAAAGGGACGAAATCTTCAGCAGCCTCCCTGCTCCCATGCCCGAACCACCGGAATATTACCACCTCTGCGGTGCCCCAGCACTTCAGAAACCAAATTATCCGCCGGCTGAAAATCAACGGAGACCTCGGACTCATTGTCTGTGCTACCGAATTGGACATGATCTCCGGCGCCATCAAGCAGGATTACGGCAAGCACGACGATGTGTTCCGTGCCGCCTACCATCATGAACCGGTAGCCACCGACTATAAGGTAGACGGCGAACTCATCTGCGCAGAAGTACCGCGCCTGGCACTCTGCCTGTCCGGCACCCCCAGCCAACTGGCCAACTTTATCCGCTCTTTTGGAAAACGGACTTTACTGCCGTTTCAGCATCTACACCTGCGAGCACGATGGAAATACCGTTCGTCGGCCCCATCAAAGGACAGGAAGATTATATCACACTACAAGGGATTCGGCAAGGAAGTATTGAGATGTACTTCTTCTTCCAACAATCTCCTACGGAAGTCACGCTGAGCGACAGACAATGGGAGGAACATACCGCCTACTTCGACTGTCTGCTCAACGAAGTGGCCAGCGAACAAGCGGACGCGCCGGGCTCTATCGTACTCCGTGGCGCACTGATGGGTGGCACGCATAGCTTCCATCTTCACCGCCCTGCGCAAGTATGAAGGTGCCATGCAGATGAAGGAATACATCTGTACAGACGAGGATTTTCATGCCTCCATGCAGATCGTACAAACCATCCTCAACCACAGCCTGCTGGTCGCCTCCTCACTGCCGGGAGAGAAAATGAAACCTCAGCCTATGCAGTCATACTTCCGAATCCGGTCGGTCGTAGAGAGCCTACCTAGGATTTTTACTTACAAACAGATTAAAGAGAAAGCACTGACAGAAGGTATCAGCGAACGAAGTACCTGTAGATATCTAAAAAGCCTCATCGAGCTAAAATACATTGAGAAACAAACAGATAAATATATCAGAATAAAAAAGAATTCACTGACAAATAAGCGCTAAGTGGCAGTTGGCAGTGGCAGTAACGGAAAACGCCCGATAAATTGGTATAGAAAACGTACATCGAAGTAACGACAGAGTTCAGAAACGTACCGGAAACAAGTACAAGAAAGAAGCAAAAGGTTGTACAAGAACCGAGAAGTACAAGTACTTGAATCAGGGAAAAGAAGTACTGAAACTTCCTCCATCAAGTACTGGAAAGAAGAAATGACATATACATGAAGAGAGAAAGAGAAGTACAACAATCTGCTGAATGATATACTGGAAACCGGAAGTAGACGTATGAACAGCAGCAGAGATAAAGAACTTCATTCTCTCTTTTTCAAGGCTCGCCCAAATGACGGACAATCTGTTCCACCTCCTGACGCAGGAAACGATGCCGCCGCACATTATATCCGATGCCGCCCAACGCCTGCATCAACGGCTGGCATTGCTTGATCCATCTCATCAGTGTTTTAAGAGCTGACTCTGCCGAACGTCCCGGACAATAAAGCAGAGCCAGCTCTACTTTGTCATAGGCTCTCATTTCAAACTTTTTCTCTTCAATTAATTCTTTCATAATCTCATTTTATTAGCATTTTATAATGGTATAAAGGTACTAATAAAAGTTCGTTTTGTAAAATAATCAGTGCTATTTATTGAAGTAAATACGGACTTTTGGGGATAAAAAGGACATCGGCGGACACCTGCGGACAAATACAGACAAGCAAAGAAAATAATTAGAACAGGGGGAGCGATTAACCAATAATAAGTAGTATCTTTAGCGGAACAAACGAAATCAAAATGGAAAATCAAAACCATGCATTCAACTATGCATATCTACTCAAACAAGTAAAAAGCAAGAGTACTACTAGCACAAAAAAGGCGATTTACACAGCCAATGAAGAAATGCTTTCAATGTATTGGGATATTGGCAAACTACTGTCCGAGAGTCAAAAACAAATAGGTTGGGGAAACAATGCCCTGGAGAATCGCCAATGACTTGAAGAATGATTATCCGGAGATGAAAGGATTCTCTGTCAGGAACTGCCAGTTCATGATACAGTTCTATAATGAATATAATCAGCAACTTACAAATACGAAACGGGCCGTTTCGTATTTGAACAATAATGAAATAGTCCTACCTATCAGCAAATTAGGCTGGTCACATAATATAACCTTAATGCAACGCACTAAAGACATAAAAGCCCGCTACTGGTACATGATCCAATGCCTGAAAACGGTTGGAGCCGGGATTTCCTTATCGAGGCAATCAAGCAAGACTATTACCATTCTCACGGAGCATTGGCTAGTAACTTCGACACCACTCTTCCCGAAATACAAGCCAAGCAAGTAAAAAGAGACATTAAAAGACCCTATATTTTTGATATGCTTACGTTCACCGAAGAGTACGACGAAAGAGATATTGAACTGGGCCTTATAAAACATATCGAGAAGTTTCTCGTCGAAATGGGTGCAGGCTTCGCCTTTATGGGCAGGCAATACCATATCGAAGTATCAGAAAAAGATTTCTACATTGACATTCTTATGTACAATGCCTTCATGCATAGATATCTGGTCGTAGAACTTAAGAGAGAGAAATTTCAACCCGAATATATCGGCAAACTCAATTTCTATTGCTCGGCTGTAGACGATATCCTTTGCCGGGAGGGAGACAATCCGACCATCGGACTGCTACTCTGTCAAAACAAAGACCAGATTATGGCGGAATATGCCTTACGGGATGTACATAAACCTATAGGAATCTCCGATTATGAACTTGGTCAAGCCCTGCCGAAAGATATCAAATCCGGACTTCCCAGTATCGAAGAGTTGGAAAACAAACTTAGCCGGGACCTACAAGACATAGACAATAAAGAATAAGACATAGCATAACATAGTCTAAACCCCAATCAGGAACGAATCGGTTTCCATTCCCTGATGTGAACTGAACAGTATTATTCAATTTCGCATCAGGGAATTTCTTTTAATCCCGGCCTCAAACCACCACAAGAACAGACATCCGCAGACATTTCCAGATAAAAAAGACATCTGCGGACACCTGCGGACAAATACAGACATCGCCCATCCCCACTACCGTACTTTTTGTCATGTCACAAGCAAGGAACCACCTGTGACGCAACACTTTATTATCATTTATTCAAGAACTTAAAACCAGTAAAGAAATGGCAAAAAGTATTTTCATTCACCAGCGTGCTCCGCAAGAACATGATGGAAAAAGACAAACCGGACCTATATTACGCTCTCGCCAAATCGAGCGGAGAGATCGATATAGATGAAATGGCGGAACGCATCCAGCGTTCGAGTACCGTAAACTGGGCAGACGTAGTGTGTGTGCTGCGTGCCCTGCAGACAGAAATGATCGACAGTTTCAAGAAAGGAGAGATCGTCCGCCTGGGGAATATCGGTTCGTTTTATGTCACTTTGCGCAGCAACGGCGTACTCGTCCAGAAGGACGTGAAAGAAGGATTGATCAAAGGTGCCCGTGTCCGCTTCCGCCCCGGAAAGGAGATTAAAGACGCACTGAAAACGCTGGACTTCAGCAAGTACAAACCGGAAAACAGCGAAGGAGACAAGACCGATCCGGAAAACCCCAAACCCAAACCGGATCCCGATGACGGTGACGAAGAAAGCCGGACCCAACCGTATAAGGCAATCATAAACCGGGGATTTACCAAATCTGACAAATCATGAGAAAGATCGATTTAATCGTGATCCACTCTTCCGCAACACGGGTGGACCGGACACTGACGGCCTTTTGATCTGGATACGATGCACCGCCGGCGGGGATTTAACGGGACAGGTTATCATTACTATCCGCAAAGACGGACAACACTCCCTCACTCGTCCCATCGAACGCATCGGGGCACATGCGAAAGGTTTTAATGCGGAGAGTATCGGGAATTTGCTACGAAGGCGGCCTGGACTGCCGGGGACGCCCGGCGGACACACGGACACCGGAACAGAAAGCCGCTCCGGCTGCTGGTGTATCAATTGAAACAACGCTTCTCCGGCTGCCGGGTGTGCGGACACCGGGATCTCAGTCGGACCTGAACGGAGACGGGGAGATCGAACCGGAAGAGGAGTGGATCAAGGCGTGTCCCGTGCTTTGAGGTAAACGAAAGCCTGTGAGGACAATATGAATGAGCAAAAAGGTATAAAGACGTTTTCAGGAAGTTAATCTTTTAAAGTATCGGAAAGGAGGTGTGTAAATTATGGCAGTCAAGAGATCCCTTTGGGATACCATTTTGAAAGTAGTCATCGCGGTGGCTTCGGCAGTAGCAGGCGTGTTGGGCGCTAATGCGATGAGTCTGTAAGAAAGTCAAAAATGAGGTCCGCCACCAAGATATCTGTTTCAGTGCCACAGCAGTATACAGAAATATTTGTGGCGGACTTAGTATAAAAATCAATAAACTAATAATGAAAATGAAATATATATTATGCACCATAGCTTTTCTATTGGCAAGTAATTGCCTGAAAGCGCAAGGGACAATTTGAGAAAGTAATTGGGTTGACAGGGGCACAAGGCTTTCCACAACCGGGTGTCAGTAATGCCAACACTCAAAGGTAAAATACCTGTCGGACTATATACCGGAACTCGGAATATCTCTATCCATTGTACGAATGGATTGAGAAATATCCAACTTCCAATCAACCTCACTATCCCTATTTATAATGTAAAACCCAACAACCTACCCAGTGAAGTGGGATTGGATGGAGCCTTGAATGCAGGATGTATTACCAGGATAATTAAAAATGAGCCAGATATTTCTTTATGAAAGTTCTAGCAATGGTCTACAAGCCTATAACCACCGAAGGCTGATTTATTAACCACAGCAGACATTCTAGTAAGAAAGTATCCGGCAACTATTAAGACCCAAGACGAGTATCACTTTAACTTTCTCAGTTACACCGGAAGGCTTTGTGAAGTAGTCAAGAAAAGAGCAAGTGGATGGTTTCAATCAGATTCTGACATCAAAATTGAATTTATAATACTAATAATACCCGTTCTCAACACTACCAGCCACTTTCTCAATTTACAACTGTGGATCAGAAGGAACCGGATGAACCCTTTATCATGTTGGTTGATTAGATCTGTTTTACACTGACCACGCCAGATCGTTATAGCATATTTGGGAGGAACCGATAAAACAGATTACAATCACCTCAAGGGATTTCAAAACCTTCCTGCTCCCATCATCATATCAAAATCATAACCTCCCAGATTATGAAATGAATTCACCTACGAATTATGCTGTTTCAAATAATACCATGGCAAATATGTCTTTCTTATATGCCTTCTTCTGATGTCTATTCTATTACATTATAAAGTCAAAGATAACAGACAATAGAAAATGATTGTCTGGTTTCTTATTACTCCCAAGTACTGAGTACCCTATGACTCACAGTATGCATGGGAAACCTGCTTGTGGACCATGGCCTTCATTTTGCAAAGAAAAAGAATTTCACGTTAAACAAGCTAAACTCCGTGGTAATATTGGATAAGATAAACTATCCAGTTTACTTTACAATTAAGCTCCACTGAGCGATTAAAACTGAAAACACTGACTAAAACGTGACTCCATCAGGGAACTGATCGACCTATTCACTAAATTATTTCCCCAATCACCTACCCGGATATAAATACAGGACACTATGACAACCTCGGATTCAATAACGGTGAAATTTCTCATACTATTTTGCAAAGAGTTCTTTTGAAAATGCAATTTTTGTTTACAAGCAGATAGCCGAAAGGCAAAAGAGTATACCAACAAAAGAATGGGAGACAAGGGAGGGATTTCGTGTGTGACTGCAGAAATGCTAAAATCCATCACATACCCCACACATGAAGAACAGAATTCATTTATGAACCCAACGTCAAGACCAGTATGGTGTCAGCAGACCGGAAAACAGTACACAAAGTGCCTTATCCAGGCACTCCAGGATTATACATATCCGGGAGGTCCTCAGGTATCAAAGAAATCAACAACATGATAAACATTAACTACTGAAAGCACTATTATCAAAAGAATTACACCGACAACAAAGGGAGGTGTTCCTTCCTGGTATTCTCATCTTTCAATCTGGTCAGTCACCTTTTAGTTGGCAGCTATACACACCTCAAATCACAAAACGGAGGGACCCGAATATTATACCTTGAATGCCATCATGTCTCAAGCATCAATCGCTCTGGTACAACAGTCGGGGGAAAGGGATATTCTAAAGTCAGAGTGCAATGAAGACAAAAATGGGAAACTGAAAATGACAGATATACTGTCCACTACATTACTATGCAATTTTGGGCAAGGTTATATGGATGAAGATCCCATAGCTACTTTTAGACAATAAGTTCTCTCATAATTGCCACCTCATTTGGTACTCCTTATAGTCCCTATACCCCATGTTCATCAAACGCACTAAAGCGGGGAATGCTCTTGAGCAAGAGCAATTCGACTATGCCGACCATGTGAAACAAAAGAACTATTCGAATATACTCTATACAGGAAAGGATTCTATACTCATCACAGAAATAACCACTTCTAATGTCATTGACACTAATTCAGACGCCCCTTCAAAAGGATTCTAAGGTTTTGCTTTCGGGTACCTACTATCCAAAGTTCTACAACAACCTGCTTACTGAAAAACAGACTATAAACTTACGATGACAACGAAACCTGATGAGTACGCATAGGAAAGATAAATACGAATATAATCCTGTCAACAAACAGATAAAGCTGAAAACGAGTAAAGACGGAATGGGAAACATATATGAAGAAAAGACGCGATACGTGCCGGACATGCTGATATTTCCATTTGTACCTCCCTATAGTTCTTTCTACCAGATGAATCGCCACTTCACACCGATCATCCATTGAAGTGACAAAGATAAAACGGAAAAGTAACTGAGAATGAGACAGGCTTTCTATAAGTTACCACTGCAGACAGCAAAGTTTCAGTGAAAGACAAAGTATCCATACTGGGAAAACAAGGCTGATGCTGCAACATACCAAGCTGACTCCATAATGTGGGCAACGAGTTAGTAGCCGATGTTTCTAATATTCCCAAGCAACCACATACCTGGCATACGACTCTACAGCAACCTCGACTCATATCCGTAACGAAAAAGACAAAACAGAAACTGCCTACCTGTACGGATACAAAGGCAAAATATGCAATTGCGGGAAATCAAGAACAAGCGATCACGAATCAGTTACAGGACTGTTGGGGGAATGATCTCATCAAAAGACTGGCAGACGCAACGAAGCCCAGCTATTCAGACATGCAGAAAGTTGAAGATTTGAGAACGCAAATTACCGGGCATCATTTATCACTACTTAGAATATATCCCTATACATAGGTATCAGTCAAAATTAGA
>VOFG01001704.1_pt1 | contig 13192 bp, 17 predicted proteins | sample 5384171 | NCBI WGS metagenome assembly VOFG01 (sample SAMN12384726, study PRJNA508395) | human gut metagenome | isolation source: healthy gut F | host: Homo sapiens | reverse complement strand
ACACAGCTGCACGGTTTTTTGCACGGTCGGTGCACGGTTCGTGTTTTCTGTGTTGAATTATGTAGGGCGCGGGATTGCATTGCAATCCGTGCCCTTTTTGCATTCAGGTCAACAGTGCAAGGCGAAGCTGTGCCTTCGTTTCAGGGTCTGCATCTTTCAGGAGCTCAAAAGCGCGGCCATGGAGAGCGCTGTGTTCCCCTGGACAGGCGGAGTTTGGGCGCTGGCTTCTGGTTTGGCGTAGAAAGAATTTTCAAACTTTTTGCCCAGCTCCATGCGGGAAGACTGCTGGATATGGGCGTAAGTGTTGACCAACGAAGATCCGCACTGGCGTGACCGGTTGTTCCCTGCACAGATTTGATATCGCCGCCCGAGATCATCAGCTGGTAGGTGGCGCTGGAATGTCGCAGCCCGTGGAAGACGATGCGGGAACTCCGGGTGCGCATCCTGCCATTTCAGGAACTTTTTACGGATGAGCACCGGCTCCACCGCCAGACCGTTGGGCAGGCGGAGAAGCATTCCGCTGTCGTGGTAGCGGTCTGGGGAGCGGGCCTCGTCTTCTTTCAGCCGTTCCAGCCAGTGTTTCAGTTCCTCCCGGAGAGCGGCGGTCAGAAAGATATTCCGGCAGGAGGACTCGGTTTTGGTGCTTTTCAGTATGAGAGAAGTTTTGCTGCCTTCCAGTTTATCGGGAAACTCCTTGATGATACAGTTGCCATCCACCTGAAGCAGGGCGTTTTTCTGAATGCGCTGCATGGACTTGTTGACCGAGAAAGTGCCGACCCCACCGGCGGCGTCAAAAATCGATGTCCTCCGGGGTCAGACCTGCCACCTCCCTTCTCGCAGCGCACCCACCAGCGTCAGGTGCACCGCCAGATGGAGGATGGGGTCCTCTATGCTGTCCAGTGCCGCCCGCATTTCTTCCACTGTCCAGATGCTTCGTTCCTGGGTGGTCTTTTGGGGCCTTCCAGAGGGACGGGGCTTTTCAGAAAATTCCCATTCCACCGCATAGAGGAACGCGGTGTGAAGCAGACGATGAACCTCATGGATGGTGGTGCCGGACAGCAGACGCTGTTTCTGCTTGGGGTGAGCTTCTGCTTTTGCCCTCAACATACTGCCCACAGGGCGTTTTGCTCAGGGTACTGTACAGGTTCTCCAGGTGATAGGGCTTCAGCTTCTGCATCTCAAAGTTGCCGATATAGGGGAGGATGAGATTCTGGATGGTGGACAGGTTGGACTGGTAGGTTTGGGGAGCCCACTTATGCTTGGTGCATTGTTTGGGCAGCCAGTTCATCAGGAATTCACCGACCGTTATAGTGGACGGAATCAGGAAAGTTCCGCTTGCAAGCTCGTGTTCCACCTGCTTTTTGCGGTTCATCGCCTCCTCTTTGGTGGGAAAGCTCTCCCATTTGTCGCAGCTTTTGCCGTGCTCATCGAAATAGGTGTAGCGGACGCTGTAGGAGCTGCCGCGTTTGGTGATATATGCCATGCTGTGCCTCCTTGATCAAGCGGCCCGGAACAGCCAAGCGTCGAAACTGTCCTTGGGAATGCGGATGCTTCCGCCTACCCGGAGGACACGAAACTCACCGGTGGTGTTGCAGAAGTTATAAGCGGAGCGCAGGCTGATGGCCAGCATCTGCGCCACTTCCTCCACCGTGTACACGCAAGCTTTCGACTCGGGCTGTTTCAGGTCAGAGATTGGAGACTTGACGGCATTGTTTTGGGTGACCAATTCCATTGTACCGGGATTTGCGGCGCTTTGCAAGGTTTCAGTGTTAAAATGATCGTTCTTACAAACATTCTTCATGGCATTTCTCCTTTTTGATTCAAAGTTCTGCGGTGCGGTGGGAGGCTTTGGGCTTCGCGTATTCTTCTAAAACTTCCGGCGGAATTCGCTCCAATACGGCGAGGGCCTCCTCATACTCCCGCTGGGCTTGGCATCCTCCAACTTTTCAGAACGCTCTCGTGGGTCGCCTCCTCCAGGGACTCCGAGAGCTTTTGTTTTCCGCTTGAGTTTCTCATTCTCAGCCTTGGTACTGCTGAAGGCTGTACTGTACTTTTCAGCTGGGTCCGCATTTTCTCCACGGCTGGGATATAACCGTCCAGCAGTTCGGAAATCTCAGCGGCCCGCTTCTTGCCGTTCAAGGGGCCGATGCCGGTGAGCAGTTGGTCCAGCTTTTGGCGCTGCTGGGTGAGATGGGTCATCTCCTTGAAGATACGAGGCGGGATATGGTCGCGGCCCGTCTGGCTTGCACTCTCGCCGCGCTCCAGGTCGGGGGTATTTAGCAACCATGTGCTCCCAGAACTTGTCCTGCCACCAGGTCAACTTCTTTTTGTTACCAACGATCTCTTTGGCGCTGAGTCTGCCATCTGGCGTCAAGGGGACAAAAGAAAGGTGCATATGGGCTGTTTTCTCATCCATATGCACCACGGCGGAGATGATAGTTTCTCTGGATTGGTATTGCACAAAAGAAGCGGAGTGTTTCCTCAAAATACTGCCGGATTTCGGGCAGCTTCTTGCCCTTGAAGAACTCCGGTGTAGCGGTGAACAGCACCTCTACCACCCGGACACTGTCCTTTCGGGTGCGGCATCCAGCGGCTGATCTGGCGCTCAGCCTCAGCCCGGTAACGTTGGGGTGGTTCGATCAGGTGGAAGTTATGCTTGCTGCGGGAGAGGTCAATATCGGGATTACTGGCGTATCTTTCTTTTCTGCGTTCGTTATGGGCTTCGATGTTGGTGATCTCTGGCCCCTTGTACTTGGCAAAGCGCATGATGGCGTATTGTGGTTGGCTCAATGGCGGCCCTCCTTTTTGGCAATTCAATCGTATTGATGACGGACATTGTAAAGCTCCTTTCATTCATGTGGATGGATAGGCTTTGATGATCGAGGTGGTGGTGTTCCATTTGAACACCGCCAAAAAATCAAGTGTTCATTTTGAACACTTGATTATAAGTCTAATAACCGAGACAACTGTGCTCCCCAAATTAAGTTATCAAATGATAACTTGATCCAACAGGCACAGCATGGTAGATTTAACGTCCAAACTTTAACTTACTGATTTTGCTTTTGAGATAAAACGATCTGCTTTTTCAGTTGGTCAAAATGACCAACTGATATTTATTGGTTACAAGATACTGACCTTTTTATAGAGGAAAAAAGGAGATAACTGAAATCAAGTTCTCAAAATGGGAACTTGATCGGAACCGGTTGGTCTGGGTCAAAAAATGACCCAGACCACTTCAGCGCCATAAAGGATTGCGTATATAGCGCGTTTTGGGCTTTTCGCTATGTACGTGCGTACGGGGGTGATGCGTACATAGCAGTGGAAGGTGAACACCTCGGTATTCCAGAAAATCAACGGACAAAATCTGTCCGTTGATTTTCTCACATCTACCGCGAAGTTCTGTTGTGCAAGATCAAGTGGTCAAAATGACCACTTGATTACAGGGATTGGACCAAAGCAGATGCACTTCCAAAAGGTTATACAATAAAAAAGAATGTGGACATTTTGTCCACACCTACTTCAGACCGTTAAAGATTCCTTGCGAGAAGCGGTGGCACTGGACATTTTGTCCAGTGCCATCAAAACTTCGAGTTGTCGCCGTGACAACTCGGACAAACCTGTGGTTGTGGACAAAATGTCCACAACCACTTTAGTGTCGTAAAGGATTCGTGTATATGGTGCGTTTTAGGGTTTTCGCTATGTACGTGCGTACAGAACTTGTACATACGTACATAGTAAAAAGGCCAAGTTTCCTCTTATACAGGTTTTTGGCCGTTCCCAAAATGGGAACAGCCACTTCAATCATAAAAATATGGGTCGGTGACTCGCCGACCCCTTGCTGGCAGGGTAAGGGCGTTGTGAAGCACGACATCCATCTGACTTGGAGCGTTTTAACTTGGTTGTGACCAATTTGGTCACAGCCACTTCAAGGGAGTAACAAACGGTTACGCCCTCTGAAGCCTTTCGCCGGATGCGTCTGTACGGGCCTCGTACATACGTACATAGCGAAAAGGCCAAGTTCTCCCATATACAGTTTTATCCCCAGAGGGAAGTGGGCATCTCAGGCCGTACAAGTGCCTCAATTCCCAGATAGCCCCATACGCGGCGGCCTGCTGAGTTGGCGATGTTGTTGGTGTGCTCCAGGTTGTACTTTTTCAGGTTGGCAATCACGGCATCGCTGAAGCTCCGGGCTTTCAGAGCTACCAGGTTGTTCTCCTCACACCACATCTTATAAATGGTATAGAGGTCTTTGGAGCTAATGCAGGCATCCGCCTTGAGCCGAATATAGTCCTCGGCCTCCATGAAATCGAAGAAGTTGTTGTTGTCCCGCTTGACCAGCTCCCGGTTCTGCCGGGCGCGGTCACTCTCAGTAAACTTGAAGCCGTTCCTGACCAGACGCTGCAACCCCTCGAAAGCCCACAGGAAAATTCCCTCGGCCTCGGCGGCCATCTTCTCGGCGATGTCAGGGTCATCTACCCGGTCGGCGGGCTTGTCCCTGGTGGTCAGGACCAGTTGCCGCCGATAGAAGCCGTCGCTTCGGTCGTACAGGGCTTGTAAGTCTCCATTGCTGAAAGCCAGCAGCCGGGCATACATCCAGCCCTGGTAGCTCTGCTTGCCTTTACGCTCCAGGTCCATCTGCCCCTGGGCCGTGACAATGGATTTGACGTAGTTGGTCTGCCGCAGGGCTTCCATCCGCATATCGTCGTCCACGCAGAGCAGGATGTGTTCCAGGTCGGCCCGGGCAAAACGGTTCTCAGAGATTTTGCCGATGCTGCCGTCCTTCATATTAGTGCCGAACAGCTTGGACAACACCACGCCGATCTGACTTTTTGCCCTCGCCGCCCCGGCCCTTGATAACCATCATCCGCTGGCCCTTGTTGCTGGGAATGAGGCAGTAACCTATAAACTCCTGGACAGTCGGAATATCTTCCGGGTGGAGCAGATCAAACAGGAACCGCAGCCAGTGGGTAGGCTGGGCCGCTTTGGGGTTGTATCGGACCGGCAGCCGGTTGCGGATCACTTCCGGCTTGCCTTCCCGAAAGCTGCCGTTCAAGTTCAAGGTACCATTGGCCAGGTGGATACAGTTGGTGACTGGCGGGAAATCATCCACCTGGGCGGAGAGTTTCAGCAGGTCCAGAATGCTGCCTACCTTGCGGGCCACGTTGTTGCTGGCGTAGTCCTTCAGTTCCGCATAGATGGTACTCCGCAGAGGCATCTCATCTGTTACCCGGCCATCTTCGGTGAAAAAAAAACCATTGCAGAAAACAATTTTGTGGGTCGAAATGAAGGTCTCACAGAAAACAGATTCGTTGATCCGGTAGCCTTCTTCCAGCCAGACCGGGTCATTGGAGCTGGGCCAATATTTCTTGTTTTTCATGCAGCCTCCTCTCTGTCCAGGGTATTGAGGCGGGATTCGACCATCGGCAGAAGCTGACCGTCCAGCAGGCGCTTGGCAGCGGCTGCCTTCTTGGAGGTGGGCCCGAAGGCCAGGCAATCAATAAGGTCGTCCACAACGGCCATCATGTGCAGAGCCTCTACAAAATGCTCGTCCAGCGGTTCCTCCGGGGAGAGGGGAGCAAACTCTGTTTGCCACCGGGTCAGCAGGTCGCGGTAGTCGTGGAGGACCCGGAGACAGTAGAAGATTTCCTCTTGCTGGGTGTCTGAAGAGGCAGCGGCTGGCTTGGGCAGAGCGACTGCACCCGATGGAGGCTTGTCCGGGCTGAGTCCGAAGTCCTGGGTCAGCTTCCGGGCTGCCTGGAAGCTGCTGAGACCAAACAACTGGGCGGTAAGGTCAATGACATCGCCGGTGGCACCGCAGCCGAAGCAGTAATAATAGGTGTCATTCAGCTTCATGCTGGGGGTATGATCCTCGTGGAAAGGGCAGCGAGTCATCCAAGTAGTAGTGACAGGCAGGCCGTACAAGGCTGCGGTCTGCTTGACAGTGACGGATTCCTTTACGATTTTAAAAAGATTCATTTATACCTCGCTAATCTGGCATCTTATGGGCAGGGATACAGTACTTTGCCGTGGATAGAGGTGTACCTCGTTTCGGGGGTACATCTGAGTCCATGACGAGTGAATTGGGTGCGTAACGTTTCGTTCCATACCTCCTTCCGCGAAAAAAATAAAGCCTGACTTCTCCTTTCGACTTTTTTCTTCTTGAGCCTGAGAGGGCCTTCAATGTATAATCAAAAAGTTCCATAAACTGTAACCCGGTTATGGGTTGTAACCGGATTCGAACTACCCTTTCACTAATAGGAGAAACCGGGGTGCAAAACGGAACCATTTTTTTAAAATTTTCAAAAATTTTTTGGAGTGAGGTGGAGGCGTGGTAAATCGGTATGCGAGAGGATTTCAGGATGACAGATGGGATGATGAATCCAGCATCAGTTTGACGAATGAGGCGCTGGAACGAGCCGCTGCGGCAGAACGTAAGATTGAGTTGAAATCGCCCTGGAGCATGACGAGCACCCCTCCATGACGAAGAAGAGCTAGAAACCGAGGAGGAAGAAGCCTCGCTAACCAGTGAAAAGCGGCTGAAACGGGAGATTCGGGCCGAGGCCATACGGCGGCTGGAGGAAGCCGCCCGGACTGAGGCGGACTTTTCTGTGGTGATAAAGGAGGGGACAAGCTGGACCGGAACCGGGAGCGCCGGGAACGGAATTACGAACACCTTCGGGGGAGACTTGCCACTGGATTATCAGGCTGTTTCAGAACCCAAACTGATTCCCAGGTGGATGAATGACACGGCGTACCGGCAGATGATGGCCGGAAACTTTCTGGATATCCTATTTAACTGCCCTTATCAGATGCACCAGCTGACCGCTGATCCATTTATCTCGCGTATGATTGAGGAGCTGAGCGAGGATCACAAGGAAGTTCTGTACTTTCTCTCCCTGCGGCTATGGAGTGCTACCCAGCTTGCCTTAGCTCGTGAGCAGTCCGACCGCAATATCCGAAAACTAAGGAAAACCATTCATAGAAATTTACAGCGACAGATGTTTGACTACCTGCATAGTAAACGGGAGCGAGGTAGAAGTCTGACCCTGCGGGAACGCCAATTTATAGAGGAATATTCAGCCCTCGCAGAGGAACAAGGCAAAGATGTTGTGATTCGGCGGGAAAATAAGACGAACCGCAGAAAGGAAAAACCGCCCCTGGCGACAGGGACGGCTGAGGGGGAATAAATGCAGAATGAAGAACTTGTTTGAGCAATCCCGTTCTCATTGGGTGCGGTACGATCACTACGAGCTGAAAACGGCAAAAGACGGCAAACGGTACATCACCCCGGCAAAGACACAAAGCCGGAGGTTTACAACCCGCTTAAAGAGGTTCCAGGCATCGTGCTGGACGCCCTGAATGTTGGAATGTTGATGATGAGCCGCAGCCCGGCGGTGGAAGTGGAGCGGGCAGTGTTGAAGTTTGTCACCCGGTATGGTTTATTGGGTCTGATGACCGCTCTGCCCACCACGCCGGCCTTTATGGACTATGAGGCGGTTTACCTGCCGAAGAATCATTTCCTGAAAGAGGAATCCATGGACACCGACCGGTATCTGGCTCTGTTTTATCCCTTTGACCAGCTGGACTTGGTGAAACGGGGAATTGAATCCGCCTGGAAGGTTTCCGGGGACCGGACGATGGTTGCCCTGACCATGACCTTTATGGATGAACCCATGGCAAAAACTATGAGCTTCCAGCGGCAGTATGCGGAGCCTTATGACTGGGTCGCCCAGCAGTTCAAGGACTGGGCTTTCACGCTGACCACCTCTATCTTGTACTACCAGGACTACCGTCTAATAGATCAAGACACCCGGGAATTGTACCAAAAAGCCATGGCTGCGTTCGGTGGGATTGCCCCCAGCTACCATATCGAGCTGCTGGACAAGCCCACCATTTACTGGGATTTTCACCCCCTGCTGCTGGGTATCCAGATGATGTTCAGCTTCATGCTGGTGGACGAGGAACATCCACTGCGACTGTGTAAGAACTGCCAGAAAGCATTTCTGGGCAGTCATGTCAACACCACCTTTTGCAGTCCCCAGTGCAAGAACCAGTACAACGTCCACAAGAGCCGGGAAAAAGCCAAAGGTGACCGGGCAGAAAACGAATGAATCCGCTGCGGCGGGGCTTTATATACCTTTGTTCCGCAGACAGCAAAAAGGCTGGCAGCCTATGCTTTTTGGGCACAAACTGCCAGCCTTTCTTTGTCGCTGTTGCTGCCCCGCAGGGGCACCTTTCGTACAGAGGGAGCGAGGCGGGATAGCTCCCCCAGCTGCCGTCTGCTGCACAAAGGTATAACACACTAGACTTTGTAACCAAAGTCGTGTGCCACGAAACCCCGGCGCGGTTTCTTTGATTCTTCCGGCTATCGCGTTGCCTCCCGGCTTCAGGCAATAGCAGATGCGGGCGTCAACTCGTACACATGATCGAACTGAGCTTTGCGCTTATCACCAAAACATTCTGGTTGCCACAGCAATCAGGTTTCAGGGCAGAAGACATCTAAAGATGCTGAACTTCTGGATCGATCATACCGTCTTTTTTGAACGGCTTCATTCTAACTGGGGTTGAGGACGGTTAAGAGCCGCAGTACATTTTCCAACTTTTCCCGTCGGGCCAGAATACAAGACGATTTGGACGGGAGACACAGTTTTGATTATAACGCAGCATCCCGATTTTATCCAGATATGCAATATGCTCTGCAACCAACACCTCTTGAGTATCCTGGGTGAAGGGTGACAGATCGTGGAGCCTTTGCCGCCCCAGTCACCAACTGCACAAACAAGTACATCGAAGCGTTTATCCTGTCCAAACAAACGGTAAAGGTAATCGTACCAACTGTAGTCCCTCATCGCCGGCCAGAAGATTACGGCGTAGCGTGATATGGAAGGAGTACTCTTCCGGGGCAACTTTGGAAAGAGCGACCAGATTGTCAATGATGGTCCGCAGGGTTCCTTTGCCAGATACATGGGGCCGAGTCTTGTCATGGTTCCAACCATCAAGTGTAATTTGGTAGCTGGTAATTCCTGCCTGACAAAACTGACGGAACAGTTTTTCGTCCAGCAGATAACCATTGGTGGTCATCTTGGCAGTATACTGAAAGCCATGCTGTTTCTGCAAGTTCTGAATCATTTCAGAGACTTCCAATACAGTGTCTTTGCAAAGGATCGGTTCGCCTCCAAGCCATGCAAGCACAACCTGCTTATGCCGTGGGGCCTGCGCAGTGATATACTCTTCGATCTGATCCAGTGTGTCACGGGTCATACTGGCTGCCGGGTGGTTTTTGTGGCAGTATGAACACTGAAAATTACACCCTTCAGTAGGAATCAGTGTGGCCATGAAGACATCCCAATTGAATTTTTGAGGTAATATTGGCTTGGGTTGAATACAACTGAAATTTTCTCCTAGGCAATCGGAGATGTATCCAGACATCATATATAAGCCCTCTTGATATTGTAGACTAAAATTAGTTGCCGTTCTTTTTTTTTTCTTTGAAGTGAAAGCAACCATGCGCTCTTCACAGAAAGACAGATGCCAATTCCAACTACGGTCATAAAAGCACCGAGGATGACAAAACAAGCCGTTGACCCGGCGCTCACCAGTAGTGATGAGCCAAACAGATAAAAATTTCAGTAACATTGACGCCCATGTTGAAGACGGAAAGCAGCTCGGCGCGATTGTCTTCCCTGCCGGCAGCATCTACAATGCTGTTTTTGACTTCTCCCAGCAGATGGGATGGAATATCCAAAAAAAGCGGAAGGATCAGCATAAATAGGATAGTCCAAACCGGCACATTGACCAAGCCCAACACACCAAGGGCTATTCCACTCAGAATGAAAAACAGTGCCATCATTTGATTATAGTGTTCAGGCTTGGTACGGGCGAGAATCCGTTCGGACAGCAACTGAATTGCAGAATAACCCATAATAATTGCGGCGAGCCGGGTTTCATTGATCCCGCACAGCAGCTTCTCCGCATAGAAGAAATTGATCAGAATGCGGCCAATGTTCAAAGCTGCCAAATCATTAGAAGCATCCATATCTTTTTCTGCTGAAACAACTGCGGATAGGGAATGTTTTTCTTTTGGCGCGTTTCACTTCTGGGCTGCACTGTTTCCTTGGGGGTTTTTAAAGAGGTAAAGACAGCAACAAGGTTTGCGGCAATCGTTGCCAGAAGCAGACCCTTGATGCCAATCAGCGTGTACAGGACCGCATAAGCTTAGGGTACTGGCAAAAAATCCGACAGTTCCATAATTGGCGACATGTGCAGATTTTTCAGCGTAATGTTCCTTTGAAAACATAATATAAATATAGCCGCTCTGCGTCCCAGAAGAAAAGGAAGCCGCTGTGCCTTCGAGGATAGCCTGTAAAATAAACAGACTATAATTGCAGCTTACATGAGCCAGCAAGAGGCAGGTTCTCGAAATGAGCAGCGCGATCTGGTATAGTACCAACGTGGATTTATAGCCAATGCGATCGGTCAGCTTTCCGAGAGGAATCTCTGTGAGGAGGACCATAGTAGCCATAATTGCTTGCAAAATGAAGAATTGGCTGAGAGAGATTCCTGCAGTGGTTCGTACCAGTAGAGAGACTGGGGAGAAAAACACCAGCCCATTGAGCAGAGAGGTAAGGTCAAGTGCATCTGTTTTCAGCTTTATGTTCATTTTGATTCACCTCGTTATATTTGGATTTAATATAAGGAATAAACAGTGTTTTTTCATGAAGTGAGAAAAACTTCTTCTTCATATGTACAGCACTTTTTGAAATCGATTTGGTGGGACAGCTGACATCCGCCACCGCAGAAGCCACCGATTTTACAATCCTTACACTCCGCATAAGAATTGCAGGTTACAGCGACGGGCCGATAATTTGTTAAATTTTCATAGGAAAAATCAAAAGGCTGTACCTAGATCTACCAACTGTGCAAGTACAACGATATGTTTTCAGATTCATATCAACATAAAAAACATTACTGGATGACGAAGTGCTCCAACAATAACTATGTGTTTGTTTATGCTCCCGCAAATTCAACTTTAGGCCCATTTTGTCGGCAAAGTTATAGCAGGTCTTTAAAAATGCCGCGTGAATACATTGTCCGGGAGAGGCTTGCTTTGAAGCTCAGCGAGAATCTCGCTTTCCATCATGATGTCAGGAAATTTGTTTCATACAAACGATCATCTCTCTGACCAATAGTCCACGCAAAGTTTTTTATCCTGCAAAAGCTGTAAACTTCTTCAAGTCATCCAGTGTATTCCAGATTTCTTTATGATTGTGCCTATCGATATTGGTTCCTAAGTCCACATGGATGCCGTAATGCAGAAGTGTCTTAATACAGCACAGGAGTTTGAAAGTTTCATTTGTATTGTTCCGGCTCGGATCAAGATCGTATCGCGTCATATAATTTAACGCCATACTGTCGATTGTGGGATAAATACCGCTGATGAAGCGACGATTGATGATAAATTTCTTCAAATAATACGAAAGGAAACTTCCGTTTGTGGTGATATGAACAGTGGTTTTTGTGCTCTTTGCAAAATTGGAGAATTTTATCAATTACTTTCTCATTCTCGATCAGCAAGGGTTCGCCACCAAATAAAACCCAGTCGAACGGTCTTGTTCGGATTTGCTTCCATATACTGTGCAATGATACTTAAAATTTTATCCAGAGTTTCATCACTGATAAGTTTCTTTTCCAAGGTTTTATCGTTTTGCTGATAGCAGTAAGTACAGTGCATGTTGCATTTATACGTAATTGTTAAGATGAAAGTGACTTCTTCGCTTGACTTGTTTGAGTCGGTTTCATCGCTATCCAGCATTTTGTGGTATACTTCTTCGCTCACACCATGGTGGAGGAGATCTTTTGAGATGAGGAAACATCTATTGCTGTACGTATCAACAATAACACATTTTCGGAATCAACATCTTCTAAATATTTATTTCAAGGACCTGTGTCAGATCAAAATTCCCCTGTGCGTCTTTGGTTTCCACAAGCGTTCCGTTTTTCAATTCATAAAACATGGTTCCATTATACAGAAAAATCCCAAGAAGCAAACATTTGCTCCTTGGGAAACCGTCACTGATCAGTAGAGGCGGTGCCCGTTGTCATCATCGCAGCTAACGATAACAACCGCGTCGTTTGCCTTCATCTCTTCCAGCTCTTCATTGGAAAAAGTTACGGTATACATTTTCTGTTTCTCCTTTCTTTTTTCAGCTCTGGATGTTTGGTTCATCGCTGTGACTATATTGTAGCAGCACGACGCACTTCTGAACATATCGTACCAAGTTACTTTCAAATAACACAAAACGATAAGTTGGATTCCAATGAACTTATTCCTTTTTTGATTTCCAGCTATCAACGACTGGAAAAATTAGCTTGATATCCTTTATAATTATAAGAACTCTTTATTCAATCTGGGGTGGTTTCAATGAAAAATGTTTTTCTTGGAGAATATATCAAACAGCGGCGGCTGGATCTGGGCCTGACCCAGGAGCAGCTTTGCGATGGAATCTGTGAACCGATGACCCTTTCCCGACTGGAAAATGGCAAACAGACTCCCAGCCGCAATCGGATCAATGCCCTTTGCAGCGGCTGGGCCTGCCGGATGACCGCTATTTTGCACTGTTGAGTAAAAATGAGCTGGAAATGGAAGCCCTTCAAAAGGGAGATTGTTGCATGCAATGCTAATCATCGCGTGGAGGAAGGCTTTGAAACCTTAAAAAAATTTGAGCAGATTGCAGACCATGACGATCAAATCGCGCAGCAGTTTATCTTACGCTCTAAGGTGTTGTTGGGGCGTTTGGATCAACGATATACACCACAAGAACAGATTGACCTGTTGATGCAAGCAATTCGGCTGACGGTTCCCCGCTTTAATTTGGATGAGATTGAGAGGTTTTTTTATTCGACAGACGAAATCAAGATCATCAATCAAATTGGAATTGCATACTCCGATGATGGACAAAATAAAAAAAGCAGCTGATATCTATTACCAGCTGCTGAAATATGTCCGAAAGCATTTTGAAGAAGTCACAACTGTAAAGGTGCCGTAAGGCAGAAAGGACACGATTATGAAGTACGATGAAAGAACTTGCAAATTCAACATGGATACCGGCTGCGTGGAGCTGCTGCTCCGGGATGGGAGAATGATCTCCATTGACTGCACTGGGGTCGAGGATGAATTGGACGTGACCATGGC
>VOFG01003412.1_pt1 | contig 13239 bp, 20 predicted proteins | sample 5384171 | NCBI WGS metagenome assembly VOFG01 (sample SAMN12384726, study PRJNA508395) | human gut metagenome | isolation source: healthy gut F | host: Homo sapiens | reverse complement strand
TTATGACGGAAAGCCTCATACGGGGCATCAGGAAATATTTGGAAGACATGACTGGTATTACAGTGATGCATACCGCACGATCGCCAATATAGCGATGGATCATCTGTGGTTTGATGCAGATCCGTGGCAGATTAAAACGGCAGAAAGGCTCCAGAAGTTTTATTGTGAGGATCAGAAGGACAATTGGGATGGTGTATTTCTTATAGATGGTACACCGCTTGATGAGAAGGCACTTCATCCGGTAGCAATCATTGCTGTTAATGCAGAAGCTTCACTCGCAGCAGATGGAAAATATGCAAAGCAATGTGTTGAAAAGTTCTGGAACACTCCGCTTAGGACAGGTGACAGGAGATACTATGACAATTTCCTTTACATGTTTGCAATGTTAGCACTTTCAGGAAATTACAGGATTTATTGATTTTAATATACAAGAACCTTAAGCTGGAATGATGAAACAGTCATAAACTATAAAAGACAGGACAAATATCTATAATTTCTCCCGGTGCAAAGCACCGGGAGTTTTTGTATCATATAATCATTATAGCTGATAAAATCGACACAACAAGGAGGCAGAAAGATGGCAGGGCCAAAAGCACCAAAGGATCCCGAAAGAAAAAGACCGTATTTCTACATCATGAAGGATAAGGATATATACGGCTCAGTACAGGAAGATGGAAGCATTATACATTTTATATATGAAAGCGACGGAAGACTGATAAACAGTGCACAGATAGCCGGAAATATAGAAAATAAAGAGGAACTGGGGCTGTTAGAAACGGTGGAAGGTTTTGGCAGGCTTGTACACAGCATAGGTGTATCTGTGGAAACAGATAATCAAAACGAACAGATCGAATTTGTGTTTCAGATGTACGGAAAGCAGGACCTGTACGGAGGCGGTACTAATCTTAAGGTAAAGCTGACAGGCGATGGAATGGAGAGAAAGATATACCTGTCAGATTATACGTGGACACCGGATGATGATATACCGGGACAGATAAAGTTCATATTTAATACACCGGATATCATGGGAAAAGCGAGTGTCAGGCTGTATCTGAATGACGGCTATGAGGCTCCGGCAGATATTGAGGAAACAGAGGTGGATATGAACTCTGATGAATACTGCAGGATGATAAGTCATTCGCTTATGAATATGGGAAATGTATACCGCATAAGAAAAGCCATCGAAAAGACAAGAGCCGGAAAAGAGGTAACACTTGCATACATCGGTGGATCTATCACACAGGGAGCAGGTGCGACACCTATAAATACAGAGTGCTACGCATACAAATCCTATCAGCTTTTCCAGAAGCGGTTTTCCGCAAAGAATAATGTGAAATTCATAAAAGCCGGTGTGGGTGGCACACCATCGGAGCTGGGAATGATCAGATTTGATAGGGATGTACTAAGAGACGGACAGCAGCCTGATATAGTAGTTATTGAATTTGCAGTGAATGATGAAGGAGATGAAACAAAGGGTGACTGTTATGAAAGCCTTGTACGTAAAGTACTTAAGCTTCCATGGAAACCGGCAGTTATTTTGCTGTTTTCAGTATTTGCAAATGACTGGAACCTTCAAGACCGCCTAAGCCCGGTTGGAAAGCTCTATGATCTGCCTATGGTAAGCGTGCTGGATGCGGTTTCCCCTCAGTTTGCATTAAAAAATGACGAGGGAAGGGTAATAACAAAAATCAGTTTTTCTATGATATGTTTCATCCGAGCAATGCAGGCCATTCCGTCATGGCAGACTGCATAGAGTATCTTTTTGAAAAAATAGATCAGGCAGGGCATGCAAGTTTGAATGCATTTGAACTGGGACTGACAGAGGAAAAAAATATTGCAGGAAAACCTAAATCTTGCACCGGTAATAGGAAACAGCTTTGAAAATATAAGACTGCTCGACAAAAAGGATATATATGCAAAGGCATATATTGACGAGGGTGGCTTTGATTCGACAGATACACAGCTGCAAAGCGTTGAGATGGATGATCAGCTTTCGCTGACTCCGGAATTTCCGTATAACTGGATGTATGATGGCACAAAAAATACATTAAACAGGGTAAAAGTGTATTTCGAGCTTGAGATGGAGTGCAGGGCACTTCTCCTTGTATTTAAGGATTCGGGAGAGGTAAACGTGGGAAAGGCGAAGGTATATGTGGACGGAGAATATCATTTTACGGCTGATCCACATATCAATAACTGGCAGCACTGCAATGCGGTAATAATATTTAACAATAAGACCAGTGAAAATCATGTTGTAAGAATTGAAATTGCAGAGGAAGACAGAGACAAGCAGTTTACGATACTGGGCTTTGGATATGTATTATAGAAATGAGAGGTAAGAGACATGGTAACAGCAAAAAATCCAATACTTTCAGGTTTTTATCCTGATCCATCAATATGCAGAGTCGGGGAAGACTATTATCTGGTGACATCAAGCTTTGTGTATGCACCGGGTGTTCCCATATTTCATAGCCGGGATCTGGCTCATTGGGAGCAGATTGGCAATATACTTGACAGACCATCGCAGCTATGCGTGGAAAATGAAGAAATATCGAGAGGTATTTTTGCACCGACCATAAGATATCATGAAGGAACTTTTTATATGATAACGACCAATGTATCGCATGGCGGCAATTTTATAGTGACAGCGCAGGATCCGGCAGGACCGTGGTCTGATCCGTATTATTTGGGAGAAGAAGCAGTCGGAATAGACCCAAGCCTTTTCTTTGATGATGACGGCAGATGTTATTACTGTGGCACACGCCCAAACCCTGAAGGAGTACGTTACAATGGAGACTGGGAGATATGGATACAGGAGCTTGATCTTGGAACCATGAAGCTTAAGGGCAGGAGCATGGCCATATGGAAAGGTGCTGTAAAGGGCTGCATATGGCCGGAAGGACCACATATCTACAAGATAAACGGATATTATTATCTGATGCATGCAGAGGGCGGCACTGGACCGGAGCACAGTATAACGATAGCAAGAAGCAAGGAGCTTTTTAAATGGTTTGAAGGCTGTCCGCGCAATCCGATTTTTACACACAGAAATCTGGGGATGGATTATCCGGTCATATATGCGGGACATGGAGATCTGGTTGATGACGGCAAGGGAAACTGGTATGTGGTCATGCTTGCGTCAAGACCATGCAAAAAGCACAGCAGCATGGGCAGGGAGACCTTTATTGCAAAAACAATATGGGAAAACGAATGGCCGGTAATAGCACCCGGGATAGGACATCTTGAGGATACGGTAGATATACCGCTTGAAGAGTGCAGATTTATAGATGAGATATCAGAAAATGATTTTATAACTTTCTGCGAAGCCAAGCCTGATAAGAGGCTGGTTGGAATAGGAAAACGCAACGAGTCTTTTTACTCCCTTAAGGAAAATCCGGGAGTACTGAGACTGTACACAAACAAAGAGCAGATCGCTGATCTTGGCACAAGCGCATTTCTTGGACTAAGACAGAAGGGCTATGAGTTTTCGGTAAAGACAGCAGTGCGTTTTATCCCACAGTCGGATAATGAGACGGCAGGACTTGTACTTTTCCAGAACAATGAGAATCATCTTCGCGCTGAGATAACAATGGAAGCCGGAAGGCTGGTATTTGTGGTGACTACACATATTAAGGGAACTGACAAAAGATAGCAGTGGCAGATATTATGGAGTACAGCATTACAGAAAAAAATCCACTGTGGAATATATGTATGATCTGTAAGGAACAGGAAGCATCTATATGGATAGGTACGGCACGAAAAGAGCGTAAAAGTCGCAGAAAAAATAAGTCTGCTGCCATATACGAAGAAGCAGGTGGCTTTGTGGGCTGTACGGTCGGTATGTATGCATCCTCAAATGGCAGCAATAGTGATAACTATGCAGATTTTTCATACATAATGCTCACCCAGTAAACATTTTGCGGAATTCAGTCGGGGTGCAGCCCTTTACAGCTTTGAACACCCTTATGAAAGTGGATGGATTTGCAAAGCCTGACTGCATTGCAGCCTCGGTGACTGATATATTGGGATCAGCCAGAAAGGTCAGGGCAAGTTCTATTCTTTTCTGATTTAAGTATTTGTAAAAGGTATTATTGGTAAACTGTTTAAATAGCCGGGTAAAGTGATATTTACTGAATCCGGCTATTTTTGCGATTTCATCAAGTGTTATGTCCTCAGTGCAATGTGTATCGATATACTCACAGATATACAGAAAACGCTCCAGATATTCCTGCTGCTTGTGTCTGCCGACATTAAAATGACAACTGCTGGCAGTATGATGTCTTCCAATAAGGAAGCATTTTGGAGTAGATCACGGCTTCTGATAGAAATGAGTCGGTCTGGTATTCATCTGATATATCAAGCAGCAGTTTACGGATATTGCTGTGGATATCACCGGAAGTTTCCGGGGTTAGCGTTATAGCAGGTGCTATAAGGGTAAGTATGGAATTTAATTCCTTTATTTTTGAGACAGCAGACCACTCAATCTGCAGGATAAGCCTTTTTCCGGTGTCAGGTGCGATAAGCCTGTGTTTCAGGAAGTGCGATAGATCTTTCCTGGGCAGAAGAGCATGTGGACGCCATTATAGACAGCTGGTATCCGGGAGCCAGAGGCGGAAAGGCTGTTGCGGAAGCTATATTCGGAGAGTATAGTCCGAGTGGAAAACTGCCGGTTACATTTTATCAGGGCACCGAAAATCTCCCGGAGTTTACGGATTATTCAATGGCTCACAGGACATACCGCTATACAAATGAGAATGTGTTATATCCATTTGGATATGGACTGCATTATGGTGAGACAAACTATGATGGAATGTCAGTGGATAAAGCAGAAAGTGATGTAAACGAACCTGTCGAGGTGTTTGTAAATGTGACAAATGACAGCAGATATACTGTAAATGAGATAGTTCAGCTCTATATCAGGCACGTTGATGCTGCAGAGTATGAGCCCGGATATCAGCTAAAGGGGATTGAGGTTGTAAAGCTTGAGCCATATGAGACTAAGAAAGTAAAGCTGACTCTTTCGCCAAGGGACTTTGCTGTGATAGAAGAGGATGGAAGCTGTGTAGCTGTGCCGGGAATTTATGAGATATCCGCAGGAGGACAGCAGCCTGATGACAGAAGCACAAAGCTCACAGGCAAGAGGACAGCATTGATATAACAAGATGTGGAGAGAAAACAGGGGTAGATTATTAATAATAAATATGTTATTCTATAATTAATGACAAGTTAAAACAGACTTTAGGAGCGGACATATGTCGGCTCCTTTAAGTGATTTCAGAGGAATTGTTTATGAGAAAATCAATATGGAATGCCATTGAGAGAAAGCTTGATGATTATTCACTCAGAAAAAAATTTTACATATTTTATGTACTGTGTGTCATGCTGCCGCTCATAGTGACTGATGCAGTGGTGCTTTCCATCGTAAATAATGCTGAAAAAGAAAGCAGCAGACATGAAATGTCGAGCATAGCAAGTGCTGTGGGATATAATCTGAACAGCATGGTCAATAACGCAGAAGAGGCAGCTAAGAGTATCTACACCAGCAAGCGCATAGACGATTTTATATCAAAGGAATACACAAGCTCTGCTGAGTATGTATCAGAGTATCAGAGCTTCTTTCAGGATACACTTTTGAAAACACACTTGGAATGAGCAATATAGTATTTTTCCTGTATGCTGACAATCCTACAATAGTAAATGGCGGAAAAGTAAATGATATGTCTGCTTTCTTACAGACTTCTGGAGCAGAAGGAAAGCGGAGGACTCTTTTTTGTATATATGAAAAAGGCGTAGCCGGATTGTCAGATGAAAGACATATGATATCGAAAAGGTAAAGATAGAGTTTAATTATGGCAGCATGATGCGTACTTAAGAATATGAATTATGATAATGAAGTGCTTATCTGCCATGGAGATGACATAGTGCTGTCAAATGGGGCCTACAGTGGAGTCAACAAACCATTTAAGACATTGGAGGCGATTGGTATACAGGCAGAAGCTCTCTTTGTATGGCTGTGATCTTGATATATATGTGTTTAAGACACGCAGTAATATATGGAGCATGCTTATGCACAATGCACCGATTATTGTTTTTCTGATGCTTATAAATGTATTCTTTCCACTTTGTCTGTTCAGTATCTTTAACCATTCCTTTACGAGCAGGATATTACAGCTTTCAAAGGTATTTAAGTCAGTTGACAGCGAAAAGCTTGTATCTATGACTGACAGGGAGAGCAAAGATGAGATCGGCAGCATGATAAAAAATTACAACAGGATGGTAAGCCGCACAAATGACTTGATCCAGACTGTATATAAGAATAAGCTAAAAGAGCAGGAGATGCTTGTAAGTCAGAAAAACGCAGAGCTTCTTGCACTGCACAGCCAGATAAATCCGCACTTTCTGTTTAATGCGCTTGAGAGCATACGAATCATGCTGAAAGACAGTATATGGTCGAAAAACTCGCCATCATGCAAAGACAGTATGTGGAGGGAAATGATGCTGTAACCGTTGCAAAGGAATGTGAATTTGTAAAAGCCTATCTGGCATTGCAGAAATACCGGTTTGGCGAGCGGCTGAACTATAACATAGATATAGAAGCAGACTGCATGGAATGTCAGGTGCCAAAACTTACGCTTGTAACCTTTGTTGAAAATGCCTGTGTGCATGGCATAGAAAGTAAAAGCTGCTCCGGGCTGGATATTTGTGCGTATATTCAAAAAAGCCGGGTTCATGCATATAGAGGTTGAGGATACATGTAGCGGAATTGATCCGGATGCTCTTGAAAAAATGAAAAGTAACATGAAAAATGCAGATATCGATATGTTAAAGACCGGTGGCAGAGTGGGCGTGATAAATGCCTGTCTGCGTATCAAAATGGTAACGGAATCTAAAGCAGTATTTGATGTGGACAGTGAGGAAGGCTGCGGTACGACTGTGATGATAAAAATACCGGAAACATATTTATAGGAGATTTAAAATGCTTAAAGTATTATTGGTGGATGATGAGCCTTTCATAATACAGGGGCTTAAGGTGATCATTGATTGGGAAAATGAAGAATTTGAGATAGCAGGAACGGCCTCAAATGGAAAGGAAGCTCTGCAGTTTCTGGAAAATGAGAATGTGGATCTGGTCATAGCCGATATAAGGATGCCGGAGATGACAGGACTTGAGCTGCTTGAGACTTTGAGAAAAGAAAAAAATCAGATGTGTATTTTGTGATATTAAGCGGTTATGCAGATTTTAGCTATGCGCAGCAGGCCATGCAGAATGATTGTACGGATTACATACTAAAGCCGGTGGATAAGGAGATGCTGCTTAAGGTACTAAACAAGGTTCTTGTGCTCAAAAACGAGAAAAACCAGATCAACGAGGATAACAAAAAGATGAAACAGGCATACCTTGCAAGACACCTGATATCTCTGATACAGGGGCAAATATGATGAAGTAAACCTGAACTATGTAAAAGAAAATATGAGGTGTGAGGGTGGAGCAAGGTATGTTGAGATACAGGTGGAGCAGCTTCCTGCAGGTGATGAGATACTCGATAGTGATATGAGAAGCTTACAGCGCAAGATGTACGAAAGCTGTGTTGCTTTTCTGGGGGCTGATTCGGCACATTGTGTATTTGATGTATCTGTAAATGAAAAAGTGTATGACATAGGCTTTATATTCTCGGATTATATGGCAGAGGAAGCCGCAAAAACGAGAGAAAATATCTGGAGGATCTGAGAAGGTATATATGTGATAACACAAAAGAATATAGTTATGCTGGTCGGAAGAAAAGTATCAGATATATCAAAGATAGCCAGATCATACGGCAATGCATGTATGCTCAGGTCGTTTCAGGGCTTTCGCATAGTAAAGAGCATATATTACTATGAGGATGAAGTAAAGATATCGGCAGATGGAATAGTGCTTTGTAAAGATAGTCTGGATGAGCTGCTTAGGACAGTGGAACAGAACAACCATGTTGAGATAAGAAATGCAGTTGCCACATTTTATGATGAGATGTCCAGCATGGGTATGAATGGGGAAAGCATGAACTTAAATATCAATTATCTGTTGTTTCAGTTTATACACCTGGCAAGTGAGCAGGATGATAATGTAAATCAGCAGGAGATTTTGCGACTCATAAGTGAGAGCAGCTTTAAGACCGGTATTGAGAGAGGAAGCCGTGCACATATGACCAGATTTTGCTGTGAGTATGGTGATTATCTGTCGCAGCTTAGAAAAAATGTGTCAAGAGGTGTGATCGGCATGGTAGAAAAAAAGGAAGTAAGAGACAATTATGCCACGAACATCACGCTTAAGAGCCTGAGTGAGAAGTATTATGTAAACAGTGCATACTTAGGACAGCTTTTCAGAAAAAAAAATACGGACAGTCATTTAAGGATTATCTGAACAATTACAGGATGGAACGGGCGGCAGAGCTTCTGCTTAGGACTGATAAGAAGATAATACAGATAGCAGAGGAAGTCGGATATCATGATATGGATTATTTTGTGAACAGGTTTATACAGGTAAAGGCTGCACACCGGCGCGTTTCAGACGCCAGATGCAAAGTGGAGAATAATATATATTACTGCAAAACAGGGTAAATTATAGTTCTTTCGAGAAACTATAGTTTACCCTGTTTTTGACTATAGTTACTCCGATTGTTTGAAAACTTAAAAAGTATAAAATTAAGTTATCAAAAGGGAGGACAATACAATATGAAAAGAAAAAGAATTGTAAGCATGCTGCTTGTGGCTACCATGGCAGCAACACTGTTTGCCGGATGTGGCAATGATAGTGGCAAAAAAAGGTGGCACTGGAAGTGCGAAAGAGTTTGATGCATTCTTTGCTGTACCGGGATCTGAAATCAATGATGATAATGAAATCCAGAAGATCATCGAGGAAAAGACAGGTGTAAGGGTAAAGGAAACCTGGCTTACCGGACAGACAGCAGATGAGGCAATCGGAACAATGATCGCAGGTGGCGAATATCCTGATTTCATTGAAGGTGCAAGCGGACAGATGCAGTTATATGATGCAGGCGCACTTGTTCCACTGGATGACTACATCGAGAAATATCCAAACATCAAAAATCTTTTCACAGATCTTGAGTGGGAAAAACTTCGTCAGGATGACGGACATATCTATTGGATACCACAGTTTAGCTGCATAAAGGGAGACGAGAAAGTCTGCGCACACAATGACGAGGCATTCTGGATCCAGGCAAGAGTACTTAAATGGGCTAACTATCCGGAGATCAAGACACTGGATCAGTATTTTGACCTCATCGAGAAATATAATGAGGCAAATCCAACAATGGCTGATGGAACAGAAAATATTCCATATACAATCCTTTGTGATGACTGGAGATATTTCTGTCTTGAGAATGCACCACAGTTCCTTGACGGATATCCAAACGATGGATCATGTATGGTAGATCCTGATACAAAGAAAGTACTTGACTATAATACATCAGATACAGCAGTTAAATATTTCAAGAAGCTCAATGAAGAGTATCAGAAGGGAATTGTAGATCCTGAGTCATTCACACAGACATATGATGAATATATCTCTAAGCTTTCTACAGGACGTGTACTTGGAATGATTGACCAGTGGTGGGATTTCGCATACACAGCAGGTGATGCAATTAAACAGGCAGGTCTTGATGAGCAGGGATGCGATTACATTCCGGTACCTGTAACAATTGACGGCCGTGACAATCAGTGGCACAATGCAGGCGGCGCTTTCAACGAGTCAACAGGTCTTGCTGTTACAACATCCTGTGATGATGTAGATGCGGCCATGAAGTTTGTAAATGATCTTCTTGATCAGGATATCCACAATCTCAGATTCTGGGGTGTCAAGGGTACTGACTATGAAGTAGATGAGAATGGCGAGTTTTACAGAACAGCAGATGAGAGAAAGCAGGCTTCTGATACAGCATACAAGGCCTCTCATTTATGCTCATACTCATACTTCCCACAGTACAATGGAACAAGTGATGATGGAATTAATGCCAACAAACCTGATGGACAGGCAAGAGAGTTCTATGATGGTCTTAACAAGGATGTACAAGAGGCTTTCGATGCCTATGGTGTTAAGACATACGTTGAAATGCTTGGAACAAACGATGCACCTGGAGACTGGTATCCAATGTGGTCATTCTCTAACAACTTTAACACAAGCACTCCTGGTGGAGTAGCCTGGACAAAGATTGGCGAACTTAAGCATAAGGCTCTTCCAAAGGTTGTAATGGCAAAAACTTTGACAGTGAATGGAATACATACATGGATGAATACAATGCATGCAATCCACAGGATTTCCTGAATGAATTACAGACCGAGCTTGATACAAGATTAGAGCAGGCTGCTAAATTCAAATAAAGCTTAAATGAAATTTAAGGCAGGCAGATATAATAGCGTTTTATCTGCCTGCTACCTTTTAAGGAGTGGTGTCATGTCATTAACGAGAAAAACAAAAAAGAAAGGTCAGAGAACCTAGAACAAAAATTACATGGAAAGAAGTCAAACGTCAGAAAGTGCTGCTGTTCTGGGCAGCAATAATGGTGGCATATGGAGTTGTATTCTATTATCTGCCACTCGCTGGCTGGGCAATGGCATTTCAGGATTACAAACCAAGACTTGGTATATTCCATTCTGCATTTGTTGGATTGGACAAATTCAAGATGCTGTTCTCGGATATGACATTTATCCGTGTTATAAGAAATACACTTGCAATGGGTGTTATCAATCTGGTGGTGTAACTTTTGTCACAGCCATTGCATTTGCAATCTTACTGAATGAGATTGCATCAAAGGGTGGAAAGAAAGTAGTACAGACTATATCATATCTTCCACATTTCCTTTCATGGATCATTGTAACAGGTATTTTACACGATATGCTTTCAGGAACAGGTATTGTAAATGAGTTCCTTGTAAATATGCATATTATAGACCAACCGATAAACTTTTTCGCACATCCGGGATATTTCTGGCCGATAGTGGCATTTGCCAATGTATGGAAAGAAACAGGATGGAATGCAATCATATATCTTGCAGCCATTACATCAATAGATCCTTCACTTTACGAAGCAGCATCTATTGATGGAGCGGGACGCTGGGCAAAGATCAAGTATGTAACACTGCCGGGAATCAAACCAACTATTATAATCCTTCTTCTTATGAATGTAGGTAATGTTTTAAATGCAGGATTTGAGATACAGTATCTCTTAGGAAACGGCCTGGTACAGGATGTATCACAGACTATTGATATTTATGTACTTAAATGGGGCATAAGCCAGGGAGATTATGCAATAGGTACTGCAGCAGGTATATTCAAGAGTGTGGTAAGTATAATTCTTATATTTATTGCAAATAAAATTGCCAAACATAATGGTGAAGAGCAGTTGTTTTAAGGAGGTCTTGTACGATGGCAGATATAACAGCAGGCTCTGTAAAGAGCAAAAAGAAAAAAAGAAGATAGGTATATTTCCAATTGTAAATGGCATCATTATGGTACTGTTTGTGATCATAACGCTTTATCCGGTGCTTAATACACTTGCGATATCGCTTAATGATGGTACAGATGCATTAAGAGGTGGAATTTACCTCTTACCAAGAAAGTTTACCTGGAAGAATTATATAACGGTTTTACAAAAAAATAATCTTATAACAGGAGCATACATTACTGTTGCCAGAACAATAATTGGAACAGTCTTAGCATTGGTGGCAAATGCAATCCTTGCTTTTATAATCAGCAGAAAAGATTTTTGTTCAAAAGAGGTTTATCCCTGTTTTGGGTTATCACAATGTATGTCAATGGTGGATTAATCCCTGTCTTCCTCCTGTACAAGGGACTTGGGCTTACCAATAGTTTTTGGGTTTATGTAGTCCCTGGAATGGTCAGTGCGTTTAACATGCTCGTTATCAGGACCTATATGAATGGAATCCCTGACAGCTTAGAGGAATCAGCGCAGCTTGACGGTGCAGGATATACCACCATTTTTCTGAAGATTTATTCCCCTCTCTGCAAACCGGTATATGCAACCGTAGCTTTATTCGTAGCAGTAGGACAGTGGAACTCATGGTTTGATGCAATGCTTTATAACCGTATGAGTACAAAGCTTACTACATTACAGTATGAGCTTATGAAGCTTCTTTCAGCTGTAACAAATCAGGGAGGATCAGCAGAAACATTGAAAAATGCTGTAGGCGCAGTTACACCTACCTCAGTTCGTGCCGCAGCAAATTTTTTATAAAATCAATGGAATGTATTATTATTCCTGATTCATTCCCTTCCGGACAGGTGGATGCGGACGCAGGCATGCTATGTATCAGACAGCCTGACAGGAGAATTTAGAGGCGGAGATGTTGTGTGATACCATGGGGTATTGCGGCCAGGGCGTTGCGCAGGGAGGAATTGTGGATACGCCGGATCAAATGGTACGCCGTACTTTTCCAGGACAGAGGTGCTGTCGGCAGAATCCCGGTTCTTATGCCAGTAAAATGGGAGAAAAATGTCAGAGTTACTTACTATATGCCGGCGCCGGGCGAACAAAAGAGCAGATCATAAAAGAAAAATTATCCGGTATTGGGTGATTCGGGAAGGGCAATTCTGTGAAGTGGAAACAAAAGCACAAGACCGGGAGGAACAGTATCGTTCGCTTGTGGAGAGTGATGATTTTTCAGAATGGAATCCGGACCAGAAACGGCTGTTTGAACGTTTGGATGGAAGAGCTGCTGGCAGTTCAATCACGAACCGGAACTTTCTGGTTGAGAATGATGCAGAAAAAGGGTGCCTCCGAATGAGCTGTAAAAGCAGTGCAAAAATGTCACGCAGGCAGTAAATGATCGCAGAGGGATGAAGTTTCCGATGTGCATAACAGAAGTAACCGTTGATGCGGAAAGACTGAAGGACGGAGATTATGCAGGTATGTGTGCATTACAGGGATGTTACGGCATGGCGGCAGTTACAAAGCGTGATGGACGGATGTTTCTGGTTATGAGATCTCTCGAAGCGGAAAATGACAGCCTGAAGGAAATCAAGGGCAACAGTGAAGAAAAACGAATGGGGAAGCAGTGGCGGTTGAATCATCGAAAATAAGAATCTGGATGGAAGCGGATTTCCAGAACCAGCACGATAAAGTCCGGTTTTATATTGGAGCGATGAAAAATGGAAACAGATCGGACCATGGCATCAGCTCTATTTCAAAATGGATCATTTCACAGGATGCAGAGTTGGACTGTT
>VOFG01002303.1_pt1 | contig 13254 bp, 19 predicted proteins | sample 5384171 | NCBI WGS metagenome assembly VOFG01 (sample SAMN12384726, study PRJNA508395) | human gut metagenome | isolation source: healthy gut F | host: Homo sapiens | reverse complement strand
TTTGACGCGGCGCAGAGCGTCGTGAACAGCGCAGGCGGCGTTATCGTTTCCGATGCGTCCATCGACATCAGCAGCGTTGTTGCCGATCTGGAAACACGCCTTGCAGATGGAGCTTGGACCGCTGTTTGATTGTGGTTTCAAAGTCTGTTCACAGCAGGAAGATAAGACTGCCATCGACATTCGGCATTGAAGCCGAATCCATGCGGCAGGCAAAGCCGAGACTCAACCATATCGAAAACGATCTGCTCAATAACTTTCGGCGTTTGGGTGTCATTGCCACTACCATGAACGGCAAAGAGCGGCTGCATCTGATGCACTCTATGTTCCACATGGGTGATAATGATAAGTTCTTCTTCGATTGGAAGTATCTTGTGGAATCCGGGCTGTCCGTAAAGGACTTCATTGCTCGGCAGGAGGAGGGATTGATGAGCAGTTTGCCGCTGGGATTGAATCAGGTCGAGATTCAGCGTAGCCTCACGACATCTGCCGTCGCTATCTTTGTGTGCCGTTTACCACGCAGGAGCTTTACCAGAACGGCAGTGAGGCGCTGTACTGCGGTTTGAATGCACTTTCCAACAATCTTATCATGGTGGACCGAAAGTTCCTTAAAAACCCCAATGGCTTGATTCTCGGCACACCCGGCAGCGGCAAATCCTTTGCAGCCAAGCGCGAGATCGCCAATGTCTTTTTCGTCACTAACGACGATATTATCATCTGCGACCCCGAAGCGGAGTACGGTCCGCTGGTCGAGCGGCTGCACGGGCAGGTCATCAAAATCTCCCCCACCAGTCCGCATTATATCAACCCGATGGACTTGAACCTCAATTACTCGGACGATGAAAACCCGCTGAGCTTGAAGTCGGATTTCATCCTCAGCTTGTGCGAGCTGATCGTCGGCGGCAGGACGGCTTGCAGCCGGTCGAGAAAACCATCATCGACCGCTGCGTGCGTATGGTCTACCGGGATTACCTGAATGACCCCAAGCCAGAAAAAATATGCCGGTGCTGGAGGACCTTTATCAAGAGCTGCGCCGACAGGAGGAAAAGGAAGCGCAGTATGTGGCGACGGCACTGGAAATCTACGTCACCGGCTCTCTGAATGTGTTCAATCACCGGACAAACGTGGACATTCAGAATCGCATCGTCGCGTTTGATATTAAAGAGCTTGGAAAGCAGCTCAAGAAGATTGGGATGCTTGTCGTACAGGATCAGGTGTGGAACAGGGTCACGGTCAACCGTGAAGCGCACAAGGCCACGCGGTATTATATTGACGAGTTCCACTTGCTCTTAAAAGAGGAACAAACCGCCGCGTACAGTGTTGAGATTTGGAAGCGTTTTAGAAAATGGGGCGGTGTTCCGACCGGTATCACACAAAATGTCAAGGATCTGCTTGCCTCCCGCGAGGTCGAAAACATCTTTGAAAACAGCGACTACATTTATATGCTCAACCAAGCCAGCGGCGACCGGCAGATTCTCGCCAAGCAGCTCAATATCTCCCCCACATCAGCTCTCGTATGTGACCCACTCCGGCGAGGGCGAGGGATTGCTGTTCTATGGGAATATCATTTTGCCTTTCGTAGACCGTTTCCCCAAGGACACCGAGCTGTATCGGGTGATGACCACCAAGCCGAACGAGGTGAGCGGCGCATGATGGAGTTGATACGATTTTCTGCGGCGACGCACTGAATGTGCTGCGCACGCTGCCGGACAACTTTGTGCATTGCTGCATCACCTCGCCGCCCTATTACGCGCTGCGGGATTACGGTATGGATGGGCAGATCGGGCGCGAGGACACGCCTGCGCAGTATGTGGCGCGGCTGACGGAGGTATTTTCCGAGGTTCGGCGCGTTCTCCGACCGAACGGCACACTCATGGCTGAACATTGCAGACACCTACTGCGGCACCGGCAGCAAAGGCGACCATCTGGACCCGAAGAATCCAAGCGGCAGGAACGGACAGTGTGTATCGCTTGCGCAGCGAGTGGAAAAATGTCAAGGCAAAGGATATGATCGGGATTCCGTGGATGCTGGCGTTTGCGTTGCGGGATTGGCTGGTATCTGCGCTCGGACATCATCTGGCAAAAAGGCAAATCCCATGCCGGAGAGCTGTAAAGATCGTCCGAGCCGCTGCTATGAACACGTTTTCCTGCTGACAAAATCGCGCAGCTATTACTATGACGCCGTGGCAATCGCTGAGCCGATGGCACCGACCTCCATTGCGCGCTACAAGCGCGGACGCATTGGCGGTAAATACGTCGAAGAAATTCCCGGACAGAATAAGGTGCAAGGACTCAATCAGACGCGCAGCGGCGGTTATTACGAAGATGGCGCAGTGCCAACTGTTCGGAACAAACGCGACGTGTGGCAGATCAATCCGTTTCCCTACAAGGGCGGTCATTTGGCCGCGTTCCCGCCCAAGCTGGTGGAAACGTGCCTGCTGGCCGGTTCTCCGCAGGACGGTATCGTTCTGGACCCGTTTCTCGGCTCCGGCACGACCGCCGCTGTTGCAAAGCAGATGGGGCGGCATTACATCGGCATTGAGCTAAACCCGGACTACTGCGCGCTTGCCGAGCAGCGGATCGGAGGTGTGACGGAATGAACGTCTACACCCGGCAGGATTTAAGCGTCATGCAGGCGTGGCCGCTGGAACGCAAAATCCGCGTGACGCAGGCAAAGATTCTGGAGTGGCATCACCACTACGGCGGCAAGGTCGCCGTTTCTTTTTCAGGTGGCAAGGATTCGACCGTGCTTCTTGATCTGGCGCGGCGCGCGTTCCCGGATCTGCCCGCCGTGTTTGTAGATACCGGACTGGAATATCCCGAAATTCGGGAGTTTGTAAAGACCGTACCGAATGTGACGTGGCTGCGGCCTGAAATGCCGTTTTCAAAGGTTCTGGAAACGTATGGCTATCCTGTCGTTTCCAAAGAGGTCGCACGGCGCGTCCACTATGCGCGGCAAGGCAGTTCATGGGCGCTGCGGCATTTGAACGGCTTAAATTCAGATGGCACGCCATCAAAATTCAACACAAGGTATGAAATGGCGCATCCTGCTGGATGCGCCATTTCTCATATCAGATAGGTGTTGCTCCGTGATGAAAGAGCGCCCCTCGCATAAATATGCCAGAGCCAACGGTCTGCATATGATTCTCGGAACAATGGCAAGCGAAAGTGTGCGCCGCCAGAGCGCGTATCTGAAAAACGGCTGCAATGCCTATGATAAGCGTGAACCGACCTCACAGCCGCTGTCATTCTGGACAGAGCAGGACGTTCTGGCGTACCTCAAAATGACGGGCATCCCGTATGCGTCTGTTTACGGCGAGATCGTCGAAAAAGCGGCAGCTGGCAACGACCGGCGCAAAGCGTACCGGCTGTATGTTCTGTATGTTCGGTGTGCATCTGGAAAAGCAGCCGAACCGCTTTCAGCGCATGGCGCTGACGCACCCGAAGCAATATGAGTTTTGCATCCACAAGCTTGGCTGCGGCGCGGTGTTGGATTTCCTCGGCGTGCCATACTGCCCCGGAGGTGACAGCGCATGAGCAAACGCGCCCCAAAACTGCAATTCACCGATGAAGAACTCACCGTCCCGGAGGTTTCAAGGCGGCAAAGAAAGCAGCAAAGCGTATTGAGAAGCTGGAACGGCTTGAGGCAAAAATTCCAATGAAAAATGGCACAGAAAAGCCGCGCCCAGCGTCCAAGCTGCAGCACGCCGTTCGGGATGCGCCCGGTAAGACTGTCCGTTCAGCGGTGCACCGGGAAATCGAAAAGTATGAGGATGATAACGTCGGCGTGGAGAGCGCACATAAGCTGGAAGAAGCTTCCGAGCAGACCGTCCGTGCCGCAGAAACCGCGCACCGGTCCCACCAGCTCAAGCCGTACCGCAGCGCCGACCGCGCAGAAACTCGCGCCGACAGCGCCAATCTCGACGCGCTGCAAAAGCAGGCACAGCAGCAACCCGGAACTGCAAAGCAATCCATATTCCCGCTGGCAGCAGAAGCGCGCCATCAAAAAGGAATATGCCGCGGCAAAGGCTGGCGGCGGCACGGTGCGTGCGTCCGAAGTCACTGCCAAAGCCGCCAAGCGTGCCGCGGAGGACACGAAAAAAGCGTCTGAGTGGATCGCGGAACACAAGAAAGGCTTTTTGATCGCGCTGGCGATTCTGCTCGTCGCGGTGTTTCTTCTGAACATCGCTTCGTCCTGCTCGGTGCTGGTCGAGGGCGGCGTAACGGCGCTCGGCGTATCGACCTATCCCAGCGAGGACAGCGATATGCTTGCCGCCGAAGCGCAATACTGCGCAATGGAGGCAGCGCTGCAAAGCAAGCTCGACAATTACGAAGCGACGCATGATTACGACGAGTATCACTTTGATCTTGATGAGATCGGGCATGACCCGTATGTGCTGATCTCCGCACTCACGGCGCTCAAGGGCGGCGCGTGGACGCTTGACGAGGTACAAAGCGAGCTGCAAATGCTTTTTGATAAGCAGTACATCCTCACGGAAACCGTGGAAACCGAAATCCGCTATCGACCGGAAACAAGGCATGACGAGGACGGCGACCCGTACACCGTCCAAGTGCCGTATGAATACACGATCTGCACGGTCACGCTTGAAAATTTTGACCTCTCCCATGTGCCGGTTTATGTGATGAGCGAGGACCAGCTTGCACTCTACGCCTCCTATATGGCGACGCTTGGAAACCGCCCGGACCTGTTCGGTGATTCGGATTATGTAAACAGATATTACGGCAACGGAAGCGGTGGCAGCTATGATATTCCACCGGAGGCGCTGGAGGATGAAGCCTTTGCCGCCATCATCAAAGAAGCAGAAAAATATCTTGGTTTCCCGTATGTCTGGGGCGGCAGCTCCCCGGCGACCTCGTTTGACTGCTCCGGTTTTGTCAGCTACGTTTACAACAACTGCGGCGTTGGCTGGAGCTTCGGCAGACTCAGCGCCGAGGGCATCCGACAGATCTGCTCGTATGTATCTCCGGCAGACGCAAAACCCGGCGATCTGATCTTCTTTGAGAAAACGTACAACACCACCGGCGCGTCGCACATCGGCATTTATGTGGGAAATCATACCATGCTGCACTGCGGCGACCCCATTCAATACACCAGCATTTCGTCCGATTATTGGCAGAGCCACTTCCTGCAATTCGGGCGGCTGGCACCACCATAAGGAGGAACTATGAACCCGAAAATCAACAAACTGAAAGCAGAGCGCGAGAAAAACAGCAAGAAGATTGCCGCCTTGCAGCAGCGAAACCGCGAAATCGACGATTCCATTCACGAGCTTGAAAATCTGGATATTGTCGGCATGGTGCGAAGCTGCGGCATGACGCCGGAACAGCTTGCGGCACTGATCCGAGCCAGCAAGGGCGCGACCTTGCCGCCGCTGCCCGCACAGCTTACAGAAACGGAGGAATCTGAATATGAAGAAGCGTAACAGCAGGCTGCTTGCCTGCGCACTGGCGGTTGTGCTCTGCATGACCGCCTTTTCCATTCCCACCTTTGCAGCCGGATACTACGCCTCGAACGAAAACGGCAACAATACACCGCCTGACGCGATTGAGAGCATTACCGTATCCACTGAAAATGTCAATCTCCCGGCAAACAGCAGCGCGTCCGGCATCCCAGCGTTGACGCCGGACGGCAATCTGACCAGAATTGACGATATTTTGCAGTCTGCCGCCTCCGTCAGCATGGAGGATAGCTTGAGAACAAGCAGTTTATCACGGTGCAGAGCAAGAGCGGCAACACCTTTTATATCGTGATCGACCGCAGCGGCGATACTGAAAACGTCTATTTTCTGAACCTCGTCGATGAAGCCGACCTGATGGCGCTGATGGGCGACGATGCGGAACAGGCAGATACAACGTGCATCTGCCAGACGCATTGTGAGGTTGGCGCGATCAACACGGATTGCCCTGTCTGCAAGGCCAGTATGCCGGACTGCATGGGCAAGACGCAGACCGTTCAGAAAGACCCAGAGCCGGTTACGGATTCCAAGCCGGAAGCGGCCGCAGACACGAAAGCAGACAGCACACAGAAAAAAAGCAATGCGCCGCTGATCCTGTTGCTCCTCGTGCTTCTCGGCGGCGGCTTTGCGCTTTACTGGTTCAAGCTCCGCAAACCCAAGCCGGACACCAAAGGCTCCGCCGACCTCGATGATTATGACTTCGGTGAAGAAGATGATGAGGATGAGCCGGAAGAAACCGTCGATGAGGACGAGCCGGTATGACATGGTTCACAGACAGTCCATTTGAGCGCATGATGCGGGAGGTTCCGAAGGCGCAGCCACCGGAGCCTGTGCCGCAGAAAGCTGCCCCCAAAGGACATCCCTGTTACGGCTGCGGGCAGTACGGCGCGATCTGCGTCCGCCCCTGTTACCGCGACCGTGAAAAACACACCAACGACAAAAAAGGAGAATAGAATGTATCAACTGATTATTGCAGAAAAGCCATCCGTGGCGCAGTCCATCGCTGCCGTTCTCGGCGCAAAGCGCCGGGAAACCGGCTATCTGGAGGGCGGCGGCTACCTCGTATCGTGGTGCTTCGGGCATCTCGCGGAGTTAGCCAGCGCTGAAACCTATAACGAAGCCTACGCCAAGTGGCGCTATGATGATCTTCCCATCGTGCCGTTTTCGTGGCGCTGGAAAATCAGCCGCGATAAGTGGATGCAGTTTGAGATTTTGAAAACCCTCCTGCACCGTGAGGATGTAGGCAGCGTCATCAATGCCTGCGACGCTGGGCGCGAGGGCGAGCTGATCTTCCGTACTGTCTACTGCATGGCTGGCTGCACAAAGCCGACGCAGCGGCTCTGGATTTCTTCCATGGAGGACGACGCGATCCGCAGCGGTTTCCAGAACCTCCGTCCTGGCAGCGACTATGACGGTCTGCATCAGTCGGCGCTCTGCCGCGCCAAGGCGGATTGGCTGGTGGGGATCAACGCCACACGCCTCTTTTCCGTGTTATACCATCGCACACTGAACGTCGGGCGCGTCCTCTCCCCAACGCTGGCGCTGCTGGTGCAGCGTGAGGCGGAGATCGGCGCGTTCCGCGCAGAGCCTTTTTACACGGTGCAGCTTGATTGCGGCGGCGTATCTGCCGTGTCGGAAAAGTTTAAGGATAACGCTGCCGCAGCGCAGCTTGCCGACGCCTGCGCCGGTCAGACAGCTGTGGTGAAATGCGTCAAGCAGAAAGACCAAACCGAAAAGCCGCCCGCGCTCTACGATCTGACCACGCTCCAGCGTGACGCGAACCGCATTCTTGGCTACACAGCGCAGCAAACGCTGGACTATTTACAGGCGCTCTATGAAAAGAAGCTCTGTACCTATCCTCGCACCGACGCGCGTTACCTCACCGATGATATGCAGAGCAGTGTTGCGTCGTATGTCGCCGTCGCAGCCGAGCTGTGCGAAACGCCGCAGCCGGAAGCGATTCACGCAGAGCAGGTCTGCAACAGCAAAAAGGTCAGCGACCACCATGCGCTGATCCCAACCGCAAGCGCCACAAAAGCCGCGTTTCTGGATTTGCCGCTTGGAGAGCGCGAAGTTTTTCGGCTTGTGGCCAAGCAGCTTCTCTGCGCAGTCAGCGACGCACATCGGTATTCTGAAACGACGGTCACTTTATTGTGTGGCGGTCAGGAATTTACCGCCAAGGGAAAGACCATTCTTCAGATCGGATGGAAGCAGTATTCCGGCGGTGAAACGGTAGAACCCCCGCTGCCGGAGCTTGCCGAGGGCGGAACGCTTCCGGTGGACGCTGCATCCGTCAAGGAGGGCAAGACGGCACCGCCCAAACACTATACCGAAGATACCCTCCTGTCCGCTATGGAGAACGCAGGCAAGGATGGTATCCCCGACGAGGCGGAGCGGAAAGGGCTTGGCACGCCTGCGACCAGGGCGGCTATCATCGAAAAGCTGGTGGCTGCCGGATTTGTGGAACGAAAAAGCTCAAAAAGGCAGTCTATCTCATCCCGACGCAGATCGGCAATTCGCTGATTACCGTTCTGCCGGAGCAGCTTCAATCGCCGCTGCTCACGGCGGAGTGGGAGCATAAGCTAAAGCAGGTGGAACGCGGCGAGCTGGACACGGATGCGTTCCTCGGCGGCATTACCGCCATGCTCACAGAGCTGACGCGCAGCTACCGCGTCGTTCCCGGCGCGGAGGTGCTGTTCCCTTCCGGGCGAGAGGTCATTGGCAGATGCCCGCGCTGCGGCAGTGATGTCACGGAGAGCAAGAAAGGCTTTTTCTGCGAACGAAGCGACTGCAAATTTGGACTCTGGCGTGACAACAAGTTCCTGACTGCCAAGAGAATCACGCTGGACAAACAGATGGTCACGGCGCTGCTGGAGCGCGGTCGCGTCCGTGTGGACGATGTTTATTCCGAAAAGACTGGCAAACGCTTCAGCACGGATTTGCTTTTAGAGGACGACGGCGTTCGCTCGTCGTATCGGTTTGACTTCGGAAAGGAGGAACGAAATGAAATGGCTGTTTCTCGGCATTGGAACAGTGAGCGGCGCGGCCGCTGGCTTCACGGCGGCGTGCCTGCTGCACAAACGATGCGAGGATCTGTACTGTGACAGGTGTGACTTCACATGACACTTTCCAAATATGAGCGCGAAACCATCATCATTTACAATCAGGCAGAGCCGAACGCGATGGTCTACACGCATGACCCGAAGCTGATTGCCAAACTGCGGCGGCTGCACGATGCAACGCCGGAGAAAGTGTACGCGGACTTCGATGAGCCGAACGGCGCAGCACGGTACATGCCAAAAAGCTGCGTTGGCATCCGGCCGCCATACAGCGACGCTAGACGCAAGGCAGACAGTGAACGCGCCCTAAAAAATGGCTTGACCCCGCCCCAGCGGAGAATCAAATAACGAAGCAGCCTCCGCATGAACGAACCGTTTGTGCGGAGGCTGCTTTTTGTCTGCAAAGGAGAAGTTTATGGCAGAAAAAACACCAATCAAAGAACAAATCAAGAAGCTGACCGATCAGATCGAGGCTGGCATCAAGGCGCTGTTCCAGTCCGGCGATTTAGAAAAGTACCAGGCGTATTTGCACACGATGAGCCACTTTCATCATTACTCGGTCAACAATCAGATGCTTATTTTCTCGCAATGCCCGCACGCGACGCTCGTTGCCGGGTATCAGAAATGGCAGAATCAGTTCAGCCGTCATGTGCTGCGTGGTGAGAAAGGCATTTCAATCCTTGCGCCGACGCCATATAAAATCAAGGTCGAAAAAGAAAAAGCTCGACCCCGATACGAAACTGCCGCTGTTGGATGCAGACGGCAATACCATCACGGAAGAAAAAGGAAGTCCAGATTCCGATGTTCCGTCCGGTCAAGGTCTTTGACGTGAGCCAGACGGACGGCAAGCCGCTCCCGGAGCGCGTGCAATCTCCCGTTGCGGAGCTGACCGGCAACGTGGAGCATTACGAGGCGTTCATGGAGGCGCTGCGTCGCGTATCACCGGTGCCCATTGAAATGAAAACCGCTAAGCAACGACCTCGACGGCTTTTTCTCCCTCCAAGCAGAGTATCACGCTGCGCGCCGGGAAGAGTGAGGTGCAGACCGTGTGCGCAGCCGTCCATGAGATCGCGCACTCGGAGCTCCACGATTACGCCAAGCAGCAGAACAGCCAGCCGAAAGATTCCAGCACGGAGGAAATTGAAGCAGAAAGCATTGCCTACACCGTCTGTGCCTACTTCGGCATTGAAACGAGTGCAAACAGCTTTGGCTATGTGGCAACATGGTCAAAGGACAAAGACCTGAAAGCGTTCAAGGATAGTTTGGATACCATCCGCAAAACATCCAGTGAGCTTATTTCCGGCGTTGAGCAGCAATTCAAAGAGATTTGCAAAGAGCGCGGAATTTCGCTGGAACCGGCGCAGCCCGCACAGAAGCAGCCAGAGCAGGACATAGAAAAGCTCTACATGATAGATAACGAGAAGTATATTCATGTGCAGCGCAGCGACACTGGCATTGATTACACCATTTATGATGCTGCCTCCGCAAAGGCGCTGGATGGCGGTGTACTGGACGATACCGGACAGTTGCTATCCGCTGCGGCGCTTACAGTCTGCAAGCTCCATAATATCGGAGATGCCGCCCCGATCCGCCTCGCGCCGCTGGAGCTGCTGAACGGTTTGCAGGAGGCAAACGAGCTGCTGCTTGGTGCTGGCGAACAAATCACCGGCGTAGAGGCAACGTCCACCGCCGATTCGCTGCCGGATCTCCCGCAGTTGGAGCAGGACTATCCCATGCCTGACCCCACCGTGGATTTTGCACAGATGTACCAATTCGGCTATACGGACGGAAACACAATGCTGCCGCTCTCCAAAGAGCGCGCCAGAGAGCTGTTTTTGCAGGATGTTCCGATTTTTGTGCTGAACAGCGACAACACCGAGTATATGGTGTTGGATACCAGCGATCTGGATGCACACTCTGGCATTTTCGGCGTCGAGCGCACGGAATGGGAACGCGTCTGTGATACGCTGCAACCGAGGCGCGACATCGTTGCGCCGAAACAGCCGGATGCGCTATCCTATCTTCACGATGATACCGCAAAAACACAGCCGGAAAACTATCTGAAAAAAATGCGGAGATAGCACTGGAGGATGATTACGGCATGATCGACGGTATCATCAACAACGGTCCGAAACAGACCGTCGCAGAGCAGGAAGAACGGTCATCCATTCTAGCCAAGCTAAAAGCGCCAGTGGAGACAACAAACAGAACGGAAAAACACGCGCCCAAGCGGAGCGCAGAAAAGGAGCTATGATATGAATTTTACAAACGATGAAATGAACCTGATGTGCATTTACAACACCGGTTCGCGCGAGCCTGATGCGGGAGCTGCGCGAGATGCGCGGCTACATCGGCGCAGATCAGCCGGAACTGCTGGCGATGACGGATTCCACGCTGCAAAAGCTGGAGAAGATCAGTGATGCGGAATTTGCGGAGCTGGAGCTGTACCCGGATTTCTAATTGCTTTTGGATGCACAGAAAAAATGTGTTAAACGCCGTCGTATTATTTCAGAAAAATGTGTATATTTTGATTTGATGTTGGCAGAAAAATGTGTTATGCTAAAAGCGAGATATAGGAAAGACGGTGATTTGCTTGAAACGTAATGCAACACAGGCATTGATCAATTGGAAAAACAGCGAAGATCGGAAACCAATGGTGCTGAAAGGTGCCAGACAGGTCGGAAAAACATGGCTGATGAAATCGTTTGGGTGTGATTATTATGATAATTTCGTTTACTTCAACTTTGATGAGGAAGATGAGCTGAAATCCATCTTTGCGGCAAACAAAAATCCCCAGCGGATCATTGAACTTCTGTCTATGATTGCGGGAGAAAAGATTCTGCCGGAGAAAACGCTGATTATCTTCGATGAGATTCAAGAATGCCCGGAAGCACTCAACACGCTGAAATACTTCAAAGAGAAAGCAAATGAATACCATGTGATTGCCGCTGGAAGCCTGCTCGGTACACTTTTGGCACAGCCGAAATCGTATCCTGTTGGAATGGTAAATCTGCTGGACATCTATCCGCTGACCTTTGACGAATTTTTTGAGGCAACCGACGAACGTCTATACGCCTATTATTACAGCATTCAAAAGGAACAGTCGATTGAGGATATTTTCCACAACCGGCTGCTGGAAGCATACAATTACTACCTGATTATCGGTGGAATGCCAGAGTGCGTTGCTTCGTGGATTGCGCATAAAGACCCTGCAAAAATTACGCAGATCCAACGAGAACTGATCGAGGTCTATGAGAACGACTTCTCCAAACACAATGGCAAGGTCAACAGCGGACGGATTCTAATGGTGTTCCGCAGTATTGTCGCACAGCTTGCAAAGTCAACGAAAAATTTATGTACGGCGCTGTCCGGGAGGGCGGCCGCGCGCGTGACTTTGAAGAAGCGATCGAGTGGCTGGTTTCTGCTGGGATGTTAAACCGTATCTACAATGTTTCCAAAGCAGAGCATCCGTTGGCCGCCTTTGATAAGCTGGATCAATTCAAGCTGTTTGTGTTTGATACGGGTCTGCTCAAGCACATGGCTGGTATTGATAACAGCGCAATTCTGCTGAAAACGGACTTTCAGTTCAAAGGGCCATTGACGGAGAACTACGTTCTGCAGCAGCTCCGCGGTCAATTTGAGGTGGAGCCTCGTTACTACTCGGACAAAAACAGTGAGATTGATTTCCTCATCCAGCACGGCACAGAGATCATCCCCATAGAGGCAAAGGGCGGCGAGGACAAAACTGCTCCATCGTTCAAAAATACATTGCCGACCATCATCCCGAACACGCGCTGCGGTATTCCAAGCGTGGCTATCGGAAAAGACGGTGCAATTACAAACTTACCGCTGTATCTGGCGCGGAAAACAAAAGATCTACTTTGAATTAACAATTTCATAACGCATCGCATAGCCAGTCAGTTTTACTGACTGGCTAATTTTTTACGAAAAGGAGATTGGAATATGCCGAGTAAACTACAATTCTATTCGGAATTTGCCGAGCGCACCGCACGGCAGATCACTGGCAGCTATCAAAGCTGGACGGCCTTTCTCGCTACGGCGGCGCGGCTTTACAAGTACCCCTACAACGAGCAGCTTATGATCTACGCCCAGCGCCCAAACGCGACGGCGTGCGCGGAGTATGACTTCTGGAAAGAGCGCACGGGGCGCTATGTGCAGCGCGGCAGCACCGGCATCGCGCTCATCGACACCAGCGGCTATCAGCCACGACTCCGATATGTTTTTGACGTGGCAGACACCACGCCGCGCGATGCCGCCCGCAGCTTTACGCTGTGGGAAATGCGTACCGAACATGAAGCGGCGGTCAGCGCCATGCTGAACGAGCAGTATGACGTTCCCCAAGACGGTGGAATCATCGCGCAGTTTGAGCGCGTTGCGGACAAACTGGCGCTGGAATACTGGACAGAGCAGAAACGCGACATCTGCGGCATCGTTGCAGATTCGTTTCTGAACGGGTATGATGAAGATAACATACGGATGGCGTTCAAAACAGCGGCATCCACCAGCATCACCTACGCGCTTATGGCACGCTGCGGCTTCTCCCCGGACGGCTATTTTGAACCAGAGGATTTTATGCCGGTCTTTGACTTCAACACCCCGGCCGCGGTCAGCGTCCTCGGAACAGCCGTCAGCGAGATCAGCCAGCGCGTTTTAAGGCAAATCGAGATCACCGTAAAAGACACGAGCGCGAACGCCGCGCA
>VOFG01004168.1_pt1 | contig 13267 bp, 28 predicted proteins | sample 5384171 | NCBI WGS metagenome assembly VOFG01 (sample SAMN12384726, study PRJNA508395) | human gut metagenome | isolation source: healthy gut F | host: Homo sapiens | reverse complement strand
CGATCAGGTATTGCCGAAGGAGAAGCTCATGGAAAGAACCTGCATAGCCTCCCCGTAAAAAGGAGGTGGCCCTGCAGATGCAAAAAGCTTGGTTATCCTTTGGATGCCATTGCAGCGGTACTGATGGAGTCTCTGGATAGCGTCCTTAAAATTCTTGCTGTAGTTGGGTAAATTTGTGGTTGTTGGGGTGATACGCTATAAAGCATCAGATAACTTCTTTATGGCGAAGCGGACGCAGAAAGCAGAGATAGTCACTCAACAATACAAGATTTAAAAGATAAAAAGAGCCGGATGGCTATTGGCTAAGATATTCGATCGTAAATGATGTCGGGGGCTTTGCCCCGACATCTTTCTTATTGAAATTTCGTATTTGTTGAAAGAAAATATCCTGATGCGAGGAAAGTTTTCTGACTTGAAAAGCCTAATATCCGCACTTGTTGTTGCGTGAGCAGTGCATTGACAGGGAGCGTTCCGAAGACACTTTGCCCAACTTGTTAAGGAGCGTAAACAGGAGTGCCTCTGCACGAGTGTTTCCACGTTCCTGTTACAAGTTGTCAACGGGCTGAGGTAAAGGGTCCTGCACTGCGATGCAACAACAAGGGCGGATATGGACGCACTTCTGTCAAAAAAGCCTTCCTGCTGCCGAATCATTTTCACTCTCAACAACTACAAATTTCTACTTTGTTGCTCTATAATAGTTAATCAGACATCCATCCAGTATGATCTGGCGTTCAGCATCTGTCAGATCTCCGAGTTTCAGGTCGATCTCTTTTAACTCATCCCCGACAACATATGCTTTCACAACCGCAGCCTTTTCTTCTACTGCTTTTCTCACATCCGAACAAAGATATAATCTCCATTTTTTTGAATGGAAGTGACTCATGGTCTGTATCAGTCATGAACGGGAGCATACCCCAGTTGATGAGGTTGGAACGATAACGCTTTGTTGCGTATTCATTCGCGATATTTGCCCAGCCGCCGAGTACCTTCTGACATGATGCAGCCTGCTCACGTGCAGATCCGTCTCCCGGCTTCACTGCAAAGATTGTACTTCCTACTCCAAGGTTTCCTTTGCCAACTTCCGGGTATGTCTCATGGATCTTGTCCATAACCGGTTTCAGCTCTTCCAGTGCTTCTACTGGACACTCATCGGCCTCAATCGCCTTCTGTGCCTTCTGTACTTCCTTGGCACGTCCAACATATTCCGGATCCTTTCTGGAAAGTGCAAACTCTGCCAGTCCCAGTGGGTTGGAACGGAAAGAGGATGTCTCTCCGGACGGAATCAGCTCATCTGTTGTCGTAACCGGGTCATGGATCTCAGATACAACCTTTACAAGCAGATTCTGCGGAAGTGCTGACATTGCCGGCCAGTCTTTGATATTCGGACCAAACTTGATCTCTACGGACGGATCAGCAACACCCTTGCTGTCGAAAACTCTGTTCGCATAAATATTTTATCGAAATGATACTTCTGTCCCTTATATTCCACATCCAGTGCAGTTGCAGGTGTAAGGAATCCCTTATTTGCAGCGGTTGCAGCGATAGAACGCGCATCCATCAGTGCTACGGAAGCAATCTGTCCGCTCTGCAGCTTACTTCCCTCTCTGTTCGGGAAGTTTCTCGTTGTATGACGGATAGAAAATGCGTTGTTCGCCGGTGTATCTCCTGCTCCGAAACATGGACCACAGAATGCAGTTTTTACAACAGTTCCTGCTTCCATCAGATCAGCGATCGCACCATTTTTCACCAGTTCCATATAAATCGGAGTACTTGCCGGATAAACGCTGAATGTAAATTCGTCTGCTCCGATATTCTTTCCCTTTAATGATGTCTGCTGCCGCACAGATATTTTCAAATCCGCCACCGGCACAGCCTGCAATGATACCCTGTTCTACATAGAACTTGCCATTTTTAATCTTATCCTGCAGTGAATAATCTACTGCTCCGTCTAGACTTACAAGGGCTTTCTGCTCTACATCATGAAGAATGTCTGCAAGATTTGCATTCAGTTCATCAATCGTATATACATTGCTTGGATGGAACGGCATCGCAATCATCGGCTTGATCTCGCTTAAGTTCACATATACCAGTCCATCATAGTAAGCAACTGCTCCCGGATTCAGCTCTTTATAGTCTTCACTTCTTCCATGGATGTCATAGAACTCCCATCTTTTCATCTGTTCTCCAGATAGAAGACAGACAGGTTGTCTCTGTCGTCATTACATCAACACCGATACGGTAATCAGCACTTAAATTGCTGACACCAGGTCCTACAAATTCCATAACTTTATTTTTTACAAACCGTTGGAAATCGCCCTGATGATTGCCAGTGCAATATCCTGCGGTCCGACACCCTTTGCCGGCTCCTGTCAGGTAAATCGCGATCAACGCCCGGCATCTTGAATCATACGTCTTTATTCAAAAGCTGCTTTACAAGCTCCGGACCACCTTCTCCAATTGCCATGGTTCCCAGTGCTCCGTAACGGGTATGGGAGTCTGATCCAAGGATCATCTTTCCGCCGCCTGCAAGCATTTCTCTTTGGCAAACTGGTGAATAACTGCCTGATGAGGAGGAACATAGATTCCGCCGTATTTTCTTTTCGCACATGTCAGTCCAAACATATGGTCATCTTCGCATATCTACCAGTGTTTTCGCAACACGTTCCAGATCTTCATATGTTTCCGCTTCTTTGATCTCTTTTTTACGATGATGATTCTTCTCATCGATCGCGGTGATATAATCCTTTGGTTTTGATGGCGTACAGACTCTTGATCGTCTCCATCGCACTGTTGTCTTTCTCATACTTTGTCTCTACGATAAATACAACTCTTCTCGCTTCTGTATCGATCCGAAGTTTTTTCGCACGATTGTAGATATCCAATTAGAAGAAGGTTGTCCAGAAGGGGCAGGTTCTGGATAAAATTGTTCTTATCCAGGCGCTCTTTGTAGGCAACGATCAGATTCTGGATCTCACATACGGCGATCTTTCCGATCATATATGCATCTTCGCTTCCGCCGCTTGTCACAGAACGTATTCCACATTCTGGTCATCATATATTTTAAAGAAATGATACCCCTGCAGTACCTGACTGTCTGCCGGTGATTTCACAAATTCTCTCATATTCGGTTCAAATCCTTCTTCGCTGAAGGTTGAAGCCACTTTCTGTCCTTCAGACTCATCACACACAGGTCAATCCTGGTGATCGCCCGAAGTTCATCGATTGTTTTCTGTAAAACCTGATTTGAAACCAAATGCTCATCCTCTCATTTTACTTCTCTGTTATCATTCTTCTATTTCTCGAATCTGGATATATCTGCCGGAAACCCGTAGAATATGAACTCTCGAAATTGTTTACTCGAATAGTTACATAATATCGTATTTTCCATGAAAATTGCAATAAATCAATGCAATAGTTTACTAAAGTGTTTTAAATATACAGACACAAAAGTGCCGACTCCCGAAGGAATCGGCACCATGTATATTTACTTTTGACTAGTTGGTGATTGTCAGTTCTGTTTTCTTTGTCGAATACATGAACTTTTGTCATATCCAGACCGAATTTAACGGTATCACCAGTTCTGGATGTTGTATGAGGATCTACACGGGCTGTCATGTTGAAGCCTTCAACATCGAAGTACAGGAATACTTCTGCACCCAGCAGCTCGTATACGTTGATCTTAGCTTCTACTGTGCTTTCCGGGAAAGCTGTAGCATCGTCTGTTACGTTCTCCGGACGAATACCCATAACAACAGTTTTTCCATCATATCCGCCATCAATCAGAGCTTTGCTTTGTTTTCCGGCAGTTTCAGGCATAGTTACCTACCTGCAGAGTAACGTCTTTTCCGTTAACTTTTACAGTTGCATCCAGGAAGTTCATCTGAGGAGATCCGATGAATCCGGCTACAAACAGGTTTCCTGGAGCGTTGTACAGGTTTTGAGGAGTATCTACCTGCTGGATGAAACCATCTTTCATAACAACGATTCTGGTACCCAGTGTCATAGCTTCTGTCTGGTCATGTGTTACGTAGATGATAGTAGCACCCAGTCTCTCATGCAGTTTGGAGATCTCTGTTCTCATCTGTACACGCAGTTTAGCATCCAGGTTTGACAGAGGGCTCATCCATCAGGAATACTTTAGGATCACGTACGATAGCACGTCCCATAGCAACACGCTGTCTCTGTCCACCGGACAGAGCTTTTTCGGTTTACGGTCAACAGTTTTTCAAGATCCAGGATCTTAGCTGCTTCTTTTAACCATTTTATCGATCTGATCTTTCGGAACTTTTCTCAGTTTCAGACCAAATGCCATGTTATCATATACTGTCATATGAGGATACAGAGCGTAGTTCTGGAATACCATTGCGATATCACTGTCTTTTGGTTCTACATCATTTACTACTTTATCACCGATCTTCAATGTACCACCACTGATTTCTTCCAGACCAGCGATCATACGAAGTGTAGTAGATTTACCACATCCAGATGGTCCTACGAAGATGATGAACTCTTTGTCTTCGATTTCCAGGTTGAAATCTTTAACAGCTTCAAACCGTTCGGATATGTTTTATTAATGTGCTGTAATGATAAACTTGCCATAATTAATTCCTCCTACTAGTCAAATAAGTAATTTTCAAGGCACCGTGTTTTTGGACTGTACTTAGTATATCGGAAAAAGACCCTTTTTTACCATAACCGAATTATACAAAGTTTCTACCATGACCTTGTAACAAATGTGTGTTGATTTTTGGATTCCGCTCCTTTATGGCATTTTGACCAATTTTTTTCATCCTTTCATGGTCACTTTGATGAACCGTTTTTGATTATACTTTTTTAATACTTTTCCCCTTTTTTCCTTGCTTTTTTAGTATTGAATTCGCTATACTGATGACAATCATTGCGTATATCGCTATTAAGAAAAACTGTAACTGAGAAAGTCTGAACAGTTACGGAAAACCGAAGAAAAGAGGCAATTTGCTATGAACAACATCTTTAATCCGACAACAAGTTTTTTCTCCTTTCATGGGCAGGGTTGCTGATCTCATGATCTTGAATCTCTTATGGGTATGTCTGCTGTATCCCGGTGGTTACTGCGGGGACCGGCGATCGTACCATGTATTACATCACGTTGAAGATGGCACGCAACGAAGAATCTTATGTGGTAAAAGGATTCTTCCATTCCTTTTAAGCAGAACCTGAAACAGGAATTGTCATTCAGATCATTATGCTGCTGCTTGGTATCGTCCCGGCATTCGATCTGTACTTCTGCCGGATGATGTCCGGTCAGGGAGCCGTATATCGGATCTTTTCCTATATTTTGTAGCAGCACTGTTCGTCTACGCCATGCTGTTTTTATGGATCTACCCGGTACTTGCAAAAGTTCTTCAACACTACCAAAAATCTGTTTCGCAATTCCATTCTGATGTCCATCCGCCATCTTCCGTATACCATACTGATGATGGTGATCACTGCGGCACCTGTATTGCTTGAATCTTTTGTTGCAAAGGCCTTTCCATTCATGATCCTGTTCTACATCATGCTAGGATTCGCCACCGTGCATATATCAACTCCCGCTTCTTTGTAAAACTCTTCGACAACTACATCCCTGAAGATGCCGGAAAAGATACCGAAGAAAACGGCGAAGAAAAAAGCCATCGACACCAGCATATTCTCCAACCTGCACCCGACAGAACTGCCGGTGGAGGACGAAAAGGAGAACGAGGACGAAACTCACTAATCTCAAACCACTAAAAAAGCAAAAGAAAAAACGTGTGACCAGTAATTATTTACGATTTACCGATCACACGTTTTTTATTAGACTATACATTTTAACATTCCACTCATCATTCATCCCCAATAAACAAGAGTGAGAACGACCATCTGGATCCTGGATCGTTTCGTAAATAACTGTATCATCCACACAGGATACAGATTCGAGTGTGCAGTTCAAAAACGTAGATCAGCGGCCACGCTGAGGCTTTTTAAGCTGTGCAATCGAATGCAGACAAGTGAATGATACAGTTATTTTGAAAACGATGTACTGAGTTGGTGCCTTCCTGGTTTCTGCTCAACTTCTACGATTGCAATACCTGTTTCACTCATACAGATGGGCATCTTTTCCAAAGTCAGCGTCCCCCGGTGGGTGTAGGGGCAACACTTTCATTATAGATCCGACGCTTGTGCCATGAGGTCCGCTGACCCTCGTGAATATCATAGCCGAAAGTCAGCGCCCCTGCCCACGTTGCCCCTTACACACCCACCGGGAGCCTGACGCGTCCTCCTTATATAACTCTTACCTACCCCTTTATCTAACTCTCTTTATCCACCGCCTCAAACGTAATCACAACCTTAAACAAATCCCCATCCAGGTAAATATCAAAGGTTCCCCTGCAATCCCACAAGGTTCTTGGCGATTGACAAGCCCAGTCCGCTTCCTTCCGTGCTTCGACACATCCCCACGGATAAAACGCTCCGTCAGTTCCTCCGCCTTGATATTCAACGGGTTTTCCGAGATATTCTTGATCCCCAGCACGACTCTGCAGCCGACCCTTCGCCTCCACATACACCCTCGTATTCGGCATGGCATACTTGGCGATATTATTATAAAGATTCTCCACAACACGCCACATCCGGCGGCCATCTGCCATGATCACCAGTGGCTCCTCATCCATCTTGCAGACCATCTGTAGTCCCCTGGCTGCAAACTTCTCCTCAAACCCCCCATTTGTCTGTCGGATCAGTTCTCCGAAGCGGATAGGTTTCATATCCAGCACCATTATTACCGGAGCTGACTTTCGACGCCTCCACCAGATCCTCTGTCAGCTGTTTCAGCCGTTTTGGATTTGTTATCCAGCACTGATATAGCCCCGATCTTCGGATCCTGGATATCCTCTCTTCTGAAGATCTACATAATTGATAATAGAAGTAAGCGGTGTCTTGATATCATGAGATACATTGGTGATAAGATCCGCTTTCAGTCTTTCACTTTTTAACGTTTCTTCACAGCATTTTGCAAGCCTTCGCCACACGATTGACAGCCGCAGCCATCTGGCGGTTATCACCGTCAGATCTTTCTCATCGATCTTATAATCCAGCTGACCGCTTGCCAGCCTTGCAAGGCCATCATAGATCACCTGACGTCCTGCATTTTCCCGGATCATATATAAAAAAGAACCACACCATCTGCCAAAACAGCAGGATCAGACCGAATCCGCCGAAAAGAGCTGCCAGCAGATAGTTCATTAACACTAGTCCGACAAATGCCACGATCATCCGACCGGAAGTTGTACGTGCCATATATACTTTCTTACAGCTTTTCACGATGGTATAACAAAAACTGGATCTCCACAGCTTTTTGCTTTCCAACGGCGGATCACACTGAGATACGCCCAAGAAATACCGTCGCACCAAGAATTTCCCGGTAGTTATAACGGTAAGCCAAAAAGCCGTCCGTAGGATTGCCGCTTCCTGTCAGCCCTAATCCCGCTATACCGACCATACCGATCAGTGCCATACCACAGATCGCAAGCATCACCTCGGCGGGGATACGATCTGCGGGCATGGTATGCACTTCTCTGTCCCGACATACCAGACCGCTTTGCAGAGTAATGACAAGCAGGAACAGGATACCGGCAACAAAACCTGATAATCATACCGACTACCAGCCCATTGCCCCAGCCTGCGTAATTTTTCATAAGCTGCATACGCAGCGGAGACCTCATCGGAATAAGGAAATGATACATCTACAGAAACTATGATTTTCTCATTTTTTCCGGTTACGGGATCATTTTGAAAATAATTATAGATCCACTTTCCGGCATCTGTGCCATTGTCAGATACATCTTTCAGTTTTCCGTCTTCTTCTGCGACAAATACCGGCACATCTTCCATCAGATCTTCCAGATTTTTCATCTACATCCCCATCTGCCCATTCTGTCACATTGGTATACACTACCTGATTATCCAAATTCTGTATCATGAAGATCACATTGGTCTTATCATCCATCTTGATTGCAGACTGGTAAGAGCTCAGCTGATCAATGGCATTCGATAATTGCTGATACAGTTCAAACAGAGATACCTTTTTCGGATTGGTTCTGGCATATTCCGCCAGAGTCTCTCCGATTCCGGAAGTATGGTTTCAAAATCTCTTGCATAATTGTAAAGATAACGGAAACGAGGTGTGTAATCACTGATATCTACATCCTCAGTGGGGCTTCAGCCTCGTGGCTTTTTCATCTTCGTCATATTCCCGAACTCTTCATCGTATTCCTAGTATCGTCTTCATAGTATATCTTCATAAAATGCCATTGTCTGCATTCCAGATTGCATCCTGAAACTCATCCCAAAGACCATTATCCTTCAGTTCCAGAAGATCCTCTACGGTATAGAAGTTGCCGGATTCTGCTGGCTGGTTTTGCATCCAGTCTCGTGATATCCACCAGCTTGGTCTTATCCAGTTTTCCTTTGTTAAAAACGGCTTTCCGTCACTCAGTGCATTACGGACTTTATTTACCTGTGAAGCCATCCGCTGTCCACAATCCTGAGTCTCCAGATAATTTTTCCTGTTGTAATAATTGCTTGTCAGCTCTTCCCAGCTGAAGCCCTGGCATCAGACCAAAGATCATGGCAAAGACGGAAAAAGAGGCAACCGCTGTCAGAAACAACGCGATCACGATTCCTTTGCCCAGGCAGAATAAAAATTTGTTTCTTTGTTTTTTCTCTTCCATTTTGCAGCCTCCCACGGAGGGTTACATCTTTTCTATCTTATAGCCGATTCCCCAGACTACTTTCAGATAGCGTGGTTCTCTCGGATTAATCTCAATTTTTTCCCGAATATGCCGGATATGTACGGCTACTGTGTTGTCCGCTCCAATCGCCTCTTCGTTCCAGATATTTTCATAAATCTGTTCAATAGAAAAAACTTTTCCCTGATTTTAATTAACAGCACTAAAATATTATACTCGATCGGGGTTAATTTTACCGGCTCCCCGTCCACCGTAACAGTTTTCAGATCATCGTTGACCACCAGACCGCCACATACGTATACCGCCTCTTTTTTTCTTCTGTCGCTAGATTTCCAAGCTGCGTATATCTTCTCAGCTGAGATTTGACCTGGCGATCAGTTCCAGAGGGTTAAATGGTTTTGTAATATAGTCGTCGGCACCGATGTTCAGCCCAAGGATCTTTATCCACATCCTCTGATTTGGCAGATAACATGATAATCGGCACACTGCTGGTCTCCCGGATCTTACGCGTAGCTCGGATCCCATCCAGATTGGCATCATAATATCCAGAAGGATCAGATGCACTTTCTTTTTTCATGATTTCGATTTGCCTGCAGTCCATCGTACGCCTTTAAAATGTGATATCCTTCCTGTGATATAAATATCAATGGCATCCACAATCTTTTATCATCATCGCACACAAGAATATTGAACATTTCTTCACCTCATTTCTTTCTTCCTCTTCCTTTCCTTTACGCTGTCAGTTTATCAGGGAAATCTTGTTTTCAGGATAGGAAAATCTTAAGATATTTTAAATTTCTGTTTTATATACGATTTTATCATATCACATCTTTGCATCAAACGAAACTTACAAACATCTTACAGTTGAAGTCGTGTTACTGCTCACCTGTGTTCAGCAACGCAATAGTTTTTCTTTTTACAGAAAGAGAATTTTCCGATATACTTAGTTCACCGTTTTTGTTTTTGGAAAGGAGACTCCGACAATGTTTCGTTTATGGGGAAAAAATATGACCGATAATCACATGATGAAAGACACCGTGATCTGCAACGATACGGATGACACGAGGACCATAAGATCTTTCCAGTCTCTCGAAGAGATCTGTTATCTCTGGGATCTGAGCAAAACCGATCTGGCTGACAATAATATTATGGATTTTAAACGCCACGATAAAACCCGGTTTACCTCCGATAATTTTATTGAGACGATCGATTTTGATTATCTGGAAATTGAAGTGATTGAAGAGTAGTTTAGAGGGAAAACAGGCAGACACCGCATGCTGGTGTCTGCCTGTTTTATGAAGATAGCAGGTTCGTATTCTGCTTCAGATCAGATATTCGCGAATCACCTCCCGCATAATATGCTCTTCCTCCGGTGTCAGCATATGAGAAAATTCTTGTCTCACTTGCCGCCGTCTGCCGGACTCCTCTGTTACTTTATCGATCAGTTCCTTTCTGGTTCGTTCTTTTCAGTGCCTGCTCATCCGGCACCGGTTTTCTGGCGGGCAGGGTATTTTCCATATAATCCAGAAGACCATCAAGAATCATATCTTCTTTTATTCATAAAGCCCATAAATTGTTTATCAGAAGCAACAGGGCGAAGATTCCCCGCCCCGGTCAGCACATACTCGTAGCGCAACAGCTGCGCCTGCTCATAGCGATAAGTCCCATAGACTGCCGCAGAATCAAAGGAAGCACAGAACCGCGCTGTAGCCGATTCCCTGCTTCCACTTTTGTATCCCGATTCCAAGCGTTTTTTCCCCTGGCAAGCTGTGTCCGATAAATGCCTCCGATTGTTGATCCTTCTGCTCTTTGTCAGACGCATCTGATATTGATTCAGGAATTCTTTTGTCCATTTTCCTTTGGTTCCGTTATCCCTGCGGTACATCCCGTATGGCTTGCTGTAGAAACGGTCGACCATAAACATGCACAGGATCCTGCAAGATTCCCGCCCGATCATTCCAAAACAACACATTTTGTTCCATCCAACTATGCAGCATTTCCGTACCCCTTATTTCAACACTGAATTGGCAGTCACTTTCACATCCTCCCGCAAATGCCTGTCCATCCCGCACCCCCGATCGCCGGATCCGGAAGTCGCATTTGCAAAACGATGTTCTGGAAATATTATATCCTCCACATACCTGATTTTGAAACTAAAATCGTTCGTCAAATTCTTACAGGTTTTTACCATGACAAATCCTTTTCTTTACAGTGCTTTTACCATCTCTTTCACGATTCGCACAGTGACGTGCCGCCGCTTTTTCAAATGTCGGATAATCCATGGTTGCACTGTTATCCGCTTTATCAGAAATGGCACGCAGAACAACAAACGGAACATGGTTTAAGTATGCCCGCCTGAGCGATCGCTGCTCCTTCCATCTCGGTACAGCTTCCTGCAAATTCACGGATCAGTTCATCCTTCACTTCACTGCTTTGCCACAAACTGGTCTGCTGACCACTCTTCCTTCAAACACCTGAATATCCGTTCGCTTTCTTACAGCATTCTGCTGCTACTTTACGGAGTGTCTCATCTGCTTTTAAAAAGAAAATACATTCATCTGTGGAATCTGGCCCTTCGATAACCAAATTCTCTGGCATCCATATCATGCTGCAAGGCATCGGTAGACGCAACGATATCACCGATGTTGATCCAGAAGCTTCAGGGATCCGGCGATTCCGGTATTGATCACCGCTTCTACCTGAAAAATCATCCACAAGGATCTGTGTGCAGACAGCTGCATTTACCTTACCGATTCCGGAACGTACACGACAACTTCTTTTCCGTTTAATGTAAATTCTGATAAAATCTATGGATGCTTTTTCTTTTACACAAATCTTCTTCCATCTGACTTTTCAGTTCTTCTCTACTGAGCCCCATTGTCCGATAATTCCGACGTGTTTGAAAAATGCTTTCTGCAAGATGTGCGTCACAATTTGTGGGAGATTTTGCCCGGATGAGGGCGTCGTAGCGTGCTACGACAACTGAATTCGGGTGAAATATACCGCAAAGTAGGGCGTGTTTACCGGCGGATGCAACGGTAACCCAAAGAATCGGAGCTCTGGTAGAAGGTCAGGATGCACAGGATGTCATCAATCGTCTGGAAGGAACTACCTGTGGTTTCAAATCCACTTCATGTCCGGACCAGCTGGCAAAAAGCGCTGAAAGAAGCTCTGAACCAGTAAGAGTTTAAAAAATCCCCTGTCAGAAGACCGGCACAACAAACGAGAGGTCATTTGGACATGCCGATCTTTTGTACAGGGGCTTTTTTATTTTTCAGGTCTATCTGTCCCATTTATCACAAAGATTATTGATCTGGCTGGTCAGTTTGGCGAGATCTTTGTTGGCTCCGCCTGTTATGCCGGGATCACCGTAAGCAGACGCTGACCGGCTGCCACCAGCCTCTGGTATACACCGGAACTCTTCGACTGCGGTTTGGTATCCTTGCTTTGGCGGATCACCACACCTTCCGGACAACTGATAAATGCTGCTTCTTTCAGATCATAAACAGTTCCGCTGTATGGTGCCATCGCCGTATAATGAAGCTCATCTTCGAGTCTTCCCGTCAATACCTGACAGGAAGTATGTTCTCCATGACACACAAATACCTGTTTTGGCTTCTTCCTGCCCATTCCATCAGTCCCCTCATTATCTGCATGACCACTGACGCCAGGCAGAACTTTGATCTCGGCATTGACCTGAAACTTTCTGAACAGTTTGATTTCTTTTACACCTTCCACCAGCGCACGCCCGGCGTACCGATTGGCTCAAGATATCCACCAAACAAAACCAAAACCGTGCATTCCGGTTCCACAGATTGTGTTTCAGTGATGTTTGATCCGACCGGCACACATACCACTGGCTGAGATAATGACCTTTCGGGCGGTCATCAAAGTTGGATGGATTTGATTCTTCACTGGTGATGGAAAGTTTCAGTCCCGGAAACGTAATCGATTGATCCCTTTATTGACCAGTTCCATCGCCTTTCATCAAAACAGTCTTTGTGGTGTTCATTAAATATAGTAGTTGCACCGCCAGCGGACTGTCCACAAAACACCGGGAAACCATCGTGTCCCTGTATCATATGATCTGCCTTGATCTTACGGATAAATAAAAGTATCTCCTGCGTTCTTCCCACTGCAAACGAAGGATCACCATCTCCCCGGTCGAAGGTCTTCGATCACTCTGCCAGCTCATCTTCATAGCTTACCTGTGACCATGGCTGCGGTCACCGTAGGTAGACTCCATCACCACATAATCTGCAGATTGCAGATACGTTGATTCTTTAATTAACGGTTGATCCTTATTATCGATGTCGCCGGAAAATACGATTTTCCGTTCTGTATCGTCTCTTTCAGCCACAGTCTGATGCTTGCTGAACCCAGCAGGTGACCGGCATCCACGAACCGTACCTGAATCCCGTCAGCCAGTTCCAGGATCTGCTGATATGGGCATCCCACCAGATGAGAGATTGTTCTGTGCATCGTTCAGCAATACGTAACTGAAAACGAAGTACAAATAT
>VOFG01003769.1_pt1 | contig 13284 bp, 18 predicted proteins | sample 5384171 | NCBI WGS metagenome assembly VOFG01 (sample SAMN12384726, study PRJNA508395) | human gut metagenome | isolation source: healthy gut F | host: Homo sapiens | reverse complement strand
CTCACCTCTGGTTATACGTATTTTTGGCTTTCAATATATTGTTTAATGACTTCTAACGGCGCTCCCCAACCGTTGCAACAAAATAGCTGTTTGTCCATAAGGACGGTAGTCGAGTTCGCAAACTTATAAATTCTGTTTAATATTCTTGAAGTTTTCCCTTTTATGTTCTTTTTACAGCGCGGTGAATGCCGAACTGAGGGTCAACTTCCAGAAGCAGATGAACATGATCTGGCATAATTTCCATTTCGATTATATCGACTCTCAGTTCAGAAGCAACTCCAACTATTAACTCCTTTAGGCGTTGTCCCACTTCTTCAACAAGAACTTTACGTCGATATTTGGAACACCAAATCACATGATATTTACATGAATATGTTATGTTATTATTGCATTTAGCTCATACTTGCATTATACAGCTTAGCGTTGTATAATGCAAGTGCTATTCAGCTGATTTGTATACGCCTTATATCCCCATACCTGAAGGCAGGGGCTTTACGGCGCTTTTTTGGTAATTGTGGCGGAAAGTATAGCGATGCGCTATCCAAAAAGAAAGGGTATTCGTGTAGATGACAGAAAATCAAGAGGTAGGCAAACATCAAGGAATGACTATACGGAGTTTGCGAGAAGAAGCAGGGTTAACGAAGCAGGACGTTATTGATGCAAGGGCCTATCTTCACGAAATTGTGTATCGCTTAGAAGAGGATGGTTATGACATTCGTAGTATCAGTGCTGAAAAAGCTTATGAGGCTTCTGGCATATATATTAGACACAGATCCTATGTGCTTATATGAAGCTGGATTGCCAAAAAGTGAAAGTGGGCAAATTTGCCCACTTTTTTACGTGCCCCATTGACCCTCAAATATTTTGAATGACAAGCATTGCTGATTTTATGAGAGCGTGCTAAAATATGGATAAGGAGGTTAAGGATATGGAAGTGTTTGAAAATTTACAGTTTGAAGGTGAAATCTTCTTCAAGCTGCAAGAAGCCGAGCGGGAGGCGCAGTTGACAGGTCAACGGTATTCCTCTCAAGATGTACTGCAAGCGATGAAAATTACTATTTTGAAAGCAATATTCCCCATAGTTTAGACAGTTGAAATTTCAAAGAAAAAGTGGGCAAAGTTGCCCACTTTTTAATAATCAACATTTTCTTCGGCTTCCCGTTCAAGTTCTTCGTATCGCAGCTGGTTTTTATAGGAAGAGTATTCGTCATTCAGAGCACGTTTCAAAAAGTAAATTGAAGAGTGCAGATCTCGCATAACATCACGATTTTCGGCAGCAGGGTGATAAGAACGGTGGTAGCTCCTTTGAAAATTGAAGAAGATGCTTTCATTTCTTTCAAAATCCGATTGCCAAAACGCACATGAAGATCTTGCAATTTATTATCTTTATAGTTGCTTTGCTTGCCATAGGCTTCGCCATAAATACTGTCTACGGCATCAAGCTTCCTGATGATATTGGAGAAGTCGTCTTTATGATAGTGTTCAATGTACAGATTCGTAATCTCGTCTATTTTTTCTCTATATGGTTGCATAGCAGCACCATTGTAGTTCCAAAGAGTTGTGTCCTTTGGTAACACATTATAGAGGTCCCAATATAGTGTAGCTATTTCTTTATCGGCGTTTTGAATGCGGCGAGCATTATTACCAGCAGTGATCGTGCGCAACAAGTCGGTGATTTCTTTAAGAGATTCTTCCTGATGAACAATTTCGTTAACAATAACACGCTTACCAGCTTCTAACGTTTTCTTTAAAAGAACCTCTATATTCGGTCTTTGATGTGAGAGTTGCGTAGTCCGGCAAATCATCGGTATTATCCAAATACGAAATAGAGATTGATTTATCGGCATTTATATGAATATACCTGCCGATATGTAGGTAGTAGCCGTCATCTTGCAAGGCCGAACAGATTGACTTATACATTTGCTGGTAATTACCTTTAGTTTCGGTGATCCTTCGTCCGGTATCCAAGGTGGGTGTTTTCGTCTAACTTCAATATGCCTTTTATTTTTGTAGCCACTGGGCCGAAAAAGGTGAGTGACTTAACGATTTTTTGGCGCATAGGGATTGGTTCAACCATGGCGACGTGGACGTGAATGTTATCCGTATTATAATGGATTGAAGCAGACCAAATGGCATTTCCCAAATTTTTCTTCTTTTTGCATTCTTGCAACACACATTCGCGTAACTTGACGAATTTTCTCTTCATTCAGGCTATGCGTACTTGGATCGTAAATGCCGTACTTATCGAGCCAGCGATTATCGAAGCTAAGTATGCTTTGCCACATGATTGATTTGTTACTCTGAGCTTTGCGAAATGCAGACTTGAGAGCTTTTTTCTGTTCGCCGGTTAAAGAGTCTTGACTTGCAGTAAAAATACCGCCTGTTTTTTCTGGGTTATCCATATAACCGATATAATCAGCAGAGTTTTCGCTTGTGTTATTAAGGTTCGACCCATCTTTTTAAGTCCTTAATAACGAATTCGTTGTAATGAGTGTTTCGTGTTGCTTCATTACGGTCGATGTAGTCAATGTAGGCATTATAACTATCGGTACCGCCAGTTGTAAAAGCATTAACCAAGACGATACCGGCTTTAATATCACTTGGCATTATCTTTCCGCTCCTTCATCTTACTGTAAAATAGCTTTGTTTCTTCTGCGGATTTGCGATATGTAGGGGATACTAAGTTATCATATCTATGGGGATCATAATTGCCGTTTGCACGGTCAATCTCCAATTCGTAACGGTGGGTAGGAAAGAATTGCTCTTGGTCTTGTCAAAAGATTAAGAAACATACTGTTGAGCATTTCAATCATCTGGAAACAATATCGTTCTGTTTGTCTGGAGGACAGCAACAGTCCTTTTGCCAGTTTGAATAGCGCTTATCAAACAGTTGTAAAGTTTGCTCGGGAATATTGCCACCAGCTGCAGCAGTAAGAATAAGATCTTCAACGATTGAAGAAGAACTCTGATGTGTTTGCGATTCAAGATAGCTAAGTGCTTCGATAGCCTGATCGGATAACGTAAAGTTTTTTCTGGTTTTTCATTCTATAAGCTCCTTAATTCTTTTGAAGAAGAATTTCTATTCCATGCCGGATGTCTTGTAGATCTGAATCAAATTGCTTGATGGTTTGTAATGTTACTTTTGTAAGTGCTTCGTATTTACTGACTTCTGGGTTATCAAAACTCTTATATACATAATTCTCGAGGATTTCCCGAGCGAGCAGAGTGCGGGTAATTCCACGCTCAGCAGCAAGTTCATCAAGTTTTGCAATCACGGCGGAATCACATCCGCGAATGCGCAGCTCAGACGGCGCGGCATTTTTTTTCATTTTTCTCTCCTTATCTGTAAAGTAGTTAGGCGCACCAAGAGGGTGGCGCGTAGCGTCCCCTCAAATGGTGCAGGGCATAAGGTAAACTGTCCACAAACAGTGCTTTGTGTCTCGGCAGTGCCGATGTTTACTGAGTTTTTTAAAACTATGCGTGTGGACATTTTTTAAAAAAAGTGTGTATATCGTCGTGTATTGAGTATAGCATAACGCAAGAACTTTTTCAATAACATATTTGTATAAAATGACATGTGTTTTTGAATGCCACAATTGTAACAGCACAAACGTTCTTTTTGCTTAAAAGCAATTAAAGGTGCGATATTGGCTGCCCATTTCACAGATAGTGTCGCCGATGCGATTAAGAAGCCAAGTAGTTTCCTCTAAGTAGATATATAAATGTAACCGATTTGTGTATGCCGCACAAGCAAATACACCTACGCAGGATAGGGTTTTAGATGTTCGTTTTAGGTCATGTGTTAGCAGACACTTTGTATCGAATTTTGGAATTTCTTTTTCTTCTGCCATTCTTTTAATGCGGTGAGCAGTTCTTTTTGGGTCATGAAATCAATTCCTTTGTTTCTTTTGGATTTAGTCTTGCACCATTGGCGAAAATTTGGTAGAATATTGGTGAACTGCAATATGTGGTTCGGGTGCTGCCATAACGGTGGACAGTTTAGCCCTCAGTGTACGTTTTTTTGAATTTCGTACCCGTGTGAGGGTAATTTTCTTGATATGAAAAAGCCCTCAATCCTACATGGAGAGGGGGATGACGCTTATGACTTTCGAGCTAACCTTTAGTGATTTGTGCCAGTTGGCACTCGTCATTATCGCGTTGATCGAATTGTTTCGTAAACGCAACATAAAAGAGATGAGCCGCCCTGCCCAAGGAACCGGCTCATCTCTTTGAGTCAAACTGAGGGCTAACCGTTCATCGGCAGCACTCTTTCTATCTTCAATTATACTCTGTTTTTATGCTTTGTCAAGAGCTATATGCGGGAAACGGTGTTCACCTGTTTCTGTACTTTTTTGCTTTTGCTTAGACACTCCTCACAGCTAAAGCAGGGAGAGTATCAATTTGTCTTGCACTATTGCTGAAAAATTTGGTAGAATACTGTTGAACTGCAATATGTGGTTCGGGTGCTGCCATAACGGTGGACGGTTCAGCCCTCAGATACACTTCGGTGTACCGTGTGAGGGAACATTTCTTGAATATGAAAAAATCCTCAATCCAACACGGAGAGAGGGATGACGCTTATGAAGCTCGAGCTGAACTTTAGCGATTTGTGCCAGTTGGCACTTGTCGTTATTGCGTTGATCGAACTGTTTCGTGATCGTAAACATAAAAAGAAATGAGCCGCCCTGCCCAAGGTTTCGGCTCATTTCTTTAAGCTGTACTGAGGGCTAACCGTTCATCGGCAGCACTCTTCTATTTTTAATTATACTCTGTTTTTAGGCTTTGTCAAGAGCTATATGAGGGAAACGGTTCACCTGTTTCTGTACTTTGCTTTGCTTAGACACTCCTCACAGCTAAAGCAGGGAGAGTATCAATTTGTCTTGCACTATTGCTGAAAATTTGGTAGAATACTGTTGAACTGCAATATGTGGTTCGGGTGCTGCCATAACGGTGGACGGTTTAGCCCTCAGGTACATTTTGGGAAACTATGTACCCGTGTGAGGGAGATTTCTTGATATGAAAATAACCTCAATCCTGCACGGAGAGAGGGATGACGCTATGACGTTCGAGTTGACCTTTAGTGATTTTGTGCCAGTTGGCACTCGTCATCATTGCGCTGATCGAACTGTTTCGTAATCGCGAACATAAAGAGATGAGCCGCCCCACGCCAAAGGTCGCGGCTCATCTCTTTGAGCTAAACTGAGGGCTAACCGTTCATCGGCAGCACTCTTTCTATCTTTAATTATACTCTGTTTTTTATGCTTTGTCAAGAGCTATATGCGGGAAACGGTGTTCACCTGTTTCTGTACTTTGTTTTGCTTAGACACCTCCTCACAGCTAAAGCAGGAGAGTATCAATTTGTCTTGCACTATTGCTGAAAAAATTTGGTAGAATACTGTTGAACTGCAATATGTGGTTCGGGTGCTGCCATAACGGTGGATTTGTTTAGCCCTCAGGTACATTTTGGAACTATGTACCCGTGTGAGGGAGATTTTTGATATGAAAATAACCTCAATCCTGCACGGAGAGAGGGGATGACGCTTATGACGTTCGAGTTGACCTTTAGTGATTTGTGCCAGTTGGCACTCGTCATCATTGCGCTGATCGAACTGTTTCGTAATCGCGAACATAAAAAAGAGATGAGCCGCCCTCACCCAAGGAATCGGCTCATCTCTTTGAGTCAAACTGAGGGCTAACCGTTCATCGGCAGCACTCTTTCTATCTTCAATTATACTCCGTTTTTATTCGTTGTCAAGGATTATACGCAGGAAGGGACCGAACTTTTCCGAAACCGAAAGAACGCCTTATATCTCATACCTGAAGGCAGGGACCTTTGCGGCGTTTTCCGATAAGAGGTTAATATCATTTATATATTTCTTTCTGTGTCCAATTTCTAATATGAGAATTAGAATTTGCTCATCTTGTATTTCGCAGAGAAGTCGGTAATCACCTATTCGATACCGCCATTGACCGCTGCGATTAGCAACCAACCCTTTTCCGTGTGCCCGAGGATCGGTACAGCCTTCAAGATTTTTCCGAATCCAAGATGTAATTAAATGTGCAACGCCTTTATCTAACTTTTTCAAAGACTTTAGAGCTTCTTTAGTGAATGCAACTTTAAATCCCATCTTTGAATCCCAGTTCTCTTCTACCTCGTCCAGTGAATATGTTACCGAGTCATTTTTATATGCGGCCATTGCTTCATCATAAGCTTTAAGGTCATATTCATCTTCAATGCGTTCCATCACGGCGTCTCTAACGAGTTCGGATACGGTCATTCCGTGGAGCTGCATAGGCTTTAATGAGCTGTGTATCTTTGTCTGCCAGTCTAAGCGAAATAGTCATAACATTCCTCCCTTGTAATACATTGTATTACAAACATTCTTTTAGTTGTCAATAGTATTTTGCTGTTTTCAGTGTTTATTACAGTTACTGGCTTATTTCAACCGAGCGACTTACCAAATCTTTAGCAGAAGAATAGCACTGCTAACGCAGCTACCGCTGAAAAAAGAGAACTCGGTTTGCGAACTCGACTACCGTCCTTATGGACAAACAGCTATTTTTATTGCGACTGTTGGGGAGCACCGTTAGAAGTCATTAAACAATATAGTGAAAGCCAAAAAATACGTATAACCAGAGGTGAGAAAAGATGGAATACGAAAAGACACTCCCCTGCTTTAGCTGTGGGGAGTGTCAATTCAGGAATTAAGCTTACGCTGCATACGAACATCTTTACCACAAAATACCATACGATCATAGAAAACCAACCATACGGGAAGCTAAACGCGCACCGTAAACGCTTTTCAAGTTCTTGCAAAGATAGGTTAGAGCTGATGATGGTCGGTTTTTGTAATAATACGTGTGTCAATTACACTATAAATAGTGGATGTTACGTAATTAGAGGGAAGCTTCCACGCCGAGATCATCCATAATGAGCAATTCGCAAGTATTTAAAGAGAGAGAGTATCGCCATTGAGTCTTCACTTTGAGCAAAACGCTCGCGTTCAAGTGCAACAGCGAAAGTTATGGCATTTCCATATACAACACCAAACCCCTTTTTTTTATAGCCTCGGCAGCAATAGCGAGCGAAAGGTGGGTTTGCCGAGACCGGTAGCTCCGGTGAAAAACAGATTACCGCTGTTACTATTAAATGGTCGGCATAGTGGCGGCAGTAATCAAAAGATGATCCGCATAGTTTTAGCGATCAGACCGTTTCCCGTCTACGGAAACGTCGGAATAATATTTTAGAGAAAAATCCTCAAAAGACGAGAGTGTCAGCGGGGAGATGCTATTTAAGTTTTCATATGCAATCTGTTGAAGTAATGTCCGATAGCAGCTGCACATGTGCCATCTATATATCCTGTATCTTCACACTTTTTGCAAGTGTATTGAGGCTCAATATCGGCACGTGTAAGGTTATGAGCAGCAAGAAGATCGTTAAACTGCTTTTTGAAGTGAGAGGTTTCTTCTTTAAGAGACTCTATCATTTTATGGGCAGGTGCGCCGCGCAATGCCGCTCTGGCGGCTCTGCTGGCCGTAGACGCAATGCGCCAGCGAAGATCTTGAGCTTCGGGACAAGCTGCATAGAAAGCGTCTAAGTGATGCTGCGCTGTATCTTGAGCAGTAACACGACGTCTATTCATTTCCTTTTTCAGCCTTATTATAAACCTGAGTTGAATATTTCATTTATTTATCCTTCTTCTACTTCCTCAATGGCCTCCATTTTTGTTTCGACATTAGGAGTTTCAGAATGAATGACGTTTATCATGTGCTGGATGATGTCTCCTTTTACGTTGGCTCCTTTTTTTCGTGATGACACTTTTGTAGGTGTTATAGAGCTCTCTATCCATCTTAAACGAGCATGTTACGGTTTTTATTCATGATTTTTATCTCCTCTGTAAAACTACTTAGTAAGCTTAGTAAACTTACTAAACTAAGTATATGCTCTTAAAATTAAATTGTCAAGTAAAAAAAGCCTTTTTATCCGTTTATTAAGCGGGTAAAGGCTTTTTCTATTATATTGAAAGGTTTTCGCGTGCAAGCATCCGCTTGTGATAATTGTAAACCGTGGCTTCGGCCACCTGTGCATCGGCAGCAATTTCTTTGTAGGAGTATTTTCTCCCTTTCAGCCATATTGAGTATTTCGCTCACGACTTCGTAGGGTAATTCCAGATCTTGGGCAATCTCAAAAGTATCATTGCCTTGCTTGGCATGATGCAGAAGATCCGCAACTGTTTGATACGACAGGTGCGAATATATATGCCGCTTCCGAGGCTATACATCTTTTTCGCGCAACCGATCTTCTATCTTCTTTCTTTAGCATCGGAGAGAGGTGGTCTGCCCATGTACGCCGCGTTCATGGGCAGCTCGTATCCCTTCTGCCTGATATTCTAACTTACGCTTACGATCCGAATCAGCAACAAAAGGCTAACGTGTTAAGAACGTATGTTTCTAAAAAAGCCGACCGACTTGCCCCATTTTTTTAAAAGAGCGTGAGTCGAAAAAGCTTTCCTGAGCAGTCAGTGAAATAATATCTGCATTGAGTTCGTGGCAAATATCATTCCATTCAGCTACGACTTTTTTCCCAATTTCTCCCTAAACGATCTATACTGTCGATGTACAGCAAATCTCCGGCACGCAATTTTGATCTCATCCGCATATAAGCAGGTCGATCAAAGCGTGCGCCGGAGATTTTGTCTATATAGATGTTTTCCTCTGGAACTCCGATTTTTCGCAGCTTGTGAACTTGTCGGTCGATGTTTTGTGTTCGCGTTGAAACACGAACGTAGCCGAAGTAATTGTGGTTTGTGATTTCACTTTTTGTTTTTGTTCATAATGAACACCTCCACGAAAATAATAACAACCGTGTTCAAAAAAGGTATGCCTTTCCAAAACGAAAAAATGCCTAAATAAAGTACCTTTTTGAAGATTTTGCTCACATTTATAAACGTCCCTAAAAAGTAGGTGGATTATGCGTTGCACTTTATCAGATTAATTCAGATCAGGACACATTTAACACTAAATTCATGAGCTGGCGTTGGCGTACAGATCATGACTACATAATTTTGCCGGAAGAATACGATAAGGTTTTTGACGGCGACATTCAAAAACTCGCTCATTGGCGGAAATTTTTTGTGTTGTTCAACGTTATGCCGCCGGAAGGATTTGTTGGTCACAGCGCTCTGTATCGGACGTTATTGCCATTTACGATGAAAACGACAATCCCAGCTACCACTTTGTCGATTCGGCTGGATTTGTAGATGTGGACTTTGGTATGAGATACGCCGTTGACGCTCTTCAAAAACAGGACTCTCCAATAAGCATTCGAGAATACATATGGCCATGGCAAATACTGAGAATGAGAAGTGGTTTGATGTCGCGGACACCGTGACACTTTAACCGCATTACGATTGGAAAAATTGAAACGAAAGAAGTGCCGAGTCAGTATAGTAGCCTCTATTCTCTTTACCATTTTTCCGATCTGCTTTCCCCATAAAATTCAGTTTGGGGTACAAGCTGCAAAGATATAATTTTGTCATCGGCAACCTGTCCGGCTACGTAAGAGAAAACGAGCTGCTGTTCCGCAGCTGCGCTTTGTCGCACTGGAGCATCACGCCGGATACGGATACTTCGAGCTTTGTAAACCAAATGGTACGTGAGTTAAAAGGAAATTTGTCCGGCAATCTTCCAGAGGAAGAATACGAAGATCTTTGCATGGTAATTGAAGCAACAAAGGGTGTTGAAGATACCCATATAGCAAAGGTCAAATATGAGGATTGCACGATTCGTATACTTGCCCGTATTTGCTCGACAAAGATTTGCAGGAGTGGAACCGATATGGAAAGCCCATTAAAATTGAGCTTTACAAAAATCAAAAGGAAAAGTAGCTGCAGGCTCAGTTGTGGAGAATGTCGATAGGCAGCTCCTGTTACAGTATTAGAAAATCCTTGGTCTGAAAAACCCGTTCAATTTAAGGATGGTAACATTGAGGATATGTACCAATCAACAAAAAGCCAAGATTATTTCTTCTTAAACGATGCAGAAGAAAAGGTGTGCGAAGTTCAATTTGACGGACATGCGTTTACACTTTCGGAGTTGCCTTATAAAAACGGCAGTGAAAAAACGACGAGCTGACCACAAAAAAATTTCTTTGCGACGTTTGAAAAAAAAAAAGAGCATATCATGCTCGGGGAAACCAAAAGCATGCCTTAGCATTTATGCTGAACTTGCATCAAATTCTGAACTTTGGTGCGGGAAAGATACCGACAGTCCAAAATCGAATTTTTAAAAGGAATCTATCATTATTACGTGCAAAGATACCAAGCGCATCAAAACGGTAGCAGATTTTTGTGAGTTTCGGACACAACAAAGAAAACAAGGAGAAACGAAAAATGTACGTAATTGCTGTTGAGCAAAACAAAAAGGCACACACCAGAATTATTGATGATGACCTTAATGCTCTGCAAAAAAGCTGTTGGAGGTAATATCAAACAATTTATCTCAACGATGATCCCATTGTGATTGTTTTGCAATTGGAAAGAAAGCTAAACGGCAAAAATGAACCGTGCTTTTTAACAAATGATAACGGAGAAATATATGATGATCTCTCCGGCACATTCTTAGTAGCAGGTGTGTAAACAGTAACGGAGAGCTAACCCTCAATTCCGGGTGAACTCGTTGAAAAGTATCTCGATAAATATGAAACTCTCCACGTGTTTGCTAAAGGCGATGATGGCAGATATACAGTCGCTGAATTACTGCTAAGGTCGGTGATGATATTAACGAGTCTCTGAAATTTATGAAGAAGACCGCGCTGCATACATCGAGGAAATGGGGGAAGAGCCCCTCAGAATACCAACATGTCATTTGGAGCAATAGCCCAACGTAGATCCGGAACTGTGGAGGGAAGCTCAATGATTACATCGCGCTGAATAATCTTGAACTCGATCCGGACAATAAAAGCGAGTCTTTAGGTATATAGATAAGGTCAATATGGGCTATTGGGCGAACGTGAAAACGAATTGGGCGTAGATGTACAAAATGAAATTATCGAAATTAGAGAAGATAAGGATGATATTTACAGCCACGAAAAGCACATCACTTATCACGAAATCAAAGCCAATAAAATCTCAGATTGCCTAAATACTGATGATAGGGCACCCACATACGAAACATGGTATCTGGATGATAAAGGCGATTTTTTTTTGCTGCAACCAACTACTTAACTGCCATAGCTGCTATCGGATATACAAGCCCAATACCACAGAGGCGCAGAAAGCAGATTTAAGAGCAAAAAATGCAGATGGCACAGCAACGCGTTCGGACATCATTAACGCTACGCAGCCTCTTGGCGATGAGATTGCAAGATACGGTGGACTTCTTCTAACGACAAACAACAGGAAGAAAAAACAATGGAAACACAGTTACTGTAAACAGTAAATTGCTTGAAATGGTAGTGGATTCGAAACAGGGACACAGGAAGTGCTGTAATTATCGCATCGAGAAGCTAAGGATCCAGATATAACGTTTCCAGATATTTAATCCAGATGTTTATGAAATGCAGATTTCTGAAATGGATGCAGCAACACCTACTACTTATCACATAGATAGCCGCGGCGATCTTTTGGCCGACAGGAGTTGGTCTGACGGGAGAGCAGAAAATTATTGGTATTACCGTTTGTATAAGCCGGAGACTACTGAGGCACAGAAAGAAGCTCTCCGGGAAAAGTTGCGTAATGGCACGGCAACACGCGCTGACATTACCAGCGTTGCGCAGCGCCTTGGCGACGTGATTTCTAAGGCGGAAGAATACAAAGAATACGATTGGTACAAATTACCCGAGAGAGAAGATATTCCAAATGTGAAGGACAAAGATAAAGGCAAAATTACAACTGTGAGCGCTTTTGCGTATAGTGAACAGGAAAGCGAAAAAGTAGAGATGAGAATAAAAGTGGGCCAAAATTTGCCCACTTTGCTCGAAGAAGCTTAGAGATGCTTTGAAGTAACGATAGGAGAAATAAAATGAAAGTCATCATGGTTGAACCACTTAAACCTGCTTATGTGGCAGAAATTGAACGGATCTTGAATCTATGCAGAAAGCAGTTGGTGGCGACATTGAGACGGTTTATCCATATACCGATCCACTGGTCCTTGTCTGTGATGAAGAAGGAAAATATGACGGTAAGGAAAAAAATCGAGCTTTAGTATCTGATAGCGGAGAGATATATGATGTTGTTTTGGCACATTCTTTATTGCTGGCATAGGGGATGAAGAGTTCACATCTGTCCCGATAACCTCACTGGAGAAGTATCTCCGAAAAGTATAAGAACCCCCATGCGTTCATTAAAAGCGACAGGTAAATACATAGTTGTGGAACTTCGGTGGAGATAAAGTAAAGGATCACATGTTGAAGGCTACGCAGAAACATACGGCAACAATAAAAGGGAACGGAGAAAGAGTTGTAAAGTGGGCAAACTTGCCCCGCTTGGAAGGAGCGTACATATGTGGGAACGCAAATGCATTATTTGGGTAATGAAAACCTTGATACCGAAGACATTGGAAAGAATCTTTTTAAGGGGTTCATCGAGATGAATAATCTTGATGTTGTCCCAATGATGAAGAGGAACGGAAAATATATGGTTGAAACGAATGATGAAAGTATTTGAGCGACGAGCGAATCAACCTTAATATTAATGTTCCCGATACGGACACTGTTCTTGCCACAGAGACTGGGACTTTGGAACGGCAGACGCAGTGCATATCGCGAAACTATGCCGACAAGATTTCAGATTGTCTGTACACGGATCGCGATACCGATTATGCAACGTGGTATCTGGATAATCGAGGCGATTTTTGTTGCGATCAAATCCACCATGACGGAAGAAATCACCTCTGCTATCGCGCGTATAAGCCGAACGTGTCTGAAAACCCAGAAAGAAAACCTCAAAGAAAAAGCTGTACAGGGCACGGCAACTCGTGCCGACATTACCTATAACGCAGCGCCTCGGTGATGAAATTGCCAAGGTATATGGATGGGATATACCCAAAGAGTAAAAACAAAAAGCGAAAAACAAGGTCACGTCTGTGAGGCGCCTTCTGTGAGAAATACAAAAGAACAGGAAAGCAGTACAAACAGAGAACGAGAATAAAGTGGGCAAACTGCCCACTTTGCCGAAAGAGCAATATAAGCCCTTGTTTCAAGCAATACAAGATAGATCGGTGAACGGAACATGGGCGATGTTCAATATGTACTGTATAGCAGCGACGGTTTGGGTGTCAGTGTTG
>VOFG01003964.1_pt1 | contig 13286 bp, 27 predicted proteins | sample 5384171 | NCBI WGS metagenome assembly VOFG01 (sample SAMN12384726, study PRJNA508395) | human gut metagenome | isolation source: healthy gut F | host: Homo sapiens | reverse complement strand
GGAAGCCAGAAGGAGGAAGGAGGACTGCGACAGCGGCGTGATCCAACCGGAGGATTTCTCCCCGCTGGCTGAAGGAGTCGTGAGAAAGAGGTGCCGCTATTGGGCGGAGATGGTTCCGGAGATGCAGCCCTATAAGTGAGCTTTGCGTTTCCTCTTACAAATAAGAATACCTTTCATTCATCGACCCAGAAAACCAGAATATGGGGCGGCGGAATAATACCGCCGCCCCACATCTGTATTGTACCGAGACGATTATTTGTTGTAGGTGCGGAACAGGAAGGTCACGATTTGAGCACGGGTGCAGTCATTATCGGGACCGAACAGCCCGCCGCCGATGCCGGTGGTGATGCCGTTTGCTGCAGCCCATGCCACCGCATCCGCATAGTACGCGTTTTTGGGAACATCGCGGAACTCCGCTGTACCCTCTGCCCTGGTACTTAGCGCACGGTAGAGGAAGGTCACGCTTTGCGCCCTCGTACAGGTAGCATCGGGTGAGAATCTTCCATTGCCCGTGCCAGTCGTGATCCCGTTCTCGACTGCCCAAGCCACCGACCTCGCATAGTAGGCACTTGCGGGTACATCAGAGAAACTGCTGGCATTCTTCGGCTCCGGACTGCCCGCTGCACGCCACAGGAAGGTGACGATCTGCGCGCGGGTGCAGGGGAGCGTCGGGTGCGAACAGACCGTTGCCGACGCCGCCGGTGATGCTGTTTTTCGCAGCCCATTTGACGGCCTCATAGTAGTAGGCGTCCGTGGAAACATCCGCAAAGCTCTGTGTTGGAGCTTCCTCAACGAAGCGGGCTCTGACAGTCACATCGCCTGCAGGCATGATGAAGCTGTACTCGCCGCCCCACTTTCTGAGATCGAGGTTCGCTGCCCTTCTTGTCCATAACCATAAGCATTTCCAGCTCATAGCCCCTGTCGGGATAGACCATGATGGTTACTGTGGAGCCCTTGGCAGCAGACGAAGGCGAAACGGTAATGCTGCCGTTCATAGTCCTTTCGACCATGATGTTGTAGGCCGGGTTAAAGATGCCTTCGCCCGAGCCGCCGCTGCCGCCCGAGCCGCCGTCCGAAGGTGCAGCATACTTCACCCAGCTCACGCCGAAGGGCGACAGACTGGTCACACGGAAGTGCAGGCCATCCGCCTGCTTCGTGTGCGAAACGAGCTCCAGTTCACCGGCACGGGCAACAGTCGTAAGCATGTGGACTATCGTAAAAGGTATCCTTGCTGTCTGTGCCGTTGGGATAAGGAAGCACCACCTCCACACCGCCTGTGGGGAAATTCGCTTCATCGACCTCGACCCAGTTGCCCTCGGCGTTCTTGTATCGCATCGCAATGTCATAGAACGCACGGTTTTCCGCCGTTCCGATCATCATGGTCTCAAGCCGGAGCTTCTGATCCGCCGCCATCAAGGTCAGGATGGCTCTCCAGCACCTGCGGTAAGTCAGCTCGCCGGCGACCAGCTTGTGCGCGCGGCGATGTCCGCGCTGATATTGCCAGTCACGCCGGTGAGTGTGACGGTATAGCTCCGTCCGCGTTCTTCCGCGCGGAAACCGTCTCGCAGTCTGCTTTGCTTTGCCGCTGCCGGTCAGGCAATCGTAGCCGTTGACGGTCAGCTTGGAGAAGTCGCTGTACTCAGCGGCTGGCCTGACCGTGAAGGTCACATCACCGCCTGCGCGGATCTTGGTAGCCGGCAGAGTGTGTCCGAGCAGCCTTTTCACATCGGAGATCTCATAGCCGGGCCCGCCCGTCCGGAATGGAAAGCCGCTGTACTCGGCAAAGGCCGCCGTGACCTCCACATTCCTGCTCAGGCTTTCAATGGTCAGTGTGTTGGACAGGCAGTGATCCGCCTAGTCACGCCAAGGGGAAGACATGTTCTCAGGTGACCGCGATGCCGTTCACCGTCCAGCGGCCGGTCATCATTCCACGCTCGGTACTGCGGCGAATACCAAGTCTGGAGCCACCCGGCAACGCTGGCCTTCCGCCCTGCGGACAGAGCCAACTCCGTGCCGTCGGCGGCGGCCCTTCAGCGTGCCGCCAACGCCGTTTACGGCGTAGGAAACATCATAGCGGACGGCTGTGGCGGAGCACCACGGTGACCAATGCATACCGTCACATTCCCAATGTGGCTGGTCTTGTTGGAAAAGGGGATTAGGCGCTTAGGGCACCATCCACCCGCCACTCCTTCACATAGCCGTACTCCGCGGGAACGGCGGTAAAGGTGATGCTCTGCCGTAGGTCACGGTGGCGGGGCTTGCCTCATATGACGCTCGGCGGTGATCGTGCCGCCGCCCGGGCATCGTAGGTCACCGAATGGGTATTGGTATTCTCTGTAAATACGGCTTCAATAGGCGTATTCCATTGTTGCCTCCTGCCCGGTGGGAACCGTCCAGCCTGCAGCGTTGCAGTCTCGTTTGTAAGGGGTCTCGCCATCGATCGTCCAGTGGTCGAACACATAGCCGTTATGCGGCGCGGCAGTGAAGGTGACCTGCGTGCCGCCGCGGATGCTCGCCGCGCTGTCGGAGTAGCCATCTGCGGTCACGGTGCCGTGCTCCGCCGTCCAGCTGACGGTGTACTCCACCGGGCGGAACGCTACGGTGATGACCGCGCCCGCGCTTCCGGCGGTATAGGTGTGAGGTGCTTGACCGTTTCACCGCTGACCGGGCGTGCCGTTCACCGACCACTGCTCCACCTGCGCCGGTATCGGCTCGGCAGTGAAGGTGACGGAAGCGCCTTCTGCCAGTGTGAAGCCGGAGGCAATAATACCAACCTGCTCCCGTACCGCCCGCCATTGCGCCGGTGATGCGGCCGTGCACTCTCCGGCGGATGCCGTGATCCTCGCCCAGCGGCATGAACTGTACCATAACGGTCTTTTCCTCGTCAACACCTCTGAGCACCAACTGCGTCCCGATGAAGGCCGCGCCGCTCTCCTGGTACACCTCGTCGTTCACGCGCCATTCCTGCACACGGTAGCCGTTATACGGGAGCTGCGGTAAAGGTCAAATCCGGAACCCTCATAGACCTCTGCGCCCGAAGAGAGGTCGTATGTATACGCCGCCGCTATATTTTTGCGGACCGTGTTTGCGGTCAGGGTTGCCGTTGTCGCTGCTGCCGACCGCCGCCACGGAGTAGAAGATCGCATACTTGTCCAAGGCTGCAAAATCTGCCGAAAGCGTCTGATCTGCCCTGACATTGTGGATTGTATAGGTATGATTATCGCTGTTGTCCACCGCTGTCCAGCTACGTCGGGATTGTTCACAACATAGCCTGTATCCGGCTTGATGGTAACGGTCGGGTTCGTTCCGGGATCCACATAATCGGTAGAGGTTAGCTGGTGACAAACGCTGTTTCCCGTGCGCGCACCTCGATCGTACCGTTTGCCGTGCGCTCGATCATCACGACCGGCTTCTTTGCCACGGTGACGGGGACCTCCGGTATCGGCGGCCAGCTTCAGCTCCGCCGACCTGCCGCCTGCCGCAGGCGTTGCATTTTCGCTCCACGAAACGAGATCATAGCGCCGTCCAGCGTCAGCGTGAAGTCCACCGGCGTATTCAGCCGCATAAGGCCTCCGCTCGTCAGTTCCGTGCCATTGCTGGAGGCGTCAGGGTCGCCTTGTCCCCGTCCTCGGCTGCAAGACCGAGATCTTCCAGCTGAACGGTGGGTTTGGCCACGGCGACCACCGCGCGGACGCTGGCAATTGCCAGATCGCGCCAAAGGCGGTGTCGTGCAACCTGAAGCTACCGCCGGGAGCCGCGCTGTCCAGGTCTTACACCGTCCGTAAGGTACTCCCAGCGGTTGACCGTGTTGAAGCTCGTGTCGTGAAGGTGACCGTATAGGCCAGCGCCCGTGCCCTGGGGCAGAACAGCGCCCCGACCACAATCTCGCCGGTCCGCCCAGGTGGCGACGTGCCTGCAGAAACCGGGTTCCTGCCCATCCGTCAGCGTGGGTTCAGCGGCGGTGAAGGTTCTTTTTCGTCAAAAGGAGACCGTATTCCATGTGATCGTCTGATCCAGTCCGGAAAGGGTCAGTTCTTTCTCGCGGTAGGGGCTTACCGGCGCCCGGCCATGTTAGTCGTACCGTTCACCGTCCACTTTTCCACCATATAGCCGCTCTGCGGGAGTTTGCGGTAAAGGTGACGGAGGAGCCGTAGGTGACCTTTGCGTTGTTTGCGATCGTGCCGCCGCCGGTCCTGGCGGTGACGGAGTTTTTCGCCCGCGCGCTGTAATGGATCACGGAGAACTGGTTGGCGAATTCCACCTCGACCTTGAGCTGCCCATCTCTGGTATCGCGGGCGATGCTGAACGCGTCGATGCTCAGCGTCTGCGTGGCCGAGCCTGTGGTCGCTCCCGTGCGGTATGGCGAGCCTTCTCCGACCTCCGTACCGTTCACCAGCCAGCGGCTGACCTGATAGCCGGTCTCCGGATTGGCCTGGAACACAAGTTGCTCTCTCCTGCTTGCGGTTCTGGCCGGAGGAGAAGTGCGTCTGGTTGCTGCCATAAGATCCGAAAGATCGTGCCATGCCCGGTGGCAGCCGCCCGATAGTAAACCAGCGCCGCATCAGCCTGCGGGCGGAGAGAGTTCGTCTGCAGCGTGACCGAGTACGCACTTTGCAGGCGTCTGGAATCCACCGATTCCTTCCACTGCGGCGCAAAGGTGAATACGCCGGTCCTGCCCGGGTTAGAAAAATATTCGTTGATGTCGGAAACGGTCAGGCTGTTTGTCAGCGCATCCCTGTCGCGCTCAGAGCGCCTTCAAAGTCGAGCCTGATGTTCTGCAGTGCGGTGGGCGCGGTATCCCAGGCCGGGCGGATCGTCAGCCTGCGCGGTGTAACGGTCAGCACGGCGGACGCAAGCCCCTGCCGTTGATGTCCTTTGCCGAGAAGGTATACTGTCCGGCGGTCGGGAGGTATCTCGCGTTGATGTCGGCCGCCGCGCTCGGGGCCGCCTGATAGGAGACGGTTTGGCTGCCTGCGTCCACGCCGCACCGGCACCGTCCCTTCTGCGTCTGAAGCGTCAGATCTGCGCCGTATTCCACAGATGCGCCGAGGCGCATTGCCGTTTTCGGTCAGCAAACAGACGGTACAGAGTGGTATCGCTTCCCTTCAGTGTCCTTGCCCAGCGCAGCGTACAACCGGTGTTTTTTCGAGCTGGAGGTCGCGCAGCCGCCATCCGCGGTCACAGCCGCGTGGATGGTATACGCCCTGGTGGGAGCTGTCCATTCCATAGTCATCGTGCCGTTGCATCCGTCGTGACTGCGATTGAAAGCTCTCCCCGGTGGCGGTGTCCGTGATAACGAAGGCCGCGGGCTTTTTTTGCCAGCCTTTCACCGTTGCCGCTCGTCACCTCGGCAGTGAGCGTCAACTTCGAGCCCGGTTGGCGCTTATAGGTGACAACGGAAACCTCAACTGTTTCGCTTTATAGGAAACAGGCATCAGGCGTTGCTCAGGATATGCGGCGTCGCCGATCAGCAGTTTTCCGCCGGATCGACTTCGGTCACGGTGTAGGAGTCCGCCCGCCGACTTTTTCAGGAGGAAGAAGCATTCCTTATTCATCCTTCTTGCCGAAGAGCACGATCTCTGCGTCGTTCTCACTACGATGGAAAACGGAATACTGCGTTTGTTGATTCTTCCAATTCAGCTTCCGTGCCGACAGCGCTCTGGTCGCTGAAATATTTGCCGCCGCTCTCCCAGTAGAAGGTCGGTTTTGCGGTCGATCCAGCCCAGTGGCCACAGCGAAGAGACCGTGCTCGTCTCGCCGGCGGTTACTTCCTTGCTCAGCTGGCCTTCGGCGCAGGCTGCTGTAAAGCCTTCCACCGCGGCAGTTCCGTTGAACGCAGTATATACGGGGAGAAAGTGCGTCCCCTGTCACAGTATATTGCTTGCTGCTGTCCGGACCGGTCAGCCGGTAATATTGGGTCTTCGTGATCGTGGCGCCGTCCTGTGTGGTCTTGTTCTCGATCACGCCGATGTACGAGGCCGTTTTCTCCCGCCCGGTACACAGTGCCCTGCGCGTCATCCTTCTCGAAGGGAGGCTGTTTTCTGAACGCTCTTGTTCCTGTGTATAGCGGTCTTTTGCTCCGTCCAGTCCGCCCCTGCCGTAGTATGGATCGCTCTGCGTTCCTTTCCCGCCGGCCGCGTGTGTCACGGTTACAGCGCTAACGCTGGTGGGCAGTGCGCCGATCGTCAGCGTGGCCGCGTTGCTGTAATAATACACCGCAGAAGACTCCGCCAGTGTGTATGCTGTCACCATCAGCCGGTACTGGTGCCGTTCATTGCGGCCGCTGCGTCACGCACGGTCAGTGTCGAGCTGGTCGCGTTGCGTACATCTTTCCACGCAGGCGAGCCAGGGGTTGCGCTCACTGCCATTGCATGGTAAGGGGTAGTCTCGGATCGCTCTTGAATACTGTGGCCGAAAAAACTGCATCCTCCGGGGCGCACCGTTTGATTGGCGACCGCACCGACCTGAACATAGTTCGGGCCGTTTTCCTTCGGCGTGGTAAAGCTGATCGAGCTGCTGTCCACAGACTCCACGCCGTTGGTGCGTACCGCGCGCCACAAAGGTGTAGGACACATCTCCCGCCAGATCGTTCAGCTCAAAGCTGTTCTTCGTTCCGGAAATGGCATCAACAAAAAGCATACGGCCTTGCGCGCCCTCTATCACGCGGTAGATACGATACCTCCGCCGGACGGTACGCCCGCACGCCAGGTGAGCGTTGCGCCGGTGCTGGTAAGCGTTTCTACTGCCAGATCTCTGGGCGGAGAGGGACGGCGCGGGGACATTTTTCACCAGATAGCCCAGCGCGGGGACTTTTTTCCCATTGAGCGTCATGTTCCACATGGCGAAGTTCCACGAGAAGCCATAGCCGTCCGCCTTGGGGCTGTTCACCGAGCCGCTGTGCTCCGTGCCTGTGCTGTTCATTTTGAGTGGCTCTTGGTAAAGGTATAACCGGCTCCGCCGCCCACCTTCGCTCCGCCGATCTTTTTCCATGCCACCACATTCACAGACAGTTCGTACTCAAAACTCTTCTCTGTCTCCTTGGTAACGGTAATGGTCTTTTTGATGTTGCCCTTACGTCAACTCGGACCAGCCGCTGTTGGACACGAGAGGGGTAGAGCCGCCTGCGTTGGTGATTTGGCTGACGTCGGAGCGGTAGCTGAAGGGGTTGCCTGCCTCTGCCAGCCGATCCTCGGCAATGGGTTCTAATCTGTAGGCGACGGCTTCTTCATTGTATTCCTCCACAGAGATGATACTGGTGTGGGGTGGCAGGGTCTTCATGACCGCCATATCTTGCCGTCGGAAAGATTTCGGTAGGTATAGACCAGTACGGGAACACGGTACACCACCACTGCGTTCTCTCCGGAATTGTTTTCATAGTCGACTCTGTGTTCAATGGAGCGGCTGACATTGGTGGCCCAGGTGAAGTTGTTTTTTCGATGGTGGTCTCAAAACCGGCGCCGGAGTTTCGACCTCGACCTCGTACCCCACCATCACGGTAGTGTTCAGGCGCTGTGGCTCTTGCCGCTGCCCGCTCCCTGCTGCTAAGCTGCTTTTGCCGTAAGCCGTGCGGCCCCCTCGCCCAGATCGTCTCCCAGCTCCTCAAAGTAGGGCACGGCCTCCAGCACGGCCAGCACGTCGTAGTCCGTCCACTGACGCTCCACGCCCACATAGCGCACCAGGGTGCTGTCGCTGTCATAGTTGAAGTCGGTCGACACACATAAGCGCCAGATTGCTTGCTGATGAACCAACCGTTCGTTTCCGAGTGCCTGAACTCATAGCCGCTGTTATCGCCCTTTGGCTGGTAGCCGATGGTATACAGGGTGCTGTAATGGTTTCCGGTGCCGCCTGCTTGACCAGCGATGCGAAGACGACCTGCTGCGCCCCTCGTCGTTGCCGTCAAAGTTGCCCACGGCCACGGCCTGCACCTGCTTGTTGGTGATCTTGGTTGATCCAATGTATTTGTCGGTGTGATTGAAGGCACCGTGAGTGTACTTTGTGGGCGAGGGAGCCGTTGCCGTCGTTGTCCGCCCACGCGTACACATTGCCCGAGAAAGAACACCGCATCCGGCTGCGCCCCGCCTGATAACGGAAGCACTTCACGATCAGCGGACTGAGACCTCGTCGCCGCTGTACAGACCGTGGTGGTCAGCGTATTCGTGGTCATGTGTCTGCCGGTGCAGGAACTTATACTGCCCTGAAAGTTTTTTCTGCACGCCCGCCCACACTTCGGTCATGCCGACGCACCGAACCATGGAGAAGCCGCAGGTTTTATTGTTGATCGAGATATTATGGTTGCCGCCGTAGTCGATCATGCCCGCCGTGACGATCTCCGGAAAATCCCGTCCCGTTGGAGGGAGTCGTCACTGGCCAGCACATTGCCCACGGAGGAGCGCCCCAGACATAGCGGTGCTGCTTTTGCTCGCCGGGGACATCTCCCACCGCAACAGTCCCATCGCCCGCCGAGGGCGCGTATTTGAAGGTCTGCGTCCACCCGTCCTCCAGCCTGTCGTACAGGAACACCTGCGCCCAGATTCTTGACAATGTTGTAGCCATAGGTATCGTTCAGCCCGGCGGTGATGACCAGCTCATCGTAGCCGTCCTTGTCGGTATCCGCCGCCGTCAACTGCACCACCGGCACATTCTGAATATGATCTTGCCTTCAGGGTGCGGACACCCAGCAAGTCGTACACGTTTCCGATCTCGACGCCCTCGGTCAGCGTCGGGTCGCCCCTTCGCTGTGGATGATGTATTCCATCAGCTTGGCATCTCCGTTTCGCGTGGGCGGCACGTAGACGACCACGGAATCCACGCCGTCGCCGTCGAAGTCGCGCCGCAGGCGATGGCGGCGAAGCCGCCCAGCTCAAAGGCAAGGCGGTTGATCCAGCTCCGGTTGCCGGAGGACACCGCGCTGGTGTGCACCGCATTGTTGTTCCGGTCCCGCAGGGACAGCTCGATCCCTGCCGCACTCAGACCGATCATGGCGATGTGCTCCTGGCGTCCGCTGCCGGTATTCACGCCGTCGGTGGCCGCCACACGGTAGCTGGCTTGCTTTGAATTTGAAACCGTGAGGGAGTTGAACGTCACGCGGTACTGGTTCGCAGATTCGGGAAGGCCCCATCAGATTTCCCGCCTCGGAGCCGCCCCCGTTGTAGTCATAGGTGTGGCTGTACAGCGGTGCTCCGCCCCAGCTGTAGGACAGCATCAGCTCCGACTTGACAAACAGCGGCACGGCGCGGCTGCCGCTGCCGAAGGGGGCGTCCGCCACCGCGCTGTTGCACTCAGTGCTGCCCTCTGTCAGTCCTGTAGCCGCCGGCAGACCGAAGGCTCCCTTTGCCCTCGGAGGCGCCCGCGGCCCTCCTCCGCCCGCACCATGGCGGGCAAAAGTCGCACGCACAGGATGGCGCTCAACAGCAATGCCATAAGTCTTCTGCCGCAATGTTTCATAAGCGACCCTCCTTTGCTTCGCAGGGTGTCAGCATAATTCTGCTTTATTCCCAATTTTACCATGCTTTTCTCGCCCGCGCTGTGTCGTTTAGGGGCGAATTCGTTGTTTAGAGAACAGGGCATATATCGCTTTGCGATTTGTGCTCCTTTGCTACAATGTTGGGAAGAAAAGGAGGACGGTACGGCGAGCACAAAAAACAGGAAAAATCTGGGGCTGCTGGGGTATTGCTGATCCTCACGGTCGCGGCGGCGATCGGGTTCCTGTTCCGCCTGTCGCAGCCGGATCAGGAACAGCGGTCGGTCTACCTGAACTGCACAGAGTCGGATCGCGGCGGCTGGGTATTTTACAGAGGCTCTACCCAGTGGAACCTGTCTTCGGCTTTGGTGGTTATATCAACGGTTCCGGCGGAGGGGCGGCCTCTGTCGCGGCGGAGCGCGTGATGGAGGAACCGGGTGCGCGGCACTTTCTGCAGTTTGACAGTTACGGCGCTGGTCTGCAGGTGTTTCTGGATCATGCGCTTCTCTATACAGACTTTCCGGCCGAGGAAAACCTGGTGGATTTCTTGAGGATGTCGATCCTGCCAGTATTTCCCACGACGGGCTCCGCGTTCCACTGCCGGAGGACTGCGGCGGGAAGCGGCTTCGCATTGTCACCTACGGACCCTCCGGCGATGGCCTTCGCCAGCCGGTACCTGCCCTCGCTGGTGGGACGCTTTTCCGACGCCGTGGTACAGACCTCCGGCGTCGTCTGGCCCATGGCGGCAGTCACGGCGCAGCTTTTGCTGGCGATCTGTCTGCTACTGGTGCTGCTGCTTGGGCGCGCACACGATGGCGAGTTTCTCTGGAAGCTGCTGCCTCTGATCGGCTATTTCCTGCTGGCGGCGGCGGCAGGGGTCTGTCATACCTATCTCGAAATTTCGGCCGGGCTGAATGCTGACGCCGGGCTTTTGAACTGGGTCTACCTGATCTATATGGATCTTCTTTACGCTATCTGGCCGCGGCGCTGCACGGCTGGAAGCGGTGGGTGCTGCTCTCCGGTGCGCTGCTCCATATCCTGCTTTCTGCGCTGTGGAGCTTCGCGGCGCTGCCGCTCGCCAGTGCAGCGGAGACTGGCTTAGCACCACCCTGTTTCTTCTGGCAGCGGCGCTGCTTCTGTTCTCCCATGAGCAGCCGCTGCGCCGAACGAGCCTGTTTCTCTGCGCGGTGGCGGGCGGTTTTATTTGCGTTCTGGGGCGTGACCCGATTCAGCGGAAGCGGGATCTTTTATCCACTGACCAACCCGGTGACCACGCTGCTGGCGGTATCCCCATGCATTTTTACGCGATTCTGTGCGGCTTTGCCGGTGCGCTGTGCGCCGTGCAGGTGGTGACGGGGCTTTGTGCGCGAAACACTGCTTCGCCAGCGCCGGATGCAGGCGATCAAAAGCAGCAGCCAGGCAACGCAGGAAAAGTATGAGCAGGCAGGAGACAGTCCGGCGGACGGCGGCATTCCGCCATGAGTGGAAGAACCATATCGCCGCCCTGCACCTTTTGGCGCAAAAGCCGGATCAAGCCGGTCTTTTGACTATCTGAACCGGCTGGATGGAGAATTGGAGCAACTCTTCCCAAAGGTTTATACGGCCAATTCGACGGTCAACACGATCCTCCAGCGCTTCGCGGCCCAGGCAGACAGGTATGGCGTTTCTTTCCATGTCAACGCCATGCTGCCGGGAAACGCTGCCCATTGAGGAGGTGGATCTGTGCGGCTTTCTGTTTAACCTGCTGGACAACGCCGTGGAGGCCGCCGCCAAAACGGAACACAGCGAGATCGTCTGTTCCCTGCAGATCCGCCAGCAGCATCTGGCCATCCGATGTGAAAAACACCTGACAATGGGGTGCTGCAAACAGATGAAAACGGACAGCTATGCACCACAAAGCAGGATGCCGGCAGACCACGGCTTCGGCCTTTGCAGATGCGAACCATCGCCGAGAAGTACGGCAGCGTACTGGCTGTCAGCTATGATGACACCCGCTTCACCGTGATGACGGCTCTGAAGCTGCTGCCCGAAAAAGAGTCCCCCATAAGCTCTCTGTAAACAAAATGCGGCGTCTCCCATCGGGAGACGCCGCATTTTTATCCAAAATGGCCTTGCTCCTTTGGCTTCAGTTTTGATTGAGATACCGACGAACTGGCCCTGAAACTGCTCCATATAGCGCCGTCCGATGCTTAGATCTCTTCCATCTGTCAGGCATATTGTCCGGCTACTGACCCTGCGGATATGGAAGAGGTTTACGATGAAGCTGTTGTGACAGCGGCAGAAGCGATCCTTCGGCAGATACTCCTGCATCTGGCTCAGCGGGCAGAGAATGAATTGTTCATACATGTGTGTTGTGTGGAGTACGCTGCCGTGATCCCGGCTTTCAGCGCAGAAGGAATTATCTCTGCCGGCAGGACAAAGGTCCTGCCGGCCGCCCGAAGGTTACGGTGCGGGGCTGATGATATAACCGCAAATCCGTTTTGATCGCCTGCTCCAGATCTTCCCGGGAAACCGGCTTGAGCAGGTTACTGGATGGGGCGGACGCTGTAGCCGTCCTTGAGAAACCCGTGGAACCGGTGATAAACAGGATGCTGGTCCTTGTCCGTTCCCAATGTGATAGGTTTCACCCGCGGAACGGGCAAGAAGATATTGCCGCGTGCCCCAGGCATTGCTGTCACGATAGATGCAGATCAGCAGCGGCAGCAGAAACGCGCAGGTCAGTACCGCAAACAGCACCGCATGACGGCGGGGGCAGCGCGTGAATGAGCGTTTCATATAGAGCAGATAGGTCATAAACAAGCCTCCTGTCCAACATGGTTATAAAATGGCGGCAGGGCAGCGACCTTGCTGCGCAAAGCCACTGCCCTGTGTATATGGCCTGTGGGCTTTGCGGTGTCAATCGCGCCTACGGGTCGATGATTTATGTGTCAAATTTCCCTTTATATGTCCTTATGTGGCTCCGTAATTGTCGCCACCACCTCCCGCAGTTCCTCACTGAACTCGTCGAGATCGCCGAGTGTGATAACTCCCTCATTGATCATACGGCAGATAATTGGAAGAGGATCCGATCCTCTCATGGAGATCTGCACGCCGGCACAGCGTCTATCCTCACGGATGCGCTTGCATAACTCCCAAAACTTATCAGTTTCGGAACCGTCTCCACGCAACAATTCGATATATTCCTTGTTCAGCCTCCCGATATAAGCCTCCTGCCATCCGGCAAGCTTGTTTCGGAACAGAAGCCAGTCCCGTTTAGAACTCCAATTGGATTGCATGCTTTTGCCTCCCCTCCTTGCGCTTTATCAGTGATCCTGATTTCTTTCAAATTCATCAAGTAAAACAATCTGCAAATTTTTAAGGAGTTTCTTTAATTTTTAGAGCTCCTGCTTTTCACTGTATTCGCTCTCCTTAATAGCTTTAGGGTTATTGTATGATATGAGGCGTTCTTTTTCACGCCACACCGCCTTTCCTCCAGCTCCGCTCTTCCCGGAAGATCTCACGCCGTGCTGTCTGTTTTCTTTTGATTATGGCATCCCACCTCATGGGGTGGCCCCAGTGCGGTTTTCGTGTTGTTCACCGAGTGGAAAAGCAGGTCGCTGAGAATACCGCAAAGCCCCGCCGGAATTGCTCCGGTGAGGCTTTGCTTTTGACCACATAAAATGCCACAGACAGGTGTGGAACACACGGGAGATATGGAGCCGCAAGATGTTAGAAAGGAATTAGAATCGAGAAGAAACTGCTAAAACGGCTAAAAAGTGTAGGAAAAATAATGCGGTAGCGCTTTCCCTATTGCGACGCAAATTTTGCGTCGCCGGGGGCGTTCTCT
>VOFG01002213.1_pt1 | contig 13295 bp, 17 predicted proteins | sample 5384171 | NCBI WGS metagenome assembly VOFG01 (sample SAMN12384726, study PRJNA508395) | human gut metagenome | isolation source: healthy gut F | host: Homo sapiens | reverse complement strand
TTTTGAGAAATCAAGGCCGTTTGCTTTCTTTTCTGTCATTCCCTGCAGTTAAAGCGGCATGGCGGCTCATCGGTATCGCCGCCATGTTGTTTTACTATGTTGTAATCAAAATACTTACTGATCCAATAGTAATAGATATGCGACGGAACTTTGTACTGCTGCCGCTGTCGTCTCCTGCAACATTGCATCCGGAATTATACTCTGCACAGTTTTCCGATCTTTATCGACCGTTTCTTCTACGATAAACCAACCGTAACCGCTGCCCGCGGAGGATACGGACCGTTTTCCATATTTAAGTGTTCTTTTTTTTATGCTTGATTTTGTCTGAGCAGATACGGAACGACGATATATCCAAGTCTTCCTATGCCGAAATCATTGCCGTAAAAAAATCTAACGCGCTGATTTTATTTTCCGCTTCTCTCAGTATAACCGCAAATTTATCCGCAAGTTATACCGATTACCGATGCCGAAACGTCTTCGGTCTGCTTTCTGTCTTTCAATCGAAAGATAATAAAATTGGTTACATATTTGTTACCCACCTTACAGATAGCATCCCCATATTCAAGGCGGGGAGTTCATCCTCTACATACATTGTAGGAATACCCGGGTACTGATACTGATCTCCTCTACTGTCAAAGGCTTTCATAAGCTGCGAGGCAAATAGCACGGGAAATCTGTGTATGAAGATATGCGTCGGATCCATATTACCGTTACAGGTTTTGGTATCCCAACTGATTCTCTGATAGACCTTATCCATTTTATTTTCTCCTATCCTATCTCTGATTTTTCGGCGTCCTACGTTCAGCCGCCATTTGATTGTGGTTTCGGGAGAGAATATTTTTGGCAAGACTTCTGATTGACAATTTGCCAATATAGTAGTCCACAAAAATATTTTTGTACTCGAAGATAACGTGTGCAAACAGCGAAACACCGTTTCATATTGCTCCTGTGTGTTGTCCTCGTCGACATCGGAATAATCAGCAATATCAAAAGTTCATCTTCGCATGGACAATACGATTTGATTTTTTATTCCGATTGTCAATAAACGCCGGGCATAACGGTTATGAGCAATACGCCAGACCCATGAATCAAGCGATTCGATTTGATATTTGTTCATTCCTTCAAGGATATGACAAATGATCTCACTCGCAAGATCCTCGGCATCACAGCGGTTAGATAAACGCTTATAACAAAACGAAATATCGGTTCGATATACGGATAATTTTGTTCTCGTCCAAGTTTATCTCCTCCTTTCTTTTGGGATGCAATCATGATTACACCCTTACAGTGCACCAAAAATCAGTTTGGATAGGTAGTTTTATGAAAATTTTTATAATTTATAAAGGAAAGAGAGTGGCGGGAGATAAGAGACGCTCCATCCAACCGATACTTGTATGTCCTTCTTCCTCTTTGACAGTCAAACCAGTCATTTATACAATCCTTGTATTTTTCTCCACGGCAAGAATCCTTAAGCCCGTTGTTTTTCCAAGGATATCCTTACTGCCTCCTCTGTCTTCTTGTTGATATGTGAGCAACCAAATTCAGTAAATTAGTATGCAGCATCACCTCAATGGCTACTTTGGCAATCTTTCTATTTTCCAAGCAAGGTGTGATGCGGGAAAGCAGTATCTCCATCACACAAAACTTACTGCTGTTTCTTGTCCGTCATAAGCTTACTTCTCGTTCGTCACCGAGCGGCGAGTGGGTGATACTTTATCAATATCATCAAAAGGGTAAGATTCTCCCTTTTTTCAGCTTTGCAGGCGGATTTACATCACAGCTGTCTTCCAATCTTTTTCTTCCCATTTACTCATTTTCTCCGCCTCCTTTCCGTTATTTAACCAATCTGAGCAGGAACGGAAAATCTCCAAAGCAACTGACTTCTTCATGCAATGCTCTACCGGATAATTATGTATTCAATGTTTTATTGCGTTCTCGTCTATACACCGTTTAAGAACACCATAATTTTTGCGCAATGCTATTATCATTGAAAACGCCACTATCTAACTGCTTATCAATCTTGTCTTGGCAATATCTTTCCAAGCTTCATCGTTATATCTCGCGCTTTCAACGCAATAGATGCAGTATTCTTCAGTGCAAGAAATTCGTCGCTTTTATATCATTCAGGTTCGACAGAATGATATAGGTAAGAATCTGATAAACCGTAGGAACAAGCCAACTCGTTCTAAAATATCCCAGTCCTGCTTCAAATTCCCATAACAGACTGCTTCCCCAAAGTCAAACCACCAACTATAACAGCACCAAGGAACATCATAAATATCTGCCAAATTGTTTTTAGATCGAATGTGTTTCTTTTATTTGGCTCATTGAAACAACTCCGTAAATTGGCGGCAATTTATCTTCTAAACCGTGTGCTTCTTCGTTCAACTTGAAAGAGCCGTGTAATATGCCATCATCCGCTCCTTGAACTCGTGTTAAGCCATCATCTCGATCACAACACCAACATAACGACCGGGATTCAGAGAAAAGTCCTGATCACCGATACTGTCATCTTCGTAACCAACAAACTTTCGTTGTCATCGTAAACCTTACCGATGGCTGCTGACTCTCTGCATAGGCCAGACAACAGGCATATATTCTGTATTTTCCTTCCGGAAAGCGTTCTGTCAGCCAGTCAATATTGGATTGCCAGTAAACTTTTCATTAGGCATAATAATTTCTTCATCGTCAGACAGTTCTGGCGCATCTGCTAATTTTGCACGATAATCAGTCAACAGAGCAACATCAAATTTCAAGTCCTCCGTAGTCTTGCCCTCGTAAAGCATCAGCAACTCCATTCGCTTTACACAGGTCTGCTGTACTTCCCACAGATGCAGAAACAGCGTTTCGTTCAAGATCATATCGTTGAAAAGTATCGGTTTATTCTGTTCAAGGAACATTCTACGCATCCTGCCATATTTGCCAAGTATCTGTGTGCTTCTGTGTTCTGCGCTAATCTGATGTCGGGGATAAAATAATCACCGCATTGGGTATAAGTTAAGTTCTGAGCCATAATCGCACCTCCAATCAATCTGCTGTTTTCATTTAGATTGTACTGGATGGAACAAGAAAAGGGAAGTTTGTCGCATACACAAATGAGCGATACAAATTTGCTGGTCATTTAAACCAAGTATCGCTCATTTTCTTTTTTGCTAAAGAAGAATTTGAACCTCGACTGCCAGATGCCATAATCATTGAAAATTTGTTGCTTCCTGTTCAGCATTTACGCATCGGTATTAAAAATGTGAAAGTCACGATCAAAGACGTGCATATAATCCCGTAACAAACTTGAATAGCCTTACGCCAGCGGATAACGACTGCTTTGTTCCGTGGTGGATAAATGGTGGTTACCCGTGGCTGGAAACCTGCGAGCTGAACGAAGACGGCACGCTTTTTTCGCCGTATTACGCATTTGCGTATGTCACAATCGGCTTTGAGAACACCGGAGATGAAGCGACGGGATTCCCTTTCCGGGGAATACGCCATGGGACAGTATGACACAGACGGATGCCCCATTGGATATGTCCGAGTGCACGACCGACAAGCGAGAGCTGATCAATGGCATTGCAGAAGTTCCGATGAATGCGGAAGACCCGAACAAGACCGGGAATATTCTGTTGGAGCCGGGTCAGACAAGAGAGCTTGTCTTCATATATCTTTTGTCTGACGAGAGAGCGTCTATGTGCGACAGATGATGAAGCCGCTGAAAGAGACGGTGAAAAATTACATTGAGATCGTAGAAAACTACTTTATCGACGCCTATACGGAAACCGATTGCCGATATACAATCGATGTCAACAGCGGTTTGGGCCCGTTTGTGCACTATGACGTGAGCGACATTGTGAATGATTTCTTTACGGAGCACAAATAATTTCGATGGGAAGGCCCGGCTTTTGCCGGGCTGTTTCCTTATATTTCTGCGGTTTTGCGGAGAAAAAAGGAAATTTTCAAATTTTTTTCATTTTAGAGTTGACAGAACGGCGCGAAATTGCTATAATATTGAAGCTGTATGACTCATTAGCTCAGTTGGCAGAGCACTTGACTTTTTAATCAAGGTGTCCGGGTTCGAATCTCCGATGGGTCACCAAGCGCGTTTTACGCGCGCTATGCGCTGGTGTAGCTCAGTTGGTAGAGCAGCTGATTTTGTAATCAGCAGGTCAGGGGTTCGAGTCCGTTCACCAGCTCCAGTTGATTAAAATCGAGAACATTTTTTGTTTTCGTTTTTCTATATATTTATTGAGTTCGGCACGGACTCGAACCCCTGAGAGGGTTTCGGCGTTAAGAAAACTTTCCGGTGGAAAGTTTTTTAGCCGGAAGCGGCGTAGTAGCGCTATGCTGCAAGCCGTGAAGACGCGCAAGCGGCTTCGTCCGTTCACCAGCTCCAGTTGATTAAAATTGAGAACATTTTGTTTTTCGTTTTTATATATTGTTTCCGAGTGTTTTGCTTGGCAGCAATAAACAGAACTTGTTTCTGTTTTTATAATATGAGTTTGCGTTTACGCAGCTCTGTATATGGAGGAGTTCCCGAGTGGCCAAAGGGGACAGACTGTAAAATCTGCTGCTTCTAGCTTCGGTGGTTCGAATCACCTCCTCCACCAGAAAAAAGGACTTTGCGTTTGCAGAGTCCTTTTTTCTGTGAAATAAATTCCTTCGGTATGTGAAATTTGCCCTACGGGCAGTGAAATGCCTTTGCGGCGCGTGAGATTTATTTCATTTCACTTGATGCGTAGCATCAAATTTCACAAGTGCGGTAGCACTTATTTCACATTTTGCGTAAGCAAAATATTTCACAAAAATTCTTGGGCGTTGTGAAGTGTCTGCGGACGTGGGGAGAAACACGCTTAACTTCACTTTGCGCGAAACACAAAACTTCACGTTTATACGGTAGTGTAAGTATTTCACGTTGTTGCAGGCGCGGGCTTTGTTAGAACTTCCGTTTTTCAAAACCTAAAAAGGAGCAGAAACCATAAACCTCGGTTTCTGCTCCTTTTTAGGTTTTTATTTATGCGAAGATATTTTGAATAAACTTTGGAAAATACTTAGCGACCGAAAAGAAATGTGATGCTGAAAACACATAAATCAACGTGGGTACCGCTATACAAACAGCCGTCAGAAGTGTTGACAAAACGCACTTTGATATAGACGTTTCATTAGCTGATTCTATTGCTAGTCCGGCTGCACACCACGACAAGAGGGCTGGTGCAAGCGTACAAAAGCCTACAATCGGAATTCCAAGTAAAATTATAATAATTACTTCAATCAAATTACCGTGTGTAAATTCATCAGTCATCAGTCCGACAAATATCCACACCAATGCTCCACCCATATCGCATTTACAGCACAAAGCAAGAATATGTATATTTTTGTGAAAATGCTGCGTTCACTTGTTATAACTTCTTTAACGTATAGATATATTCCTACAATCATAACAATCGCAAAGAGAATTCCCACAATAATTTTTACCGCGGGCCAGATCCATACAACTACGCCTGCTACACCTATCGCCGCCAGAATGGCTGCAATGGCGACAACAGCAACCACCAAACCTAAGTCCACAAAGATGATCCATTCCATACAAATTCCCCTAAAACATTATAAATTTCGGCTGTTTGCCTTTTTCGCCGACATATTACCACCTTTTATTGAAAAAAGTCAACTATTTCAGGAATGAAATTTTACAATAGTTGACTTTTTACCATTATAATGGAAATACTATGGTCATAATGGGAGGGTTCAGCTTATGTACATGCCGCAAATCGGTGAACGGATACGCTTTCTGCGCACGCGGCAGAACCTTTCCCAAAGCGCATTGGCGGAAAAAGCTCAGTGTTTCCAAATCGGTCGTAAGCTCCTATGAGACCGGCGTTCACCTGCCCCTTACGATGAATTCTGCTGCGTATCGCCGCTATTTTCGGCGTGAGCACCGATTATCTTCTCGGTGCATCCTCCGGCAGAACGATCAATGTTGACGGGTTGACCGACACAGATACAAGCGATAGCCTTGATCGTAAACGAGTTGAAAGAGAAACAAATTTGACAGTTATAAAACTCCCCGAGTGTACGGGCACACAAACCGTCTTGTTCGGGGAGTTTTTAATTAAGGTAATAAGTAATAGATAATAGTGAAAATGTGGTGCGTTCCACGCACAGACCCGAATGAGTTGAGTCGTGCGCGACTTATTTTTGAAGTTATTCCTCAAACGGCGGACGCGGAGGGTGACGCCGATACGATCGACCATTTTAAATACGAAGTGATAAACAAATTATAAAGCCGATGAGCGGCTTTGTCAACGTGGTAGGTATTTTGCACAGTGCCCTTGTAATTTTGTGGAAACTGATTATAATGTAACCAGAAATTTACTTTTTAGGGGAGTTTACCATGATTTTTGAAAATATGGATCGCATTATTTTTGCAGGATTCTGTAACGGATATGGGCAGCGCACAGCCGGTGGGCGAGGGCTTGTTTGACAACATGGGTCACGGCTATCCGCGCGTCATCGAGAGCCTTGTGACGGCGACTTACCCGAGCTGAGTATTCGTTTTACGAACTCCGGCATCAGCGGCAATACGTCGAAAGATTCCTTGCGCGCTATGAGCGCGACGTGCTTTCCTTTGAACCCGCAGTGGGTGTCTATCTGCATCGGCATCAATGATGTGTGGCGGCAGTTTGATTCTCCGGCGCTTACCGATCAGGCGGTCGACCCGGTGGAATATGAAGAAAACCTGCGCACGATGATCGAACAGGCGAAAAATGGTTGCGAAGGGCGTTATCGTCTGCACGCCGTACTACATGGAGCCGAACAAGAGCGACTTTATGCGTGCCAGAATGCAGGAATATGTGGACATCTGCGAGCGCCTTGCCGAAGAATACGGCTGCCGTTTTGTGAACTTCCAGCGGTGTATGACAAGTTTTTTGCAGTATAAACGACCTCGCTCATCGCATGGGACCGCGTGCACCCGAACCAGATCGGCGCGACGCTGATGGCGAAGGAATGGCTCGAAGTGCGGGTTTGAATACGACCACACGCCGGAGGCGTAAGATCCATTATAATCTGGGGGAGTTGAAAGCATGAAATTTGGTGTGCAGCTTACGGACCGCTCAACAACATGCAGGGCGAGGTTTTGGAGAATTGCTGCGTTGGCAAAGGCCGGTATTACAGAAATTAACCCTGCATGACGACGGGGCCAATCCGGCCCAGAGGGGCGTGATCTGGCCCGCAGACTGGCTGCTTGCACATATCGAAGAAATTCGGGATATGGGCCTGCGGATTGTATCAATCCATGTTTTTGCGGAGAATTTGGTACAGTCTATGGATAAAGCTGAAGGCGGTCGCGGAGAAGACCGGGCTGAAGCAGTTTGTGGTGAAAAACGCCGGAGAACAGTACAGAAAGCATCTTGCAGCAGACGGCGCTGAACTACATGAAAGCGGCGGATATGCTGGAGACGTTCGGCGTTCGGTTGCTGCTGCACAATGAAGCCGAGGGATATTCAGACGAAAATCGCGGGCAAGACGGCGTATGAACACTTGTTTGACCTTTGCATGGGCAGGAGTAGGCGCACCAGGTGGACGTGGGCTGGGTGCGGTTGGCGGAAGACCCGGTCGCATTTTTAGAGCGCAACGCGGCGCGGGTGCGATCCGTGCGTAATTCACAAAGGATTTCGGTGCGGGCCGCGAGCGATTGACGCGTGCCGGTGGGCACGGGCAACGAACCTGTCTGCCGCGTGCTTCCGTTTTGCCCCAGAGTCAGGACATTCCGCAGCTTGTCGACCAGAACTTTGGCTCCGATGTGCCGGGCGAGCTTCAAAAAAGTTGTTGGATGCTGAACGGGTTTGCCCAAAACCGAAAGACACGGTGAGCTTTTGAATGTTTACGACGTGAAGACCGGCGCGGTGCGCACAGTGGCAAGTTTTGACCGCGTGATTGAAGCGCCGAACTGGCTGAAAAACAGCGATACCATTCTTTATAACGCCGAGGGCACATGTATGCCTATAACCTCAACACGAACACGGAACGGCTGCTCGACACCGGCAGCTGCGACCAATGCAACAACGACCATGTGGTCTCCCCCGACGAAACGGAGCTTGCGGTCAGCCACATGACGTTTGACAACGGAACTTTACCTCCCGTGTTTATATCGTGCCGATGAAAGGCGGTGAGCTCGTCTGGTGACGCCGAACAGCCTGTTTTTTTGCACGGCTGGTCGCCGGACGGCACGGAGATAACCTACTATTGGCCGCGACATCGACGGCAGGCAGGAAGTGGACGCGGCCACGATCGGTGAACGGCGGCGTGGAAAGCGACTGACAAAGGGCGGTTTTAACGACGGCCCGGTATTCCCGACGAAAGCACATTTGGTATAACGCCACAAACTCCGGCTTGATGGTTTGGCGCATGGAGCCAGGGACGGCGGCGAGCAGACGCAGATCACCGAAAATCGGCGAACAACTGGTTCCGCATGTATTCCGGACGGAAAACGGGTGGTCTATATTTCCCTACGGCCCGGAGCAGCAGCTGGAGCCGCACGAGCACCCGCCGAACATGCCGGTGGAGCTGTGGCTGATGGATGCGGACGGCGAAAATCAACACAAAATCCCTGTCGTTGTTTGGCGGGCAAGGTTCGATCAACGTGGAATTCCTGGGCCGGAACCTTGACATGCGGTTTCATTTGTAAGCTAGATTTTGAAGACCGAAATGACTGACGAGGTAAATAAAAATGATTTTTGAAAATAAAGGCAAAGAGAATACCTTGAGACGCTGCGCATTGCTTTAAACGCCGCGAGGAGCGCGGAACGACGCTTTCTGTGGTGGCGGAGCGCGGCGACACGCTTATCGAACTCATCAAAATGCAGGAAGAGCTCGGGACAAATGTGCCGATGGTCAAGTAGTGGGGCAGGCGTACGGCTGCCCGAAGCAGGGTGTGAACACCATGACGGACGAGCGGCGCGCGGAGTTGACCGCAGCCGGTGTGCATATCATCCGCGCCGCGCACGCTTTGAGCGGGTGCGGAACGCGGCATCAGTCGTAAAATTCAGCGGCGCGTACCCGGTGGAGATCATGGGCGCACACGCTGCGCATGTTCGGACAGGGCACGAAGGTTTGCGTGGAGATCGCTATGATGGCGCTGGATAACGGTGCAGTTGAGTTTAATAAGCCGGTTGTCTGTGTAGGCGGCTCGGCGTGGTGCGGACACCGCGGTATTTATCACGCCGCATATACGGCAGACTGCCTTGACACGAAAATTCACGAGATTCTCTACCAAGCCGGGTTTGTATTAAATTATAAAGCAATGACAAAAGCTCTGCGCCTGAAATTCGGTGCAGAGCTTTTTGTTGTCTTTATATTATCGTTTTGCCGCGCTTTTTTGGGCGGCTCGCCTGTCCAACGGCGGCTTTGGGGCGCCGGCGGTTGACTCGTTCTGCCGTGCTTTGCGCCGTTTTTGTTTTTTTACCGTCAAACGGTTTATTGCTGTTTGCGGCGGGCTTTGGGGAGCAAAACGGGTATCACCGTGGCGGGGGGCAAAGGCAGTTTTACCTGTGCCAATGAGGTCGCGGCGATTCGTTTTGATGAGCGCGCGCTGGTCACGGTACTGGATGAGCGCGCGCTGCATCGCTGTGCGGGTCGCGCGCGACGTATACGGGCTTCATTGTGCGCGGGTCAAGCCCGTGTGAGTACATGCAGGTCGGAGATCGTGGACTTGGGTGGGAGGTAGAAGTCCTGCACCTGTTCCGGCATATAGCGCCGAGGTCGCGCGGCGAATATTCCGCGAGCTTTACGGCATCCTGTAAGCAGTGGAGCCGGGATGCGAGGACATGGGTACGGCACGAGGTACTGGTTTTGGTGCATTTTTCGTTCAGCTCTTTGTATTTTGACGAAGCGGCGATAGACGGAATTCTGCGAGGCTTACCCATCATGCGCAGTGACCTGGTCGGAAATATGCTCCGGCGCGACTTTGAGCTGGCCGCTGACGTGGTATTTGACCAGTTCGCGGAAAGAAGGTTTTCGTCTTTGTCATTGATGAGGTAATCAAAACCGAATGCCGGAGCCCCGCACAAAGACCTTTTTCACTTAAACAATGCGCGCAGCTTGCGCAGGAGGGAAACGTAATCCGTGTGGTCGATCTCCATGTTGGGACATGGCTCCGGAACAGACTGCTGGCGATTTTACACACGCCGACCTTCATCTGCTTTGCAGGCGGGCTTGCGGAAGTTTGCCGTGGGGCCGCCGACGTCGTGAATGTAGCCCTTTAAAATCGGGATCCTCGGTCATTTTTTTCGCTTCTTCCAAAAGCGATTCGTGGCTGCGGGACTGAATGATGCGGCCCTGGTGGAACGTCAGCGCGCAGAAGCTGCATGCGCCGAAGCACCCGCGGCAGCTGGCAAGAAGACTTCTTCAATGGCGGGGGATGCCGCCGAGGGCTTCGTAATCCGGGTGATAGGTGCGCGTATAGGGCAGGGCGTAGGTGTCATCCATTTCTTCGGTCGAAAGCGGCATCTGCGGAGGATTCTGCACGACGAACAGGTGATCGTCCGGGTAGGGCTCGACGGGCGTTTTCGCCGTGAACGGGTCGGTGTTGAGATACTGATTGTAAAAGCTTTTCGCGTACAGCTCTTTACTGGTGGAAATTTTATCGAAGCCGGGAAGGTGGAGCACGTCGTCGCCGTCGGGCGCGATGTGCGTTTATACACGGTACCGCGGATGAACGTGAGCTCCTGCATGGGGATGCCGCTGCGCAGGGCTTCGGCAATCTCGACGATGGAGCGCTCGCCCATGCCATAGGAAATGATATCCGCGCCGGAATCGAGCAGGACGGAGCGCTTCATTTTGTCCGACCAGTAATCATAATGCGCCAGACGGCGCAGGCTGGCCTCGATGCCGCCGATCAGGATGGGCGTTTTCTTAAAGCTGCGGCGGATGAGGTTGCATAGACCACCGTGGCATAGTCCGGGCGTTTGCCCATTTTGCCGCCGGGGAGAAAAAGCATGCGTGCGGCGGCGCTTTTTGGCGACGGAATAGTGATTCACCATGGAACTCCCATATTGCCGGCAAACGAGAAAGCCAAGTTTTCGCCGAGCGTGCACAGGGGTCGCGCCAGTTCGGCTGTGCGATAGTACCGACCGTGAAACCGTTTGCTTCGAGAATGGGAGATGATCGCCATTGCCGAACGACGGGTGGTCGACGTAGGCATCGCCGCTGATGTACACGAAATCGAGCTGTTCGATGCCGCGTACCGCCATATCTTCTTTTGAAACAGGCAAAAAAGCCGTTCTGTCTAATTTGTTCATGAAAAGTCCTTAAGAATTTATACGCTGCCGGTCAGAATGCCGCACGCCTCTGTCAGTCAAAGTGTTTCGTTTTCGCCGAGCTTCCACACGGCGGGGCAGGCGTCTCGTGCCAATCGAGCGGGCGTGCGGTGGCTGGGGCTGACTTGCGCGGCGGCAAAGGTCGCAGATGATGGCTGGTGCTCGCCGTTTAAATAGGAAACCGGAACGGAGAGCAGCGGTTGCCGCTTTTTTGCCCACACAAGAAGCTCCAGCCAGCGCATGCCGAGCGTTTCGTCATTAACACGGTGAGCGGTACGCAGTCGGCATCAATGGCGAAGAAGCGGTCGTGCATCGGCGCGGTGAATGCCAATGTATTCATGCCCATGCAGCGCGTACGTGCCCAGAGCTTGCCGCAAACGTCATCGCCGGTGCGGTTGAGGTGCATGAGCCCGGCGCCGAGGTGGCGTGCAGTTGCAGCCCATGACCATGGCGTCACCCTGCGGCAGCTAAGATGCGTTTATATAATTCAATTAAAATTTCGGCCGTCGTGCGGGTCTTCGTCCGCAAAGCGCCAACCGCTGTCCGTGAGCTCGTCGCCCATTCAAAGCCCCCAACGGCCGAGCACGTCGTAGAAGTAAAATCGTGCTTGATGAGCTTGTAACCCCAGCTTGAGACGGTGCGGATGTCCTCTGCGATGATGTCGTCGAGCACTTCCAGCACGGAGGGGTCGAGGTATTCGGGTCTACGCCGAGCGCCAAGCAGGCGGGAATACTTTCGCTGTGATCCCATAATAAACGTACCCAGATGCCCGGCTGTATGCCGGATTCGCGCAGCTTTTTGGCGAGGCCCGCATGTCAGGAAAGCCCTTGTTGCCCGCGCGCCACGGGCCCGCCGTTGTAGTTATCCTCGCACGGTCAATTTGCCAGCAGTCGTCGATGATGAACCACGGGCGGTTGCGAGCCCCTCGGTGAGTTCGGCGAGGGCCTTCGCTTCGCGCAGAACGTCATCTTCCGTGGCATGCCCGTAGGCATGGTACCGTAGTTATTCGCGCCGTAGACAGGGGATTTCGGCAGAATGGGGTTCGCTCAAAACGGAAAAAATTCACCCATGGCAGTAAAGCCGTCGGCGTTCGTATTCTGCACGGCAAAGCTCCGTAGCGCAGAGGTGCGCGGTTTTAAGCGCGCACGCCGAGACCGCCCGCAGCGCACGTCGCGGTATACGCTGTACCCGGTGCTTTCGGCTGTCCACCAGCACATGGCAGCGGGCTGCGTGTGCACGCCGAAGGCTTCGGGTCTTGTTGCCGCTCTGCAGGAAGAAGTACCACGGCATGACGCGATGGGGGACATAACCGCGCCATTCATAGTCGCCGTAGCCACGCTCCCAAACACCGCCTAAAACCTGCGCTTTTTCGGACAGCGGGTCCGCGAAATAGAGAGCGTGACGCGCTGCACGGGCGTTGTGCCAGCGGTGATGTATACGCGCAGAGCTTCGCCGTTCGGCTTTAACTCGACGGTGATGTCTTTATAGGTAGTTGGATTTTTTAAACGGAAGGAATTTTTTTCTTCGTCGTCGGTTTTAAGAGCATGCCGGTGGGCATGGGGAATTTTTTTGATTCATAGGGGTGCTCCTTCGGTCATGGATGCTTTTTATAGTATAACACAGGATATGCAAAAGAAAAAGTGATGAAATTCCGTGAAAGCTGTACGAAAAATTCGGTTGATTTTCTTCCTTGTCAACAGTGCAAAGGTGTGCTTTTAAACATGTACGCACAACTGAGTTTTGTATCCAGTTGACAGTTTCAATGGGAGAGGACAATGAAAACGGAAGAAAGATTTAAAGACAGTGCGCTTTCCCGAAAGAGTGTGCGGAAGACCCTACTGCCGCGCCTGACGCTGCGCGAAAGGTCGGATGAGTGAATCCAGAAGCTTTACGGCTTTCAGAGCTACACACCGCAACGGCGAGCGTGGAGCTTGCGGACAGCTTTAAAGAAGAAGTGGAAAATAGGGGCAGCCTCGGTGTGCTTTTACGGCT
>VOFG01002936.1_pt1 | contig 13314 bp, 19 predicted proteins | sample 5384171 | NCBI WGS metagenome assembly VOFG01 (sample SAMN12384726, study PRJNA508395) | human gut metagenome | isolation source: healthy gut F | host: Homo sapiens | reverse complement strand
CATTGCGAGCATTGTCAAACGCTGTTCGCTTTCTCTGACATAAACAAAGCCTCTTGAAATGAGCTCAGGACCGAAAGAATATCTCCGCTCTCTCCTTGTCCATGGTTATGGCGACGATGATAATTCCGTCCTCGAAAGGTGCTTACGGTCTCAGGCACAATGCTTCCGACATCACCCACGCCGAGACCGTCGACAAAAGACCTTGCCCGACGGAACCTCGTCGGTGATTTTATGCTTTTTCTTTGTAAAGCTCTATAACCTTTCCGATGTCGGAAATAACTATATTTTCCTTGGGTATACCCATTTGAACGGCAAGCTGCGCGTTTTACGCAGATGCATCTGCTCGCCGTGAACGGGAATAAAGAATTTGGGATTTATCATTCCATCATCATTTTAAGCTCTTCCTGGCAGGCATGACCCGACACATGAACGTCATACATACGCTCATACACAACCTCGGCGCCAAGCTTCATAAGCTCGTTTATGACAATGTTGACTGTCTTTTCGTTTCCGGGAATGGGATTCGCCGAAATAACAATAAGGTCGTTTGGTCCCACCGTAACCTTGCGGTGGTCGCCGAAAAGCCATACGATGCAGAGCCGACATGGCCTCGCCCTGAGACCCGGTGGTGATTATGACAAAGCTTGTCGTCGGTATAATTTTTAATAAGGTCAATGTCGATAAGCACGCCCTTAGGGATTTTAAGGTAGCCGAGTTCTGTGGCGATGGTCACCACGTTAATCATGCTCCGGCCCCGAAACGGCCACCTTTCTTCCGCATTTTACAGCCTCGTCAACGATCTGCTGAACTCGGTGGATGTTGCTCGAGAAGGTCGCGACAACTATTCGCTTGCCGCCTGCGTCCTTAAAAATATGCGAAGGCTTGCTCCACGATTTTTCGCTCATGGTAAAACCCGGTCGGGTGGCATTGGTGGAGTCCATAAGCAGCGCAAGCACACCTTTTTTCCAAGCTCGGAAAACTTGGCGAAATCAATCATTTCACCGTCTATGGGAGTACTGTCGATTTTGAAATCTCCCGTGTGGACAATTGTTCCGACGGGTGTTTTGACCGCAACGGCAACCAATCGGGAATGGAATGATTGACATGAATAAACTCGGTTTTTAAAGCAGCCGAGAGTCACGGTGTCCCCGGGCTTCACAATGTTAAGCTTTGCCTTGGAAAGCAGGCCGTGTTCCTTTAATTTTCCTCGATAAGACCGACCGTCAGTTTTGTGGCATAAAAATCGGGCAATTAAGCACCTTGAGAAGATACGGAATTCCTCCGATATGGTCCTCATGACCGTGGGTTATGACAAGACCCTTTACCCTATCGGCATTTTTGACCACATAGCTGAAATCCGGGATGACTATGTCGACGCCGGGCATTTCGTCATCGGGGAAGGTCATCCCGCAGTCGATAATAAACATATCGTTGCCGTATTCGTAAACCGTCATGTTTTTGCCGATTTCGTCAAGACCGCCCAAAGAAATGATCTTAAGCGGCGGAGTCTTTTTGCCTCGACGGAGATTTTGAAACGGTGTCCCTGGGCGTTTCTGCGTCCTGCCGAAAAATTTTGAGATTTTCCGAACGCTTGACCGTTTCCTTCTTTTCTGCGGATTTTTCGGTAACCGAAGAACGGCTCGTTCTGCCGTTTTTCTTCGGAGCAGAAGGGGCCTTGTTATTATTTGATTTTGTCATAGTAAGTAAACATACCTCCAAAATTTTGTTGTTTTTATGTATTGGGGCCTCGTGCCCCTAATCCTCAAATAATTTATACTTTATATTACTACCTTTTTGCCCGTTTTGTCAAGTAAAGTCGGGGCTTTAGGGCGATTTCCGCGCACGGCTTTCGGTTTTATTATTGACGCGGCAAAAATTTTAATCATACATCTCGTTTTTTTAACGGGATTTATGCTATAATAAATTAAATATATGATAAACGGAGAAAAGCATGAGTAAAAACAGGTTGAGGTTTTCACCGACGGTGCCTGTTCGGGCAATCCCGGACCGGGCGGCTGGGGCGCCGTGTTGAGATACAAACAGCACGAAATCGAGCTTTCGGGCGGAGAATCGGAAACGACAAATAACCGTATGGAGCTGACCGCCGTTATAAAAAGCGCTGGAGAAATTAAACGAGCCCTGTCTTGTCACGCTGACGACCGATTCCAAATATGTTTCGGACGGAATATCAAAGGGGCTGGGCAAGATCATGGCAGAAGAACGGTTGGAAAAAAGCGGACAAAAAGCCGGCACTTAACAGCGACCTTTGGCAAAGTCTCCTTGAGCTTTGCGACAGGCATGAAGTGAAAATCGTTTGGGTCAAGGGTCACGCGGGTCACCCGGAAAATGAGCGATGCGACACCCTTGCCACGGGATATATAAAAAGAATGAGGAGCAGCATGACTGAAAAACAGCGAGCGGCGCAATGCGTTGAAATTTTAAAAAAGGTTTACCCTGACGCGCGATGTTCTCTCGACTCAAAATCCGCTTTTGAACTCCTTGTGGCCACACGCCTTTCGGCTCGGTGCTCCGACGCGCGGGTAAATATGGTGACTCCTGCCCTTTTTAAGCGCTTCCCCACACCCGAGGAAATGAGCAAAGGAAGCTATGAAGAGGTCGGCGAATACATAAAATCCTGCGGTCTTTATAAAACCAAAGCCAAAAGCCTTGTGGAAATGAGCAAAATGATTTGCGAAAAATTCGGCGGCGAGGTTCCCGCAACCCTTGAGGATCTCATAACCCTTCCCGGTATCGGCCGAAAAACCGCCAACCTCATCATGGGAGACATTTACGGAAAGCCCGCCGTTGTGGCCGACACCCATCTTATAAGAATAAGCAACCGCCTCGGATTTTGCGACACCTCCGACCCCGTAAAGGTGGAAATGAAGCTTAAGGGAATTCTCGACCCAAAAGAATCAAACGACTTTTGCCACCGAATAGTTCATTTCGGAAGAGATACCTGCTCGGCAAAGAAATCCGAAATGCAATTGCTGCCCGCTGTCCGAGCTTTGCAGAAATCACGTCAAATAATATGCAGTAAAGGAGACTTGAAAATCAAGCCTCCTTTTTTGTTATTCGACCTCTGCCCAAAGATTATCTATCCATTCGGTATTGACCGTACCGGCAGGGCGCTCGTCGGTGTAATAGTTCAGAAACTGTATTCCGATTTTTTTGACCTTGGTAATGTCAAATCCCTCCGATGCCGTACATCCCGCAAGAGGTATCACAATATGATTCCATTCCCCTGCCGTCAAATCCGCCGTTTTAATACTTTGAACGTTTAAATCACAGAAGCAATCGTTCCACGAGCCCGAATATGTGTTGTCCTCATTAACGAAATCCCGAGACGAAAGTATGATGCGTATGTCGGACACCTCGGCCATATCCGCCGCAGCGGGTATAAAATCAAAAGATATATAATCCACATTCGAAAAATCTGTTGTTCCCGGCATTTTTGTAATAAAGGCCGACGCCGCCGGTATTCTGCGCCTTGAGACTTGCGGCGCCCTGAGTTTTGACAAAGAGTCGGCGGTTACGCTGTCTCCCGTGTAAGCATTCAATTTCTCACGGTATCACAGTTTGAAATCATAAAACTGCGAGACGTGTCGGCATTGTTTATGGGTTCGCCGCTTTCGCTGTAATAGCAGACAAAATTATCCACATTAAACTCCACGCCGTCCCCGTTTGAAATATTAAACCAGGTGAACCTCATGCCGGTGATGTTGCTCCAATCGGCCGAGTCAACCGCCCTTGGAATATCCGAAAGGGCAAAGTCGAAATCATTGTTCCAGCCCTTATAAATGTTGCTTGCAGGAATGTTGAGGTCAAAAGCCGTCCTGTCCCTCTGTTATAAAATTGATTTGGAAAAAGTCCTGTCCGCGGTTGGAGGAAGCATAATCTATTCCGCTCCAAAGCGAAAATCTCACGCGGTTATAGGGCGTTACATTTGCCGAAATGCCGTCGGTGTAGTACATAAAGGCCATGGAACCAACACCCGCCGTGTTGTCACGGCAATTATCGTTATTGTTGAGACACATACTTGTGAGTCCTCTCGAATCGTTTTCCGAGAAAATCGTAGTACCATAGCCCGTCGACCAACCGAGCGTCGAATTGCAATCGGTCAGCCAAAGCTCGCCATTCTCGGTATACGGTCCGACTTCAAGATAGCACACAAAATTGTCAATATTAAACTCAACGCTCTCCCTTGAGAAATGTTGAACCACGTAAAACGCATACGGCTTATATTTGACAGGTCTGCGGTATCAACCGCCCTCGGAATTGCCGAAATATCAAAAACAAAGTCATTGTTCCAGCCCTGTCTTATGCTGCTTGCGGGAATGTTAAGGTTATATCCGTCCTGCTCGGTTCCGTCAACCTTAGTGACCAGGTTCACCTGGAAGAAATCCTGCTGACGGTTTGAGGAGGCATAATCAATACCGCACCACATAGAAAATCTGATTTTGTTATAAGGTGTGAGATCGGCGCTCTGACCCGGTGAATAGTCAAGTATGGCCATGGCTCCGACCCCGGCGCCCATTGAGGTACAGCCGTCGGGGATTTCTCATGCACATGCTGTGAGCCCCCGAGAGTCATTTTCCACAAAAGCTCGGTAGAGCCTACTGCTCCGAATCCGTCGGTGGAATTGCAGTCGGTCAGCCAGAGCTCGCCGTTTTCCATGTACGGCCCCACCGTTGTCCCGCTTATTGTCGTTTCAAGCAAGCACCACCAGTCGACATGCATACGGCTGTTGCCGCTGCGGTTTAGAGATGACGGCGAAAGCCATGCCACCCCGTCTCCCGTATTTCCGCTGTCTCCGGGAGCCGAATCAAGCACAAGAAATGTATCGTCGCTCGGGTCATACTCGGCAAGCACAATAAAATGACCGTATGCCACATGGGCAATCGCAGCCTTTCCGCTTTGGGAAATATAATTTTTAAAGGGTGTCGCTGTAAACCGTCGCCCATGTTCCGTCATCGGTCACCTCAAAGCCGTAGGTGTCTCCGAAGGCCGATTCAAGCCTCGGATAAACAACAGTGCGGTCGGTTCCGCCGCTGGGAAAGGTTGAACCGTTATAGCCGTTAATGTTATGCGCCCACGTTGCTATGCTGTCCACGGCCTGAGGAATATCATCAATGCCGCTGATGTAATTTATGGCGTTGACAGCCGAAAATTCCGCATCCTGTACCGCCTATCGTTCCTTCACCGTAGGTTTGGTACCTCCAGCGGCCGTCATACTGACTGTATGCTACCGCATCGGCCACCGAGGAATTGTCATTGCGAAGAAGGTAGACATAAGCAGAGTCAGGCAAAGCATTGCAGATAAAATTTTCCGTGTTCTCATTGTGTATCGACTCCTTTAGCAAATTAAATCCTACGAAGGATTTGGTATATTATACCAATCATTTTGTTAATTGTCAATATTTTACAACGACTTAAATAAAACTTTTCAGAAAAAAAACAAAACCGAACCCGTCGAAACAGGTTCGGTTAAGCATTTTACAAAAATCAGCCGAAATATCTCTTAAGCAAACCGGCAAAAGCCTTGCCATGGCGGGCCTCGTCGCGAGCCATTTCATGAACGGTGTCGTGAATCAGCATCGAGATTAAGAGCCTTGGCACGCTTTGCGAGGTCGGTCTTTCCATGGTTGCGCCGTTTTCGGCCTCAACACGCATTTCAAGGTTTTTCTTGGTGGAATCGGTCACGACCTCACCGAGAAGTTCGGCAAATTTTGCGGCGTGCTCGGCCTCTTCGTAAGCAGCCTTTTCCCAGTAAAGACCGATTTCGGGATAACCTCTCTGTGAGCCACGCGAGCCATTGCGAGATACATACCGACTTCGGAACATTCGCCGTTGAAGTTGGCGCGAAGATCATCGATTATGTCCTGAGGTACTCCTGTGCCACGCCGACAACGTGCTCGGCAGCCCAGCTCATCTCATCGCTTTGCTCGACGAATTTCTCGGCAGGAGCCTTGCGCTGAGGACATTTCTCAGGAGGAGTGTCTCCCTCGTGAACATAACCGCAAACAGAACATACAAATTTTTTCATAATAAAACCTCCGAAATTTTAATTTATTTTTCAAGACAGGCTTTGCACCTGCCAAACAAAACAATTTGGGTATAATCAACGTCACCTCAAGCCGATTTTGAATTTCAAAGAGAAAAAGTCTGAAAAATCAGGCTCGAAAACATCAATGATTTTGTGACAGTTTCTGCAGACAAAATGGCAGTGATTACTTGTGTCGCCGTCGAAATGCTCCTTGCCGTCAACTGTAAAGCTGATAATTTTACCGTCGGCCGAAAGCCCCTTAAGATTACGATAGACCGTTCCGAGACTTATGTTCGGGAAAATTTTTCGGGTGCTTTCATAAACATCGTCGGCGCAAGGATGATCCTTTCGGGACGCCAAATCCTTTGCAATGGCTTCCCTTTGCCTTGAATATTTTTTCTCAACCGTCATTTTGTTCACCTCTTTAATAGCGATAATCATTATCGTTATTGATAATATATCATACTTTTTTCTTTCTGTCAAGAGGTTTTAAAATTTTTTGAAAAAAAAAAAGCAGGAAAGAAAAACTCTTTCCTGCAAAAAGCACAAGCTCTTATCTTAAAATGAATTCCTCGCGCTTGGGACCGTTTGTGACAACGCCGATGTGAACGCCGATTTCCTTCTCGATGGTGAGAACATAGTTCTTGCAGTTTTCGGGAAGATCGTCGAAATTCTTGATTCCGCGAATGTCGGTTTTCCAACCGGGAAGGGTTATATAGACCGGTTTTGCAATTTCAAGCTGAGCATTTACGGGGAATTCCTTGGTAACTTCTCCGTTTATCTCATATCCCACGCAAATCTTAAGCTCATCAAGATAGCCGAGAGCGTCAAGCACGGTCAGAGCGACCTTGGTGGCTCCTGAGCACGGCAGCCGTATCTCGTTGCCACGGCGTCAAACCAGCCCATTCTTCTCGGACGGCCGGTGGTGGCGCCGAATTCGCCGTTGTCTCCCACCGCGGCGGCGAAGCTCGTCGGCCTGCTCACCGAACATCTCGCTTACAAAGGGTCCAGCGCCGACGGCACTTGAATATGCCTTTACGACGGTGACGATTTCCTTGATGTTATAGGGGAGCAATACCCGCACCGATTGCGCCGTAGCCGGCAACGGTGTGGGAAGAAGTGGTGAAGGGATAGATACCGAAATCCGGATCCTTAAGAGAACCAAGCTGACCCTCAAGAAGAATATTTTTGCCCTCGTCCTGAGCTTTTTGAAGGAATTCAAAGGTGTTGCAGACATAAGGAGCAATCTGATCCTTATAACTCATAAGGGTTTCGAAAATCTCATCCGCATTAAGGGCAGGCTTATGATAAAGATGCTCGAGCAAAAGATTTTAACTTCAAGCACCGATTCGAGACGGGCACGAAGTCTTTCGGGATAAAACAGCTCGCATACCGGAATACCGATTTTGGCATATTTATCAACGAATAGAAAGGCGCAATACCCGATTTGGTGGAGCCGAAGGACTTGCCCTTAAGGCGCTCCCTCCTCATACTGGTCGAACAGTACACGATATGGCATGACCATCTGTGCACGCTCGGAAATGAGAATTTTGGGGTCTATTCCCTTTTCCTTAAGCATATTGAGTTCATTAACAAAGGTGGGAACATTGAGAGCCACGCCGTTGCCTATGACATTGACAATGTGGTCATAGCAAACGCCCGACGGAAGCAAATGGAGCACCGTCTTGCCCTTGTCGTTTATTATGGTGTGACCGGCGTTGGCGCCGCCCTGAAAGCGGACAACAATGTCGGATTCGGCGGCATACATATCGGTAATTTGCCCTTACCTTCATCGCCCCAGTTTGCACCAACTATTGCTCGTACCATTTTTCATCAATCCTTTAATAATATTTATGGAAGCCTTTAAAAAAGGCACACTATACATTCAAAACGGCCTCTTCGCCGAGAAGCTCTTTGTTCGGTTCAACAACCTCACGGCGAACCTTTTCCACATATTCGGCGGTTTGCTGAGGGGCTCTTCCCACATATTTTTTTGGGTCGAGCGTACCGGACAGCTTTTGCTCGTCCATTCCGAAGGCAGGGTCGGCGGCAATGCGCTTAATAAGGTCGTTTTCGCGGCCGTAAACCTTGACCTGTTCGCCCGCCTGCATGGAAAGAGTACGGATTTTTTTCGTGAAGCTCCTGACGGTCTCCTCCCGCAAGCACCGCATCCATAAGGATGTTTTCGGTGGCCATAAAGGGCAGCTCCTTCATTATATGGCTTTCAATAACCTTATCATAAACCACAAGACCGTCGGCAACATTAAGATAAATATTGAGAATTGCGTCGACCGCAAGAAAGCCTCGGGAATACTTTATGCGCTTGTTGGCCGAATCGTCAAGAGTGCGTTCAAACCACTGCCTGACGCGGTCGCGAAGCGGATTCAATGTGTCGGCAAGGACATATCTTGCCAAAGAGGCCATGCGCTCGCTTCTCATGGGATTGCGCTTATACGCCATGGCAGACGAGCCTATCTGATTTTTTTCAAACGGCTCTTCTATTTCTTTAAGGTTTTGGAGCAGTCTTATGTCGTTGCTGAATTTATGAGCCGACTGGGCAATTCCCGCAAGCACAAACATCATCTGACTGTCAAGCTTTCTCGAATAGGTCTGACCCGAAACGTCAAAAAACGCCGGGATAACCCATTTTTCGGCAATAAGAAGATCAAGCTTTTTGACCTTTTCGTGGTCTCCTCCGAAAAGCTCGAGAAAACTGGCCTGAGTTCCTGTTGTACCCTTCGAGCCGAGCAGCTTTTTTCTTTGCAAGCTGTTCATCGATACACTCAAGGTCCATAACAAGATCCTGAATCCAAAGGGTCGCTCTTTTTCCCACCGTCGTCAGCTGGGCAGGCTGAAAATGTAAACTGAGGGTGGGCATATCCTTATATTTTTCGGCAAAATCGCAAAGCGCATTTATGACGTTCACAAGCTTTTTACGAACGACCTCAAGAGCCTCGTGCATAATTATAACATCGGTATTGTCTCCGACATAGCAGGATGTCGCGCCGAGGTGGATAATGGGCTTTGCGTCGGGCATTGAACCCGTAGGCATAAACGTGCGACATAACGTCGTGGCGAACTTCCTTTTTCCTTTTTTCCGCCACCTCATAATTCACATCGTCTATATGAGCCTTCATCTGCTCAATTTGTTTGTCGGTAATGTCAAGGCCGAGCTGCTTTTCGCTTTCGGCCAAAGCAACCCACAGCTTTCTCAAGTGGTGAATTTCTTATCGGGAGAAAATATATTTCATTTCCTTCCCGGCATACCGCGAATTCAGCGGGCTTTCGTATATATCTTTACTCATTATCGACACCTACCGACATAAATTTATACCATTCGAGCAAAACGGAACAAATCCGCCGTGCTGAAACATTATACCACACCCACACCTCGAGTGCAATACCAAAAAGGCACAAAAAAGCTCCGACAAAAACACCGTCGGAGCAAAATCTATTTGTTGAAAAAATATTTGGAGCCAAAGGGCAGCTTGGCGAAAAAAGTCTCGTTTTCACCCACAAATGAAAATTTGTGCTTAAAAACACAATACAGGAGCTGGCCGCGCATCCGAGAGACACGGCGCCCGCCCTTATCCAAACCACCGACAGCACTCGAAGCAAAAAAAGGTCAGCATGGAGCGGCTGCGGTTGGGATATATCTGAATTACAAGGGAAAAGAAAATATAAATGACCGCAAGCAAAACGACAGGCTGCCAAAAAGGAAGAAGTCCGAGCAAAGTACCAAATGTAACGGTTATGGCCTTTCCACCCCTGAAATTTCTGAAAATCGGAAAGGCGTGTCCCAAAACAGGGAGCCACCAAAACAAGGGCAAAGGTCAAATTCTTCACATCGAGAAAATTACAGGCAAGAAGAATCGGAAGCGTTCCCTTTAGAAGGTCGAAAAGAAGCGCGGGAATTCCGATTGCGGCACCCGCCCTCGAAATGCAGTTAAATGCGCCCGGATTTTTGTCGCTGCTGTCTTTTGTTATGTCAAGTCCCTTTATCCAAAGAGGAAGATAATAGCAATAAAGCACGCTGCCGGATAAATATCCGAAAAGCACAAAAAGCAACCAGAGCATCAAATCACTCCTCAACCTTTTTTTCTATAAATTCGGCAATTTTTTCGGCGGATTTTCCTGCCTCCTGTTTTTTTCTGTGCCTTTATCATGGCCTTGCACCGTTCGGGGCTTTCAAGCAGCTTTATACCCGAAACAGCCTGAAAAAACACTCCCCTCGCCGAAACGCTCATACCGTTTTTAACAAAAAGCCTGCGGTTTCTGCTTTCGCAACCGGGAATCGGCTTCATATGAACCATGGGAACACCCATAACCGTTCCCTCGGTGGATGTTATTCCTCCCGGCTTTGTGTAAAACAAATCACAGGCCTCCATATACCGCGCCACCTTATCTGTATGTCCGATTACCTTAACACGTTTATTTCCGAGATATTTATGGGAAAGGCTTGTAAACAGCTTTTGTTCGAACCGCAAATAACGGCGAAATTCACCTTACCGTCGGTGTTAAGCAGCAGGAATTTAATGAGTAAACCTATATGCCCCGCACCCATGCTTCCGCCCATTATAAGCACAAAACTTTTTATCGGTGTCAAGACCGAGCATTTTTCGGCACTCGTCCTTTCCCTCCCTTTTAAGAAAATCGGGAGAAACGGGAATTCCGAAAGGCACAAGCTTTGAAGGCTCAAAACCTCGCTTTTCAAATTCCTCGGCGCAGGCCTTTCCGGGAATCATGGTAAAGTCACAGTCCTCCTCCTCAAAAAAAGGAGTACAGGTATAGTCGGTCGCCACGGCAACGGTAAAGCGGAACCGAAGCCTTGCGGCGCTTAAGCTCGGTCAGGCAGAGGCGGGAAACGTATGAGGTGCGACAATTGCGTCAAAGCCGTTGTCATTTATATACTTTTCCAAGGGCTCCGCAACCTTGGCGCAGGCAACGTAAACCGGAGATTTTATGCCGAGCACACGGTCGGCATTGCTGACGGCTCTTCCGAGTCCGTAGGTCACACCGAAAACAAGAGGAGCATTTTTCACCACTCCTATGTATGTTCCGCATACCGCTTTCGACACCTTTTGTCCCGCTAGAGCGAGAAAATCGGTCAAAACCGCCTCATGCCCCCGCTTTTCAAGAGCCTCGGCAATGGCTGCTCCGGCGGAATTATGTCCTCCGCCCGTATTGCACGAAAGAATCAGCACCTTCATTTTCTCATCTCCTTTTCAGGTTTACAAGGTCTCGATAATCAAAGTTTTTTTGAAAATATGTCACACCGAGAGACTTGCCGAATTTGACACCCACATCGGTCAGCGTTCCGATTTTTTCAAAACCGTTATTTAAATGAAATTTTTTTACTGGGTTCGTTTTTCTCGGTGACAATGGAAATCAGGTTTTTATGCCCGCTTGCCGTGCCCGTGTTTCAATTTCCGAAAGCAGGGCGACGCCAAGCCCCCTTTTGAGGAAATCCGTGCTCAATATATATGGAAAAAATCCGCCGTATACCTGTATGCCGAGCGAGGATTAAAAACGTCAAGATAAGCGTATCCGACGACTTTTCCCTCCTCTTTTTGCCACGACAAAGGGATATTTATCGGAAATACCCTTTACTCTTTCGTCGAACTGCTCAAGCGTAGGCGTTTCTCCTCAAAGGTGGCGGTGGAATTTTCTATATAATAATTATAAATTTCAAGACAAGGCTCAATATCCTGTTTTTCAAGGGTAGTTATATTCAATGCAATCACCTTCCGAAAGCCTTAACATTCCCATCGGTATTTTTCATGTCCACGCACCCGTTCGGCAAAAATTCCACTCCTTCGTCCAAAAGAAGCTCTCTTTGCTCAAAAATCCGGGGGCAAGCCCGCCGACGCTGTTAACGACACGGTGACAGGGATATTCGCCGAAACGGTCGGAATATTTAAGCACTCTGCCCACAAGACGGGCGTTTTCTCACGGCCGATAAGACGGGCTATCTGCACGTATGAAGCAACCTTTCCGCAGGAAATTTCCTCAACGACCGACAGAATTTCGTATATCAGCCTTTCATCGGCAACCGTTTTCACGGCTTATTCAAATTCGACTTTTTCTAACTAATTTTGTTTAGAAATTATTCTCTGCCGAGTATGTAAATCCTTTGATTATTTGATATATCCATATTATCCTGCCTATATAAGCTAATGTTATCATTTTTGTTATCGGTATTGATAACACTTGCTCAGTAGCTGTGGATAATAGCTATATGCTATGGCTTAAATTATAAGCGAGTTTGCTTAGAAAATCAAGCCTTGTAAAATATTTAGCATACTGTATTTTTCTATTCAGATAAGCCTCCCGTACACGATGGTATTGCCTTGCCCCATAGTTGAAGATAATCGGCTGTGTTCCCTGCGAGATTCCTACAACAATCGCAAGGATTATGGCATTTGTTTTCATAACGATTCCGCAAGCAGCTAAGGGAATATCTGTTCCATATTTTGTTAATGCGCCGTAATAAGTCAACGAATTGTACTGAATGATTTGAATCACGGTAACTGCAATCTGGTTTGAGCTGCTGCTGATTCCCATGCTGCAAATTTTCATGCTTTCTTTGATGTCCAATAAAAACGACTCTTTTTCAAAATGGATTGTTTGGAAACGCCATAGATAACGGAGTGCGAGTATGAAGGAAAAAATTTGCCCAATAACTGTTGCCCAAGCTGCGCCGGCAATTCCCCAATCGCAAACAAAAATAAAAATGGGGTCAAGAATGGTATTGATAATAGCTCCCACAACCATGCAGACCATTGAATACTTTGGTTTTCCATCTGCTCGAATCAAATTGCTCATACCATTCGTTACAATAAGAAACGGCATTCCAATCAATGTTATGCTAGCATACTGCTTTGCATATGGAAATACATCTGTCGTTGCCCCAAATGCCTTTAGGAGCAAAGACAGAAAAGCTTCACCAACCAATAAATAAATAACTCCGAAAATCCCCATCAGAACAATGCCATTTCCCGCTGCTTTGGCGGCAGCTTTCGGCTCTTTGCATCCAAGACAGAGGGAAACAAGGGAAGCACTTCCAATTCCGACCAGTAGTGCAATGGCAAGGCAGATGGTAGAAAACGGGTAGGCAACATTGGTTGCTGCATTTCCCAAATAACCGACCCCTTGACCAATAAAAATCTGATCCACAATATTGTAGATTGAGCCGACAAGAGACGCCACAATACTGGGAACAGCAAAATTTTTTCAACAGCTTTGAAATTTTTTTCATAGCCCAGAGG
>VOFG01000369.1_pt1 | contig 13355 bp, 21 predicted proteins | sample 5384171 | NCBI WGS metagenome assembly VOFG01 (sample SAMN12384726, study PRJNA508395) | human gut metagenome | isolation source: healthy gut F | host: Homo sapiens | reverse complement strand
AAGGATCTCTTCTTCGTGAGCAAGATATTCATCACTTACTTCAGATACGTCTGTGTTGTGCCAAGTTTAATGCTGCAACCTGCATCGCCAGCAAGGTTTCTAGCCATTTCCTTTACAGCATCGTTGATAACGTCTGTCTCAACGTCAACAAGAACACCAATCTTACCACCCATGTGAACATAGTCAGCAACAAAACCGTTGTTCTCTTCTACCTGAGCAGAAACGACGAATCTTTAAGTTCTCGCCGATAACGGCAATCTGGCTTTACAAGTTCTTCGTTTACAGTCTTTGTTGTATCAAGAACCATGTCTCCTTCCAGAAATCCTTCGATATCTGTAGCCTTTGTATCCATTGCCTGCGCAGCAACCTGTGCTACATAGTTCTGGAACTTCTCGTTCTTTGCAACGAAGTCTGTCTCAGAGTTTACTTCTACGGCGACTGCCTTCTTTGCATCATCAGATACGTTTCATGCAACGATACCTTCTGCTGATACGACCAGCCTTCTTCTCAGCCTTTGCAAGACCTTTCTTTGCAAAACCACTCTACTGCCTTGTCCATATCACCGTCTCAGTCGCCATTAAGTGCCTTTTACAATCCATCATACCTGCGCCTGTAAGCTTCGCGCAGTTCCTTAACCATAGCTGCTGTAATGCCATTTTTTTCCTCAATTCTCATTGATATATGCAAAATTATTCTTCTTCTTCTCTTCTACTTCTTCCGCTTATCTGATCAACAGTTCCTGCTTTGCTTCGATAACAGCATCAGCCATCTTGGGAAACGATAAGCTTTTACGGCACGCATAGCATCATCGTTACCTGGGATCCATAATCTTCATCCGGGTCTACGATAAAGATACCAAGCATCCCTTCCTGGCAGATTCTTTCCTTCTTAGGGTCTACGATAAAAGATAGCATCTGGGATTCTTCATATCCTTGAACCAAAGGTTCTTCTGTAACTTCTCTAATTCTTCTTGAGGTTTGATAACTTCCTTCTTAGGAAGAACTCCAAATGTTCCATCTTCAGACATTGCTCGATTTCTTTCAGATCTTGCAATTCTGCTCTGGATTGTCTTTTGAAGTTTGTAAGCATACCACCACCTCAGCCTCCATCTCTCCTGTTTACCAACAAAAAAAGAATTGTTCATAGTACATCTACCGCAACGATACTCTTCCTCTGTGTAGATGTAAGGAGCCATTTTTAGTCTTGATAACATCCTGTAACCTGCTTCTTTGTACCAACATAAAAAAGAATTTTGGGCACCGATTGAGCCTTATGTGTGATTATATCAAATATCTGCATGGCATTGCCTTTTTCTACCATTGCCTCACAGACTTCTGCAAGTCGATGATGTAGATACCATTTCGCTCTGTTGTAGATGTAAAGGAGCCATTTTTAGGGTTCCATCTTCTTGTCTGATGTCCGAAATGAACACCTGCCTCGCTTATAAACGGCAAATGCGATTGTAAAGATCGGGGTCGTCAGGATCACGCCAATTCCGGCTCCCCGTAAATAATATTTAAACCTCATGTGCCTGCTCCTCACCAAACAATCCTTAAGACCAGTTTGACCTCGCCCAGACCTCTGCCCAACTGCTTGGCGATCTCCCACCTCACTCATGCCTTCTTTATACATAGAAAGGATCTGTGCATTCTTCTTGGGTTCCGTCGTCTGTTCTTTTCATCCTCTGTGACTACCTGTGAACGGAAAGCATCTTCTAAAGAAGTCTGCTTTTCTTCCTGCGACGCCATTTCTTCCTCTAAGGTCTCTGCCTCCGCGTCCATAGAAACACCGGTCACCTGCAACTTGTCATCCAGTGTCTCCTCCATCTGTGCGACCGCAGACTGCATCAGGGTCAGTTCCTTCATGAGTTCTGTCACCCGCTCCCTGCTTGTCATTTAGCATATCGTACAAAAGACGATCTCATCATGCGACTTGTTCATGGATGTAAGGCACCGTATCCGAATACTCGCTGATGGCTAAGATCTTTTCATTGGTCTCCTTTTTCTCCGCCACGCTCGATCTGTGCCACGGCATCCTCGACCTTATCCTGGATCTTTCATCGATCTGTGCCGAAGCGTCCTGCATTCTGGCATCCAAGATCACTTTGATCTCCTGCTCGCACATTTTCTTCATTTCTTCCAGATCTGCTTTCGATAACTTTTCCGAAACAAAAACTACCGATCAGGCAGACCATGCCAATCACGATCATGGCAATCTGTAACCCTGTCATTTCCTGTGCTCCTTTATATCTTGATATCAAACGAAGGCTGTCCGTCTTGATGCGCACGACACCCTCGCTATCCATGTGTTTTTTCTTTCTGGCTCTCTTTTTCGCCCCTTGGCATCATAGCCTCTGCCATTGCCCTCGCCGTCTTCATAATTATACTCATGCTGCTGGGATTTTTCCATCTGTTGCACCATAGAACTGGCATTCTGCTCCTCGTGCATGACCGCGACCTGCACATTCTGCTGTTGCAGATTGGCTTTGTTGTCTTCATTCGCCTTTGCCTGAGAAACCTCATGCGTATTCTGAATCATTCCGTTGAAATCCACCGGTCGAATTGACATAAGACATCACTCCTTATTACATGTTGTTGATGACGATCTCGCCGTTTTTGCGTTCCAGACAACAGAAAGATCGTTTTTCCTGCATCACGCAGGAGGCATCTGAAATGCTGATCTGCGTTCCCGGATAAATATCCTTTTTGACCACCACTTTTGCATGCGTTCCCGTCATCATCTCACGCTGCAAGGCTTCGTATTCTGTCTGATTTGCCTCCAGTTGCCGCTTGGCTTCATTGACCGTCGCAAGGATACGTGTAAAGTAGATTTTATGTTTTGCATCTAAAGGCTGACCTGTCTTGACATAGGCAACGTACTTTTCCATGACCGGGCGATATTTTCCAAGGTCTTTTGTCTTCTGCAATATCCTTTTTGCAACTGGTTGAATCGTTCCTTTTCTCCGGCGGCATACCGACCTCGATCGCGGTATGTGCTCCCATGGAAGAACCGATGCTGTTTGCCTCGACCTTTCCACCGGCGCGGATCGCACCGCCATTGATAAATCCTTTTTTTTCTGCCACAATGACATCTTCACCGGCAGAAACTTCACTATAGATAATGGAACCGGTCTCCACATAACCACCGGCAAAGACCTTGGCGTTTTCAATGTATTTGGTGATGACATTGCCTTTTGCCTCTAGCAGTCCGCGCTGCATCCCCTGGATACCGCACTGGACGATGATGTCACCACCTGCCTGTAACATGGCATCTTCCACACTGCCGTCAACCACGATATCGCCCCGCGAGGTCACGACAAATCCACCACGTACGCTTCCATGGATATGCACACTTCCGGCATAATTGATATCACCTGTAGAGGTATCTACATCCGCCTGCACTTCATACACATCCGATACAAAGACCTTGCCGCCCGTCAAAGATACATGTCCGGTCACATCGGAAAACAGATGCAGTCCGTCCTCGGAGATAAAATATTTCTTCCGTATTCCAAGACTTTATTTTTGACCGATCTCGGCGGCAGCGCCTTGCCAAAGACATCCATGCCCGGCTCGCCCTCGTCCACCGGATGAAGTGTCGCCAGTTTGTCTCCCTTTTCGACCGCACAGATCGTATTTAAGGCATGATAATCGACCGAGCCATCCTCATTGTGCTTTGGTTTTAAGGATGGATTGATGTTAAAAAAAAAGTATTCTATCTTTGCGTCATGTCCGTGGCGCGGCTGCTTGCCCTCTGCGACCACGATCTGTGTGCAATAGATGGGATTTGCCAGAAAATCTGCAATATTTTCCTGACAGATGCCAAAGCGTATCCCCATCCCCTTAAGATAAGCAAGAATATCCTGCTCATTTAAGGAAGCGCCGCCCTGTGACGGCGGATAAAAGGTTGCCGTGATCTTCATCTTATCCAAAGAGCAATGCATATGCATGGTCTCCGCAAACTCAGTCCGTCTCCACTACCTACCGGCACCACGCAATCGCTTCCCATAGCGATTGCCTCCGCCAGTTCGCGCTCCCTGTAGCCGCTGATCCCATGATCGTCCAAAAAGAAGCCAGTTCCTTATAAGAAACTGGCACACCTTCTGCTTTTGGCGCAAAGAGATGGCATACGGCTAATTGCTCTTTCCAAGTAATTTAAAATACCCATTCCGTTGCTCCATAAAAGCCCCCTATTCAATATTTGTCAGGATCCCCAGATAATTGCCCATGCGCTTGCGCAGCCTTTTGCGATCGCTTTTTGTATGTAATTGGGACACTCTGGACTCTGATACCTCAAAGTACCATACTGATTTCCTTTAAGGTAAAGATCCTCATAATAATACATCAACACAACTTTGCGTTCTTTTTCTGTCAAGGTCTCCAATGCCTCAGAAAGCATCTGCTTTAATTCCTGCTTGGAGATCATTTCCTCCGGCTGGATGAAATGCGAATTGCGATGCGTATCCATCGCCGGTTCTGTGCCTTGCTCGACAAATTCGTTCAAAGACACCACATTGGTCACTTTTAACTGTGACTGCCAGTCTACAAGTTCATCCTCGGATAAGCCAAGTTCTGCGGCGATCTCCTCATCTGTAGCGGTCTTTCCGGTACGCATCTCCACCACCTTGACGGCTTCGTCGATCTTTTTTTGCTTTTGTCTTACCGTTCTCGGTATCCAATCCATCTTTCGAATCTGATCTAAGATAGATCCCCGGATACGCAGGCTGGCATAGGTCTCAAACTTTACATCCTTGCCAAGATCGAACTTGTCGATCGCATCGATCAACCAAAAACACCATAACTGACCAGATCGTCAAACTCCACGTTATTGCCCAGATACATGCTAAGACGTCCGGCAACGACTTTTACAAGCGGCGCATATTCGATTATAATCTGCTCTCTTATCTCCGGTGTGGGCTTTTTTTGAAAAGCTTTCCCACAACTTCTCTTTGTCAACCGTCTTCATCTATGTGTCTGCCCCCGACGTTTATTCTTCTTCCTGGTCTGTCTTATCCTCCGAGTCTGCGCTATCATCCTCTGCCGCTTCCCCGGACTCGCTATCCTCTGTATCTTCTTCCATGACACGGAAGGAACGATCCAGAAGTACCTTGATCCCTGTACCGATCAATGCAAAACATATCACAGCAATGAACAGTCTTTTGGTATAAACAGAAAAGGATACATCCTGGATGGCAGAAACCAAACATGTGATTCCAGCCGCTAATAGAGTTATAATGATCGGAATCTGTTTTGTTTTCATAGGTCCTCCATCAGATGTATTTTTCCTGTCTACCGACGGACTTGATCAAGAACTGTCCTGTCTCACTGTATAATTCTACGGTCCGTCCAAAATTCAATCCGGTATCTTCCGCGATCAGCGGAATCCCCAGTGCCTTTAACTTGGCTCTGGATGCAATGGCATTTTTCTCTCCGATATTGGTTCCCGGCGAACTGGCATTGCTGAGTTCAAACATCTTGGCACCACCGGCGATCTTGGCTACTAATTTGCTGCGGTTTGCTCCCCGCCTTTATCATATCATCGTATAACTTTTGTATTCCCGTATCGGCAAATTTGGCAATATTGGAATTATTTCTGATCTGTGTACTATCCGGTAACATGATATGTGCTAGTCCACTGATCTTTGTCGTCGGGTCATACAGGGCAATCCCGATACATGACCCAAGTCCAATGGTGGTAAGCACATCCGGCGACTTACAGATATTCAGATCGCCATACCGACTTTATAACTTGTCCCATAGACTCCCCTATAATGGCAATCCAAGTGAAGATAAGATCTTCTCGTAGGATTCTTCTTCCGGCATCAAAATGAAATAGCCGTTGATCGCAGTTCATCGCTGAACTCCGTCTTAATCATAAGGGCGTTGTCTCCAAACATACCAAACTGAATGGCTGGCACACTCAAGATGGCTGCTGCCATATCCACCGCTACGAAAGGTACGGTCGGTGTGATCGTAAGCCCGGTCAGACCGGACAAAGCAGAAAGATAAGATCCTGCTATGATGTTACCGACTTCTTTGACTGCGGACAGATCCATTTCGTCAAAATCTTCCATGTAATCATCCGGACGCATCATCAGGCGGTTGACAATATGATGTGCAGACTCCATGTCCATCAAAAACATCATGCTGCCATCGATATCACTGCCAACACCAAGCATGATGCCGACGATGACCTCGTCCTCTGCTCCAATCGATGTTCCGATCTCTTCCACCGGCAAAAACTGTACCTGTGGAACACTCATATCAATACGAAGTCCAAGCATATCAGCAACAGCGGTCGTTGCATTGCCTGCACCGATGTTACCGATCTCTGCTAAAACATCACGGTATTTTTCATTTACTTCCTGTAAACTAATCATGTATTCCTCCCGCTTTATGAAGCATCTACTTCATCTAAGATAGATGAGATTTCAAGGATAGAGATCAGTTCATCTCCATTCTTTCCAATGCCGTTGATGTACTGTGTCTTGTCTGACTGCGAGTTCTGTGTATTGCGGTCGATCTCATCCTCTGCAAGAGCAATGACTTCCTTGACCTCATCCACAACGATACCGACCAGTCCCTGCTCCTCTGTCTTTAAGATGATGATACGGGTAATGTCTGTAAAGACATCATCCTCCAGGTTCATCTTGCGACGCAGGCTCATCAGTGGAACGATCTCACCACGCAGGTTGATAACGCCGATATAATGTGCCGGAGCCTTTGGCACACGTGTGATCTTGCACATGCGCACGATATTATCTACATAGGAAATATCCAGACCATACTGCTCATTTCCGATGGATACAACTATATATTGTACGGTTTCTTTTTCTACAACATCTAATCCGTTTTCGTCTTTCATGTCCTTCTACCCCTATTAAAAGATTGCGTTCACATCAATGATCAGTGCGACTTCGCCATCGCCAGGATGGTAGCACCATTGATGATCTTATTGTTGTCAATACATTTGCCAAGTGACTTGATAACGATTTCCTGCTGTCCGATGAGATCATCTACGACAAGACCTGCGTAATTGTCGCCCTTGCGGACAATAACAACGGTCAAGTTGTCCGGCTCTTCCTCGGATGGTGCAGAGTCTAACATCTGATCCAGACGGATCAATGGAATGACCATGCCTCTCAAGTGGATCACTTCTTCTGCCTGCACATACTTAATATCGCTGACAGGAATATTCTCGATATTCTGGATAGATCCCAAAGCGATCGCATACTTCTCGTCTCTGACCTCAACCATGAGTGCCTGGATGATGGCAAGTGTAAGTGGCAGGCGGACAATAAAGGTTGTACCGGTTCCCTTGACGCTCTTGACCGTAACATCACCGCCCAAAGCCTCGATATTGGATTTAACGACATCCAGTCCAACACCTCTGCCTGAGATGTCTGTGATCTTCTTTTGCCATAGAAAAACTTGGCATAAAGAGGAAATCGACGATCTCTTTCTGGGTTAGATTTTCTGCCTGTTCCGGTGTGACAAGACCTCTTTCGATCGCCTTTTCCTTAACCTTTTCTGTATCAATACCGGCACCGTCATCCTTAACCTCAATGATGACATTGTTGCCTTCCTGGAATGCGTTTAAGATGATGCTTCCTGTCTCAGGCTTGCCTGCCTTCTTTCTTTCTTCCGGTGACTCGATACCATGATCTGCAGAATTACGGAGCAAATGCTGCAAAGGATCGCCGATCTGATCGACTACGGTTCGATCCAACTCTGTCTCTTCACCGGACATGTAAAGTTCCATTGGCTTGTTGAGTTTACGGCTCAAATCACGGATCATACGAGGGAACTTGTTGACAACGCTCTCGATTGGAACCATTCGCACTTTCATGACTGACTCATGCAGATTGGTCGTAATACGTTCCAGATACTCGATCTGATCATGGAAGGACTGGTTGTTGCCCTCGCCGTTTTGCTCGGAATCACTCAGAGATACCAGACTGTTCTTTGCGATGATAAGTTCGCTGACCTGATTCATCAGAGCGTCTAACTTTTCAATATCCACACGCACGGTTCTTGCTGTCACCGGCTTGTTGTTGTTTGCCTTAGCAGACTTGGCAGATTTCTTTGTTGCCTTGGCTGCCTTCGGTGCCTCAGCAGGCTTGCACTCTGTCTTTGTCTCTTCCTGCTTGGTCTCCGGTGCTGCTTCCGGTTCTTCTTCCTGCATAAATTCTTCATGGCTGGACTCCTTGGCATCCACACCCTCGATCTCGGAAACTGCCTTGATCGCATCTACGATCGGCTGTAATTCCTGACTGGATGCAACAACCTGACTGAAATCCAGATCAAACTTTTTCATCCTCAATATCCTGTGAACTTGGGTTGTAAGCAAGAATCTCGCCGAAATCCTCTACTGCCTTAAATACCAAGAAAGTCTTGCCGCCTTTAAGAGGCAGTCTTTTTGGATATGTACGGTAAATTCATAGATATGGAGTCCGGATTCCTGTGCTTCCTTGATCTTGCTATAGGTCACATCATCCACTTCCATATGAGAAAGTCCATCTGATGCAGCCTCTTCTTTGGCAGGTGCAGCCTTGGTCTCTACTGCTTCCTCTGCCGGTGCTGCTGTGGCACCGCCGTTTAAGTAATCATTTAACTGCTGGATCAGGGGCTTCGTTGCCGTTGTCTCCCTCATCCGAAGTAGCCTTGACCGTCTCAAGGTATTCCTCGATCGCATCCAGACAAATGAATAAGATATCGATCAGGTTGCTGTTGACCTTGATATTGTCATTGCGGATCTCCTGAAATACATTTTCCATATCATGGGTGAGTCGCTGCATCTTCTTGAAGCCCATGGTTCCAGCCATACCCTTTAAAGAGTGTGCTGCACGGAAAATCTCATTGATGACGTCTTTATTCTCCGGCTCTTTTCCAGGATCATAATATTGTCATTGAGTGCTTGAATATGACCATTTGTTTCGTCGATAAAATGTCGAGATATTGACTTACATCCATCTTTTAATCCCCAGTTTCTTAATAATTGCATCTGCTATTTGGTTTATAGGAACTACTTTATCACTCAGACCCTGTTGTTCGATGGATCTGGGCATGCCATAGACAACACATGTGTCCTGACTTTCTGAAATCACATAAATCTTCTTGTGCTTTTTGAGCATCTGGATCCCCTTGGTACCGTCTGCACCCATGCCTGTAAGGACAACGCAGAGGATCTCCTTGTAATCCGAATGGCAAAGGGACTCGTACATAAGATCGCACAAGGCTTGAGGCTGCCGATCGGCGGTTTGTCATTGAGGCTTACCATAGGGGCGACCGCTTCTGTCCTTGCCGATCTCCATATGCTTGCCGCCGGGTGCAATGTAGACCCAGCCAGCCCTCAGTACCTCCTCGATCCTCTGCCTGCTTGACATGGATGGCACTTGTCTGATCCAGTCGTCTGGCAAGAGAATCCGTAAATCCTGCCGGCATATGCTGTACCAAAACCAGCGGAACCGGAAGATCGCCGGAAGCATAGGAATCAATACCTGCAATGCCTGCGGACCTCCTGTAGAACAAGCCAGAGCGATCAGGGTATCCTTCCGCATACCGGAAGATGTTGCGGTCGCATCCTTGTCCACATCCCAGTGCACTGTCGTATCTACGGAGCGATCCAGTTTCTGAGATACGCGCTGGGCCATCTCCCGTACACGCTTGGTAGCCTCATATACATCCACCGGCTGTGCATGCTTTGGTGCCGGCAGACCACGGGATGCATTGTGCAGTGAACGAAGGAGTTCACTTGCTACCTTATCTGTCATACCATGCAGGCGGTTCTCCCGATATACATAATCATAAGCCCCCAGGCTCATCGCCTGACGGATGGTCTGCATATCTTCCGCAATGGAAGACGTCAAAAGATGACGCGTGGGCGGTTCTCCAAAGTCTGTAACTGTCGCATAAAGGTAAGTACATCCATGCGCGCCGACAGACCGATGACAACGATCGCATAGGCATTCTCTACTATTTTGTTGTAAGCATCTTGTGTGTTCATGCTCATCTCAGACACTTGAAAATCTTTTGTCTGTATTGATTATATCACAGATTTTCCTTCTCATGAGTGCAGAGTCATCAACAATCAATACCTTTTGCATTATATTTCCTGTTCCTTCTTTCTGATCCTACGTTCTTCTTGAAAAACATAGCCGATCAACTGCTCTTTCATGCGTGGATCCTTAAAATAGAATTTCACACGATGCGTATATTTATCCTTGGCATCTGTCTGCTTGGAATCGATCACTTTTTGCAACCACATCGATGTCCAAAGATGTTTTTTGTTCTCCTGCGGCAACTGGAATTCTAAAAGGAGATATTTTACATTGGCTAAAGAGTTGCTGGTTGTAAACCTTGCGCCACCGCCGCTGATATCTAAGATGGTTCCGATGCCGCGTACCGTCATCTCATTGCCTGCGGCCATTTTTTCTCTCACGGCATCGATCGTGCCCTCCATAGCCGCCTCTTCCGTCACGCCCATAAAGATCATCGGCACCATACAGGTGATCCGATAGTATTCCCGGCGCTGAAATTTTTCCAAAGGACTGGTCAGTACGATCTTTAACAGATAAAAATGCTGTTTTTGATATGATCGTCACCGTCCCTGCGCCTTGTAAAGTCCCATCGGTGCGGAGAAGATAAACTCATAGCGGATGTTCTTTGGTAAAAAGTTTGCAGCCTGCCGCCGACCATAGGCATTTGCAGTTCTATGCTGTCTTTGTCACATCAAATATACTTGTATAATAGATGCCCTGTGCTGCGTCTACATCCTCTTTTTCCATCAACTGGGTAATGCGGATATCAACCTTGCAGCCCGGCATTAAGTCTTCCATTCTCATATGATACTCCCGAACGCCCCTGTCTTTTAAGAACGCCCCATAAAATTATTAAATAATTGCGTGATACCCCAGCGGTAGCGGTTCTTGTCATCGCCGGTCAAAAGATTCTGAGCGACGATCTCAAATGCCTTTGTAGACTTTGCGTTTGGCGCGACCGTCGATACAGTCTTTTGGTTGCGCACCGCCTTTTCCAGGGACGGATCGACCGGTATCATGCCCAGATAATGCAATTTCCCATCCAGAAATTTTTCCACGACAGAATTTAATTTCTGATAAACGGCATTGCCTTCCGCCTCCGAGGTTACCTTATTGGCAACCAGATGCACATTGGTGCCATTGCGGATAAACTTTGGATTTTGTAAAGTGCCTTCATCAGGGGAGTAGGAATCAGTGATGGAACTTGGCTCCGGTGTCGTCACAAGGATCACTTCCGGACTAGCAAGCACAAACTCCAAGACACTGTCCGCTACACCTGCTCCGGTATCTATGATCAAACATCACATAGATCATTTAAAAGCGACAGGCTGTGCACCAGATAGAGATCTGTTCTTTTGTCAGATTGTTGAGTCCGACAATGCCGGATCCACCCGAGATAAAACCGATATCCATAGGTCCTGTCGTGACGATCTCACGGATGCTTTTCCCCCGCCAAAAGATCGGATCACTCAGATTGTATTTTGGTACCGTTCCAAACATGACCTCGACATTGGCGAGTCCAAAATCCGCGTCCAGGATAATGACACGCTGCCCCCATCTTACGGAACATAATCGCCAGGTTTACCGCCGCCATATTGGATTTGCCAACGCCCCCTTGCCACTGGTAATCGTGATCACGCGGGCATTGCCAATATTATTTTGATTTTTTGTTTGATAACATTTCTTAATTGTTCGGCCTGATCCATATTTATCTGCCTCCCAACAAGAGTTTTACCAGTTTTTGTGTATCGACGACCTCAATGTCATCCGGCACATTCTGGCCTGTTGTCACATAGGAAAATTGCGCTCCCGTGTGCAACTTGATATTTAATATATTACCATATGCACTGGTTTCGTCCAACTTGGTAAAGATCAGATGGAAATCGCAGAATTCATCATAGATATCTGTGATCTCGATGAGGTCTTTGTACTTTGTGGTCGCACTTAAGACCAGATAGATCTGTCTTTCGTATTGTGCCGGAAGATTTTCAGCAGACGTTTCATATCCTCTCTCTGCCCATCATTCTTGTGTGAAAATCCTGCGGTATCCACCAGTACCAGTCATAATCTGCAAATTTTCGATCTCTTTTCCAATATCTTCCGGTGTATAGATAATGGATAAAGGAGTATCCAGGATATTGGCATAGGTGCGCAACTGCTCCGCCGCCGCGATACGATAGGTATCGGCGGTAAGAAGTGCCACCTTTTTTTCCTGCTCTACTTTAAAACGCGATGCGATCTTAGCAATGGTCGTTGTCTTGCCTACACCTGTCGGTCCGATAAAAATACGACCTTGGGCTTTGTTCTGGTCAACGAGATCACTTCCGGCTGTCCCAACTTTAAGATCATCTTCTGGTAGACACTGGAGATCAGATAGTCCAGCCCGTTGGTGCGTGTGGATATGCAGTCACCATTCCTACCGACTGAAGCTCAACATTTGATTCAACCTCATTGTAGGATAACACAATGAGATCCTTGAAATAATCCTCAGTCATTTTCTTAAAGTACATTCTAACAATTGGAGATGTAATAATAATAGCACTCTTTCCCAAACTTTCCAACTTACCAATTTCTGTTTCAACAGATCCTTTATCCTGTCAGGATCAAGAGAAAGGTAAGAGCCCTGCTCTGTCTGTTTAACAGATGACATAATTTCCTGCTCCACAGCAGGGTCAAGTGTGATGACACTTGTGGTCTCATTGCAGGAAAATACTTACTTGATATAGCTCTCTTTAAGCCCTGGCGCACGTATTCCGTAAGTACATCTGTATCCCTGGTGGTCTGTGCGTGATCGGCAAGCGTCTCAAAAATTGTAAGCAGATCCCTAATAGAAATTCCCTCGCTCAAAAGATTCTGAAGCACCTTCTGAATCTCACCAAGACCAAGCAGCTTTGGTATGAGTTCGTCCACAATGACAGGATTTGATTCCTTGAGATTGTTGACCAGATTCTGTACATCCTGTCTGGTGAGAAGCTCTGCAATATGAGATCTGATAACCTCAGTCAGATGAGTAGCTATAATCGATGGCGGATCTACAACTGTATATCCAAGACTCTCAGCACGCTCTCTTTGGCTTTCCGTAATCCATATGGCCGGAAGATGGAATGAAGGCTCAAATGTAGGAATACCTGTTATCTCCTCCTCCACATAGCCCGGATTCATAGCCATGTAGTGATCAAAAAGTATCTCACCTTCTGTTACCTGTATGCCCTTTATCTTGATGATATACTGATTAGGATTAAGCTGTATATTATCCCTTAATCGTATGATAGGTACGACAGTTCCAAGCTCTAAAGCAATCTGTCGCCTTATCATT
>VOFG01001663.1_pt1 | contig 13375 bp, 27 predicted proteins | sample 5384171 | NCBI WGS metagenome assembly VOFG01 (sample SAMN12384726, study PRJNA508395) | human gut metagenome | isolation source: healthy gut F | host: Homo sapiens | reverse complement strand
CCAACGGTCAACCGTTCTCATCATGTGGGGATGGACAGCGATTTTGTCCGTTTCCGCCCTCTTCATCACCGAAATGCATGGGCTTGCGCGCCTGCCGTTCGTCTGTCTTGCGCTTGGCGTTTCGGCATTCTTCGTTATTAAGCTAAACCTATTGGGCCCTGTTTTTACAGCATCATTACAATCCGCGCCCGTCTACAGGCAAAAACGAATCAATGAGCAATTCAATGCAGTTTCGGGCAATGCTTCATCGCCCCTCGCATACCGACGAAAGCCCAGACGAACAACCTTAGCGCCAATTGCTCATGTACGATGTTCTGCAAGGCATATTTGCAGAGGGGAAGGAATGCAATGCCGTATAACAACGAGACGCACAACGAGCACAGACGGTATCAATCGCACTCAAGAGCCACGAGGCCAAAAGCTAACCCCAATGAGCAATCGACTCGAACGCGCCGTCAAGCAACTTCGCAACCCGGCGAGTCGTTCCAATACAGCCGCCGTGCCCACAGATATGCCGCAAGGGAACGCGAGCTGAGGAATAAAAACGCGCACGAGTCGCAGCGCTATCATGCGTCGCGATTATCGCCCTCTGCGCACTGTGCTTCGGCGTCGTCAAAGCTCTCAACACCTCCGCAAGCGCACAGGGCCCCTCGGCAACGAACAACAGGCTCAACAATCAGCGGCCTACGCCAAAGAGGAGCAAACGACCCCACAACCCAACGACGACCCGGGCGATATCGTTATTGGCGTCAATGGCGACGCTGATACCTATATGCTCCGCGGGGAGGAATACATAGAGGGCGGCGCGCATGCAGCGTCGCCAAGTCATGGAGTTTTGACGCAAGCAAATCGAGACGAGCGGCAGCGTAGACCCGAATACGGCAGGCGACTACATCATCACCTATACGGCAAGCGATTCTGAGGGGCCATGCAGCCAAGGCAGAACGCACCGTGCATGTCGTTGACACCATGGACACGATGAAAACAGGAGTCCCAGTACTCATGTATCACTATGTGTACGATGCGAGCAATCCGCCAAGCGACCTAAATGGCAACTGGATCCTTGACACCAAGGTTGATGAGCACATGCAATACCTCAACGACAATGGATTCTATTACCCCTCTTTTTCCAGAAGTGCAGGCATTTATTGAAGGCAAACACAGTCTACCCGCCAAAAGCGTCGTACTCACCTTCGACGATGGAGAAGACGGAACGCTTGGCTTCCTTGACGCACTTTCAAGCAAGCATCGCATCCCGGTAACTTCCTTCATGATTTGCAGCGACCAAACCGCCGCCGCAAATAAAGTCGCGAAATACGCCAGTCCCTATGTGCAGTTCGAAAGCCATTCCATCTCTATGCACCAACCCGGTGGAACCATTGGCCACGGAGGACGTATCTCGGCCATGACGAAGGACGAAATTTAAAACGACCTTCGTGACAGCGCGGCAATCGTCGGAAGTGGGCAAGCATTTGCTTACCCCCTTCGGCGATACGACCCCCGATGGACAGACGGCTGTCTCTTGAAGCGGGCCTAAACTGCGCCTTCACTACGAAAAACGATTGGTGCTACATCGGAGATGACGTAACGGCCCTTTAATCGAGTGCGCATTTCGGGAGAATACTCCATCGATAGCTTCGTGTATCTCGTAAACGAACAATAGAAAACTGCGGTTGAGATTTTTGCCGATTGTTTGCATGCCAAAATGGCAGTGAATCGCAACTCTCTAGAGGATATAATTTTCTAGTTTATGTTTTAAATACACGAGCAGTCCCTAACGGAGGCTTTGATGAGCGAAAGCATCGCGGTTCTCATACCGTGCTACAATGAGGCCGTGACCATCGCAAAGGTGGTCGACGACTTCAAGCGTGAGCTGCCCGAGGCGGCCATCTACGTCTACGACAACAATTCTAAGGACGACACCGCGAAGATAGCGGCCGAGCACGGCGCCATTGTGCGCCGCGAGCCGCGCCAGGGCAAGGGCAACGTCGTGCGCTCGATGTTCCGCGACATCGACGCCGACTACTACATCATGGTCGACGGCGACGACACCTATCCCGCCGAGGCAGCCCGCGACCTCATCGCGCCGCTCACCGCGGGCGAGGCCGACATGACGGTCGGCGATCGCCTGTCCAACGGCAGCTACGGTGAGGAGAACGACCGCGCGTTCCATGGCTTCGGCAACGACCTCGTGCGCTGGCTTTATCAAAGCCATCTACGGCTTCGCCTTCGACGACGTCATGACAGGCTACCGCGCCTTCAACCGCGCTTTCGTCAAGACCATGCCCGTGCTCTCCGAGGGCTTCCAGATCGAAACCGAGCTCTCCATCCATGCGGTCGACAAGCGCTGGCGCATTATCGACGTGCCCATCGAGTACCGCGACCGCCCCTGAGGGCAGCTACTGAAGCTGTCGACCTTCGGCGACGGCGCGAAGGTGCTCAAGGCCATCGCAAGCCTGTTCAAGGAATACAAGCCGCTCGCCTTCTTCGGCTGGATCTCGCTCATCCTCGTGGCGCTCGGCCTTATCGTGGGCATCCCCGTGATCACGGCGTTCGTTGCCACGGGCGTGGTGCTGCGCATTCCCTCGACGGTGCTCGCCGTGGGGCTCGTGTTCTGCGGATGTCTGTCCATGACAGCCGGCCTTATCCTCGATTCGGTGGCGAAGGCCAACCGCAAGCAATGGGAGCTCGAGGTCTATAAGTTCATGTCGAAGGATAACGAATAGCCGTTCTCATTTGTTGAAAAAGAACCATAAAAGAGATCCGCGTTCGCGGATCTCTTTTTATGGGCGAAGATTCGAAAGATTATTTTGCGATTTCGACGCCAAGCTCGTTTTTCACCAAATCAAACGCGGCTGCGGCAGCTTTATCCATATCGTAATATTTGTAGCCACCCAGACGACCCGCAAACACCACGTCACCTTCCTCTGCCGCAAGCTTTTCATACTCAGCATACAGCGCCTCATTGCGTGCGTCATTCACGGATAGTAGGGGCTCGTCGCCAGGTTTCCAGTCTGCAGGATACTCGCGCGTCACAACGGTTTTCGGCTGAGTGCCGAATTCAAAATGCTTATGTTCAATGACACGGGTATAAGGAACGTCGCGAGCTGTATAATTCACGACCGCAACACCCTTGATGGTTCTCTTCGTCAAGAATCTCACTCGAAACGAAGGCTGCGATATTGCAGCGTGCCAAGTTTGAAATCGTAGAACGCGTCGATAGGACCGCAGTAAATCTTACGCTGGGCAATATCGGATTGCTCAGCAGTCAAATCTTTATACTCAACGCCGCAACGAACCTCGACGCCCGAGCATGCGCTCGACCATTTGAGTATAACCACCCATCGGAATGCCCTGGAAACGGTCATTGAAGTAGTTGTTATCGTAGGTAAAACGACACGGAAGGCGCTTAATGATGCTAGCCGGCAAATCTTTGCAATCTCGACCCCATTGCTTCTCGGTGTAGCCCTTCACGAGCTTTTTCGAAAATGTCGCGTCCGACGAGGGAAAGCGCCTGCTCCTCAAGATTCGTAGGCTCGCCGATATTCTCGGCAGCGACCTGCTCAGCAATCTTTGCCTTTGCTTCAGCGGGCGTGAAAACACCCCAGAGCTTGCTGAAAGTATTCATGTTGAACGGCATGTTATACGTTTCACCATTGATATACGCAACGGGAGAATTCACGTAGTTATTGAACTCGCAAAATTGGTTCATGTAATCCCATACGCCGCGCAAAGAGGTGTGGAAGATATGCGCACCATAACGATGCACATTGATGCCCTCGACCTCTTCGGTATAGATATTGCCAGCAATATGATTACGGCGATCGATAACGAGGCATTTCTTACCAAGCTTTTTTGCCTCATGTGCAAAAAACAGCGCCCGTAAGGCCTGCGCCTACAATAAGATAATCGTACTGAGACATGCGGTTTTTCTCCTTAACGAATCGGAAACGTCGCATAACAAACTCACAGTAGTATACTCTTTTCGCCCGTTCGACATGGGATATCATAAAGGCGTACATGAACACTCCGCGCAAAGCGCGATATTAATGATAGGAGGGCTTCATGCCCGCAATGCTCGCAGCTCGTCTTTACCGCGTTCTGCCCTTCTCGCAATACTCGCGATAATCGGTATCGTCGTCTATATATTCATGTCGTGGCGATACACGCCGGCGCGCGCCAAAGAGGCGGTCATAAAATCTTCATCGCCCTAAACGGCGGCCTGTCGATTCTCTTTGCGCTCGCAACGCTCTACGCATGGATTGAAAGCAATGCATTCGTGGCCGATTTCTTCATTACCTGTTTGGCAACCACGCTCATCATGCTCGGCATTACGTTCATCTGCCGCAGGAATTTCCTCAAGCACAACCCCAACTACCGCTGGCAACTTACCGACCGCGCAAAGAAAGCGCCCAGGAAATAGAAAACCTGTTAAACGCTACGAGCATATAGCAGGTTTTTGAGCAGATTCGTCAGGCTTCGATGAACCCGAGATGAACGCACGCATTCCAAATGCCGTCATCGTCGACATCGGTCGTCACGTAATCGGCACGCTGCTTCAGCTCGTCGATAGCGTTTCCCATGGCAACGCTCGTCCATTCGGGTAAAAACATGCACACATCATTGCTGCCGTCGCCATATACCACGACATCCTCGATCGACGCCCCTAAGTGCGCCATGCAGCGCTTGATTCCCTCGCCCTTATCAACGGGCTCAACGAACACGGCATATGGGCTGAAACGCGCCGTAGGCACTTTCGACAGAGAGGCGATGCGCCTCTCTTCTTCGGGCGAGCAAATCACATAGACCTTATAGAAGCACTCTATCGAACGATAATCGAGCTCCGGGTCGACAACCGTCTCCATATACGAATCATGCACAAGCGCATCGTAGTTGGCATAGCGAGTCCAACGGCGGCGCGAATCGTCGAAAGAGATCGCCCATACAACGCCGAGTCGCTCGCATTCCTCGATAACGTCGATACATGCTTGCGTATCGAGCGGTTTGATCCCCATAAACTCGCCATCGAGCGTAAGGCTATTGCCGCCGTCGGCCACCATATTCTGGAACCCGAGCTCATGCATGAAGCCCTCACCCATCGCATGCAGACGTCCCGTGCATATCGCAAGGAAATGGCCTTCAGATTTCAAGATTTCGAGCGCTCGTTTCGTCGATTCGGGGATATACCGCCCCATAATCGGCCCCGCAGCCAAGGTGCCATCAATATCGAAAAGAAATAATGTTTGCGCATATGCCTTCATCCCTATCGGCCCGATCGCATGAAGCAAACGGACCATAACCGCGCTCGTAGCGAGCAAGCAGCATCCCAATCAGGCGCATCGACTCAAATGAGGACTAAAACACAGCCCGAATAGCAACAAGAGAAAAACAAGGAGCCATTGAGAACACCGCGCGGCATCCATAAAAAGGCCGACGGTATGTCGGCCTTAGTTCGTTCATGGAGCCAGTGACAGTAATCGAACCCTGCAACCGACTGATTACAAATCAGTTGCGCTACCGTTGCGCCACACTGGCAAGTGAGCTTTGGCTAGTGTACCACAACTACTTTTTACAAGCAGCTGGGCAATTTGCACAGCATTGGTCGCGGCACCCTTGCGAATCTGATCGCCACAGCACCAGAACGTGATCCCGCGCGATTCATTGGGGTTCGAGATATCGCGACGCATGCGGCCAACCCAAATAAGGTCTTGGTCGCTCGTATCGATAGGCATCGGGAAACGGTCGTGCGCATCAGCGGCATCTCGATCGTCAACGAGTTTCACGCCAGGAGCCGAAGCGAGAACCTCGCGAGCCTGCTCAAGCGTGATGTCGCGTTCAAATTCAAGCGTGATGCTTTCGGAATGCGAACGAAGAACGGGCACACGAACACAGGTGCAATTCACGCGGAGCTCGGGGAGATGCATGATTTTGCGGCCTCGTTCTGAAGCTTCATCTCTTCCGAAGTGAAGCCCTCGTATTTAAAGCCACCAATCTGAGGAATGAGGTTGCTCGCAAGCTGAGCGGCGAATGCGCTCGGCTCAGGCATGGGTTCGCCCTTGCCCATCGCCGCAATTTGCGCCTCGAGCTCGCGCATGCCCGGCACGCCTGCGCCGCTCGCGGCCCTGATAGGTGCTCACAATCATGCGCTGCACGCCCGCGGCCTGATGAAGCGGCCACGTAGGAACAAGGCCGATAATGGTGGCGCAATTCGGATTCGCAATAATGCCCTTATTCCATTTCACATCTTCGCCATTGATTTCCGGCACAACCAAGGGCACATTTTCATCCATGCGGGAAGGCGTGCGAATTGTCGATGACCGTTGCGCCCGCTTTCCACGGCATGCGGAAGCAATTCATGGCGATGTCATCGCCGGCGGCGCCCAAGACGATATCGCAACCCTTGAAGCACTGCGGGTGGCTTCTTTGACGACTTTTTTTCGCCCTTGAATTCAATCGTTTTGCCAGCACTGCGCGCACTCGCGAAAAGCCTCAAACCAGCGACGGGGAAATCGCGCTCCTGAAGGCACTCCGAGCATCTGCTGGCCCACAGCGCCCGTAGCACCCAGGATTCCGACGTTGTAGCTACTCATTGGTCGCCTCCTTCGGCTTCCTCGACAGTAATGATGTTATCGTCGCTATCGACAAACGCGCGCCGTAAATAACGCGAATAGCACGCTCGAAATCGTCGACATCGACGCCAACAACAATGTCAAGCTCTTCGGAGCCCTGCGCGATCATGCGAATGTTGATGCCCGCATGGCCCACCCGCCGAACAGGCGGCCCGAAGTGCCCGGACGGCTCGGCATGTTGCGGCCGACCGTGGAAATAAGCGCAAGTCTATCAACGATTTTGATTTCGTCGGGCTCAGCTCGCTTTAATATCGGCAACAATGGAATACAGACAATCTTTCACATCGCTGCCCTGCACCACCACGGCAAACGAGTCGATGCCAGTGGAATGTGCTCGATGCTCACGCGATAGCGCTCGAAAATCGACAAGGTTTTGCGAATATATCCAACCTTGCTCGACATATGGTTCGTCTTCACGTGAATAGCGACGAAATCTTTCTTGCCTGCGATACCCGTAATGAGCGGCTCCCGGCCACGCCAGGCTCGGTTTCCTCGGAAATCACGGTGCCGGGGTCGTCGGGCGCATTCGTATTCTTAATCACCGGCGGAATGCCGGCATCTTTCACCGGGAAAATCGCCTCTTCATGCAGCACGCTCGCGCCCATATAAAGAAAGCTCGCGAAGCTCAGCATAGGTAATGCGCGAAATCGACTTCGGATTATCGACGATGCGTGGGTCGGCTGTAAGGGAAGCCGGAAACGTCGGTCCAGTTCTCATACAAGTCGGCGCCCAGGCACTGAGCCACAATCGCGCCTGTGATATCTCGCCGCCGCGGTCGAGCAGCTTTGATTTTCGCCATCTTCCGTCGCGCCATAGAAGCCAGGAAGCACGAAGCACTTTTCTTCGCCAATCGCAGCCTTGAGCTTTTCGGAAGTCTTTTCCATATCGATAGAGCTATCGGCACGGAATGTAATAACGTCAGCAGTCGACGAACGGGAAGCCCAAATATTCAGCCATCATGCGACCCGTGAAGTATTCGCCACGGCTCACGATGTACTCAGGCGTGTATTCTCCATGCTTCGCTTCGCGAGCTCGCGGAAGATGCCGAATTCATGGGAAATGGGGTAGCTCAGATTCAACTCTTTTTGGCAATTTCGCAGAAGCGCTGGCCGATAGTGCCCAGAAGGTCATCGCATGTCACGTGGTATTGTAAGTGAGCGTTCACCAAATACAGCAAGTCGGTAATTTTGCTGTCGAACTTATCACGCTTGCCGGCGGCGCTCACGACGACAAAACGGCGAGAGGGGTCGGCCTGGACGATTGCCTTGACTTTTTGAATTGGCCGGCAGAGCTCACACTCGAGCCGCCGAACTTCGTAATCTTGATCATAGAACTACCTTCGATGCGCAGTACACGTAAAATCGATGATGCCACTTTAGCATGCAAAAGCGCAAGCCCTTTCGGCAGATGGCCAGAAGTCACCATATGTGGTACCTATTTGAGAGCCTGCCAAAATACGAAAACGCGCCGAGGAGACATACCCCTTGGCGCGTTTGAGGCTTATGCAAGTTGAATGCGCACTCCCTGGGTGTCGCACTCCACATGCACCTGGAAATCGGGATGCATACTCTGCAGGCGCGCTCGCAGGCTTTCAGCGACCAGTCCATCATCGGTTACCGCCATAAGGGTGGAACCCGAACCAGAAATCCACAGCGTAGCCGCACCACCATTCAGGCAAACCTCCCGCACCTCATCGTAATCGGGAATAAGTTCACGGCGATAGGTTCTTGGATTTTGTCGTCGCAGGCGGCAGCGATAAGACGAACGTCGCCCGACTCCAAACCGCGCGTAAGGCCAGAGATGCGTCCCATTTGCCACACAGCGGTAGATAGGGCACTTCCTGAGGCACAATCTTGCGCGCCTCCCTCGGTTTTAACCTCGTAAGGCGGAATTACCGTGACGAAACGCAGGTTCGATTCACGTTATAGCGAATGCAATTCGGCAACGCCCTGCGGCGTAAACGAACACACGAGCGACCCCATAATGGCGGGAGCGACGTTATCGGGGTGGCCTTCCATTTCGGTCGCGATGCTCACCGCCCTCAGCGCGACCCACAATGCGGCCCGTGAGCGCGGCGGCACCCATGATGCCCGCAACCGTGCACGTCGACGAGGAACCCAAACCACGTGAAACGGGAATCGCCGCATCGATATGCAGCTTAATAGGAAATGGCTCCTCACCCCAGTGCGCAAGCGCAAGCTCAAAGCTTCGGTACACGAGGTTGTTTTCATTGCGATACTTCTCCGGGGCAACCCGAAATCTGCAGCTCGTCAGCACGCTCGAACGTGAATTCCGAATACAGGAAACCGCCATACCCAGACAGTCGTAGCCAATCGCCAAGATTCGCCGACGTAGCCGGCACCGTAATTTTTACGCTCACAGCAACCTCACCGCATTTCGTTTCAACATAAGAAGACATGTCGCCAACCGCGATCACGTCACCGAAACGCTTTCATCGGCGTTTTCGAGGGCGGCCAAAGCGGCAGGAGCTTTCGTTTCGCTCGCACCTTCGAGTTCGCGCATGCAAGCGAAATCGTCCTGCGGCGCAGCCAGCCCCAGCGCCTCGCACACGTCATGGCAGAACTTACGGGCTCGCGGTAGAAAGCACCACGCGGGGAACGCCTTCCGGTATGAGGATGCATCTTTAAACATGCCACGCGCACGCCGTATGGGGGATCGAGCACATAGCCCGTTGCATCGTGGCATTCCTTCATAGCAGCCTCTGCTTGCTCGTCGCTCGCCCAAAACCGCAGGCGAACGTTTCCTGAATGCGTACAAGCACCTCGTCAGGCACCTGATAACGACCCGTTTTCGCAAGGTCGTCCATAAGGCCAGCAACAAAACCCAGCAGCGCCATCGCTTGCGTAGTACAGAAGGCGCTCAAGGTTCGACGAAAATCAAGATATCCATCGAAGGAGAAATGGTTTTGAAGAACTGCGATTGCGGTCGTACACGCCCTCGGTAAGGAAATCGGACAGCACGTTATTGCAGTTGCTCGCGACAATAAAGCTTTGCCAACGGGAAGGCCCATGCGCTTCGCAAAATATCCAGCAAGCACATCGCCGAAGTTTCCGGTGGGAACGCAGAACTCGACGGCATCGCCGCATGCGATTTCGCCTGCGCGAACGAGTTGGGCATAGGCATCGAAGTAATACACGACCTGCGGAGCCAAACGGCCGATATTAATGGAGTTCGCGCTTGAGCACCGTATTCTGCGCCGCAAAGACGCTCGCGCAGCGCCGTCTCCAAAATACGCTTTACGGCGCTTTGGGTATCGTCGAAATTGCCCTCGACAGCAGCGACGGCAACGTTGTCGCCGGCCTGGGTGACCATTTGCAATCGCTGGATTTCGCTTGTGCCGTTATGCGGGTAGAACACGGTAATGCCCAGCCCGGGCGTATTCGCGAAACCAGCCAAAGCAGCCTTGCCGGTATCGCCGCTCGTTGCGGCAAGAATCATGATTTTTCGCCCGCGCCTTGCGCAGCTCGGCTCATGAGCTGAGGAAGCATCTGCAGCGCAACATCTTTGAAGGCACTTGTCGGGCCGCGGAAGAGTTCGAGCACGAACGCATCGCCGACCTTTACCACGGGCGCAACGTCATCGGTTTCAAAGGTGCCTTTGTATGCAGCCTCAACGCACGACTCAATTTCTTCAGCGGAATAGTCATCGAGCAGCGTACCCAAGATATACGCGGCATTTTCGCGATACGTGTTCGTCACAACGCGTTCGAGATCGATTTTTCGTTTCGCCCAGCGCATCGGTAACGTAGAGGCCGCCATCGGAAGCAAGGCCATTGAGCACCGCGCGTTTCGCGGACACGCATGCATCGGCGTTTCGAGTGCTGTGGTACATCGAAGTCATATGCCGCCCTTTCGTTTGGTTGAATTCGCTCTAGCATACCAAGCGCGGGCAATGCAATATTACAGCTTTGTTAAATACACCGCTCACCAGCGGTAAACGGCCAATATGGCAGCCGAAAGCCACAAGCGATAAATCACTCAGCACCGGAAGCGAGCTCAGGGCCCACAACTCCTTCATGCGAGGCGAAATCGGGAATGAAACTTTCTTCGGCAGCTCCCCTCTTGCCAGAAATAATCATCGCAGCCGATATCATCGGCATAATCGAGAAGCTCCTCGAACGCTTCAGGATCGACTCTCTGCTCAAGTTCAGGATGCAACGGAAACGTTCCCCATAGGCGTGTATTGGCTCATGAGAGAAAGCTTAAGCTGGCCGAGCGTTTCTTGCACGGCATAGGTTTCATGCACATATCGCACGATTCGCTTTGTTTCCTCCAAGTGCGTGTCGGAAGCAGCAGCACGCGAACGATAACGTGCGCGCCCTGTTCCACCATCGCATCGAGCGAAGCCATAGCGAATTCGGGGTACGTTGGCGCTTTCGAATAGCTGCGCGCCGTCTGGGCATCGATATAGCGAAAATCGACCAGATAGGTATCGACAAGCCCCTTGAGCAAAGCGATAGTTTCTGGCGTTTCGTAGCCTGAAGTGTTGTACACAAACGGAATGGTGAGCCCTGCTTCACGCGCGAGCTTTGCCGCTTCGATAATTTGGGGCAATATAGTGCGTTGGCGTTACAAGGTTCACATTGAGAGCGCCTTGGTCCTGCAATTCAAAAAATGCGAGCAAGACGACGCACGCTCACATCGACGCCGCAGCTGCCGTTCGCGATGGGTTCGTTTTGACAATACACGCAATGCAGCGGGCAATTCGAGAAGAAACGGCCCCGCTGCCCACATTGCCCGAAATCGGCGGCTCCTCCCCAGAAATGAAGGGCGGCCCGGGCGATGCGCGCTCGTCAGCCGCTTCACACACGCCCCGCGCACCAGCTACGCGATTCGCACCACACGCACGAGGACAGAGCGAGCAATGCTCAAGCAAGGAAATCGCGGCATCAGAAAAAGAGGCCGTCGAGAGAGCGGCCTCTTCCATACATGGCGTGTTATCGCGCACGCCCATCGATCGCCTACGCGCCGCCTTTGATTTTACGTGCGATGCGATCGGCCACCGAAAGGTCCTCTCGGCGGTCCTGTCCCCAAAATACGATTGCAATCATACCGGGCCCCACATGGGTTCCAATAACGGGACCGATATGCAAATCAAGGAACATGGCGTCTTCTTGTTCCTTCGCGATAAGCTCATGCATGCGCTCGAGGTCTTAGGACAATCGGCATTGCCCGTCACAATAGCACCCGAAGGGCCGTCCTGAGAAACTTTATCGAGATAGAACTGAGCGAGCTGGCGAATGCCCTGCGGCCGCGGGCCACACCCTTCAAGGTGAGCTTGCCTTCCAAATCGATGGTGAGCATAGGCTTCACATCGAGTTTCGCACCTGCCGCAGCAACGCCATCGGGAATGCGGCCGCCACGACGCAACGACTCAAGGTCGTCGACCATAAACATCATGTTAAGGAAATAGCGCGCCTCTTCAGCCCACTCGACGAGCTCTTTCAGCTGTAAGGCCCGCATCGCGCTGGCGCAGGGCTTCATATACCAAAGCCCTTCCGCAACAGAAGCAAGCTTGGTATCAACGATGTGCAGCTGCATCTCAGGGTACTTTTCCCTGAAGCTGATCGCGCACGAGCAACGACACATTATAGCTGCCCGAAAGCGCCGACGAGAAGCTCAAGTATACCGTAGGAATACCCGATTGCGCAGCGCGCGCTCGAACACCTCGGTGTAAGCGGGAATGGAAATTTGAGACGTCGTAGAAATTACCCTGCGCATGCGGTCGTAGAATTCCTTGGCGGGCATGCTCACGCCGAAAATCGTCGAGATGCTGCTCGGTGTCCGAGGAACGGGAATCAAACGAGATACACGCCCTCGCGCTGCACCATCTCCAGCGGCAAATCGCAACACGAGTCGATAATAAGATTGCATTTCGCAGCGTCATTCGTGGCCTTTCTGAAAGCGATTCCGGGCTCCCTTACGCGCAATACTTTTTGACAGACGAACTATATCAGGTCGGCAGCATTCGTGTCGCTTTGTCAAAAAAAGGAATCAAATTGTCACTTATGCCGAGCGCACCGAAACATCCCACAACGCAATAAACGGCATCGAACCATAAGGCCCGATGCCGCCTTGTTATTCCGCGCTCGAATTGAAACAAGAATTCTTACCAGCCGATTTTTGGCCACGAAGCTCCGCCACGAGCGCCGCACGGCGATGCCACATGCCCTCTTCCAGACCCACGGGATACGTATGGGGATTCAGCAAGCGTTTCTGAGATTCGCTCAAGCTTTCCAAGAGCTTCTTTCGCATCGCGCCTGCGCGGCCATAGCGCAACGGTCTTCGGCGGCGAGCACCGATTTGCCATCACGCGAAAGCGGCGAAGCAGCGTCTCGCTCGCAAGGCCCGCAAGCGATTTCTGGCGAAGCAAGTCGGACGGATCGATGATCTTGTCTTCGGCATTTACCGGTTCATTCACGTCGAAAACCATATCGCCGCGATGCGCCGTCTTCGAAGAAGCGGCGCACATCGAGAACACCTGGAAGCGTGAGCTTGCTCCTCGACATCTCAGTCACCTTTGAGGCGAGCCTTCCATTTCGAGTCGCCCTGCGATTTCGTAGCCGACAGCTTATACACGCCGCCAAGCGCGGGGCTGGTCATACGCGGTTGCGAGCTTCGTGCCAACGCCCCAGCTCATAACGTTCGCGCCCCTGCTCGCGAATAGATTCGATCGTATACTCATCCAAATCGTTCGAGAGCACGATGCCGCAATCGGTAAGGCCC
>VOFG01002657.1_pt1 | contig 13377 bp, 22 predicted proteins | sample 5384171 | NCBI WGS metagenome assembly VOFG01 (sample SAMN12384726, study PRJNA508395) | human gut metagenome | isolation source: healthy gut F | host: Homo sapiens | reverse complement strand
AATACACAACAGGATATGTCATCGGAGGATATGTATGTTTTAAAGAAACTGTTCACGGAATATGTATCATTATACCGGCTGGAACTGAATTCCGGAAAATATGAAATTCTGCGGCTGATTGCAAATACGAACGCAAAACAAATCGTCGGAGAGGAGTACAGAATATTTGCTGATTATGATGAATTTACAAGACGGTATGCAGAGACCTTTATTCCGGAAACAGAACAGGAGGAATTTTTAGACTGGCATAAGTGTGAAAATCTGAAAAAGAGACTTCTGGAGAAGGAAAGACTTACTTATTATTATCACAGTGTTTCCAAAGACGGAAAAGACAGTTATTATGAGGCTTATGCAGTGAAAGGAAAGACAGACGGGGAAAATTTTTACATATTTCTGGGGGGGTATCGGAACGTGGACGGTATTCTGTATAAAGAAAAAAGCAATTCAGGAACAATTACAGAGGGCACTGGATGAAGCGAAACTAAGCAATGAGATTATAGAGGCTATTGCCAAAAGCTATCAGTATATTTCAAGAATTGATATTTCGAAAAACTGGTTTGAAGAAATTTCAAACCAGGCTGTTGAGAATATGAATTATAAAAAATCCGGAGAAGTGACCTCTGGCAACAGGAATGCATGCAAGTTTGTGGCAGAAGAGTATCAGGAAGCATTTCTTAAATTTGCAGATATAACGACACTGCCTGTACAGAATGAAGAATGAAGAGACCATTGTGATGGAGTACCAGATGAAAGATGGCAACTGGCATAAACTTCGTTTTATCGAGAAGGGACAAAGACGGTAATCTGACCCATGTACTGTGTGCGATCCGCAGTATCAGTGATGTTAAGAAAAAGAACAGGAACTGCTACAACAGGTTGCGGAAGCCAGGAAAGATGCAGCGCTTAAATCACGGTTTTTGTCTAATATGAGTCATGATATCGGACACCGATAAATGGAATCATCGGTATGACCGAGCTTGCAGATCGTTATCCGGACAATCCGGAATACAGAAAAAAATGTAGAGAAGCTTTTGGAATCCGCCAGGCATCTTGTTTCTATGGTAAATGATATTCTGGATATGAACAAGTTAGAGACAGACAATTTGTCGAAAATGATATACCGTTTAATTTGGCGGCAGTGTTAAACCGAGTCAACACAGATCAACAGATGCAGGCAGGTAAAAAAGATTGATTATGTTGTGGACTGGGAAAATCAGACTGAATCATATGTATCTGACGGGAAATCCGGTTTATATAGAAAAACTTCTGACAGTAATTACTGATAATGCAGTGAAATTTACAAAGCCAGGCGGCAATGTGAGTGTGTGGTGCAGGAAAATATCGGAAGATGACGAAGGCGGTTTATGAATTTGGGTGTTCAGATAATGGAATTGGTATGAGTGAGGAGTTTGCAGGACACATTTGAGATGTTTTCGCAGGAAAATAAGACAAGCCGGACACAGTATGAAGGTACCGGGCTAGGTCTTGCGATAGCGAAGAAGATTACAGAAAGACTTGGCGGGACAATTGAGATAAAGAGTAAAAAGAACTGTGGAACAACTGTGACTATGACGATCCCATTTAAGACCGGGGTACAGAATCTGATGCAATATACAGAGAATGTGAATACAGAAAGTACAGAAGATATTCCGTTGGAAGGCTTGCATGCATTGATCGCAGAAGATAATGAGTTGAATCTGGAGATTGCAAAGTTAATGCTGGAAGAGACAGGAATCTGTGTAGAGTGTGCGGCAGACGGTAAAGAAGCAGTTGCGAAGTTTGAGGAGTCGGAACCGGGATATTACGATGTGATTTTTATGGATATTATGATGCCGTATATGAATGGATGGGATGCGACAAGGAAGATCCGGACATTGCAAAGCCCGGATGCGGATAAGATACCAATCATAGCAATGAGTGCAAATGCGTTTGCAGAAGATATCGTTAACAGCCATATTTCAGGGATGAACTGGCATCTTACAAAGCCTATTGATGCAGATAAACTGATGACGGCGCTGAAGGAGTGTATAAGAAAAAATAATATCAGATGATGGTATAAAGGCTGCAAATGATTGTTGAAAAAAAGTAAAAGAGGAAGATTAGAATATGCTATAGAGAAATCTGTAGCATATTTTAAATATGTGGGAAAAAAGGAGAACTTATGTATAATTTTAATTATTACACACCGACTAAAGTTGTATTTGGAAAGAATACAGAAGACCAATGTGGAGAACTCGTAAAGGAACAGGGCTGTAAAAGTTCTGATTCATTACGGAAGTGGAAGTGTCAGACGTTCCGGGCTTTTAGATAAAGTGAAGGCTTCTCTGGATGATGCAGAGGTAGATTATATAGAACTTGGAGGAGCAGTACCGAATCCAAGACTTTCTCTGGTGTATGAAGGAATCGAGCTTGCAAAGAAAGAAGGTGTAGATTTCATTCTTGCAGTAGGCGGAGGAAGTGCGATTGATTCTGCAAAAGCAATCGGATATGGAGTAGCCAATGAAGGGGATGTATGGGATTTCTATGACAGAAAGCGTCAGGCAACAGGCTGTCTTCCGATTGGGGTTGTACTTACAATCGCAGCAACCGGAAGCGAGATGAGTAATTCTTCTGTTATCACAAAAGAAGAAGGATGGGTCAAGAGAGGATACAGCAGTGATTATGGAAGACCGCGTTTTGCGATCATGAATCGGAACTTACCATGACACTGCCAGATTATCAGACTGCATGCGGATGTACGGATATCTTGATGCATACGATGGAACGTTATTTTACAAATGGCGGGAATATGGAGATTACAGACAGCATTGCAGAAGGTCTGATGCGTATCGTAATTGAAAATGCAAGAATTCTAGTCCGTGATCCGAAGAACTACGATGCCCGGGCAGAAGTGATGTGGGCAGGAAGTTTGTCGCATAATGGTCTGACCGGCTGCGGCGCTGTCGTCGGAGGAGACTTCGCATCTCATGCGTTGGAACATGAGATAGGAGGAATCTATGATGTGGCACATGGTGCAGGACTTGCTGCAATCTGGGGATCCTGGGCAAGATATGTATACAAAGACTGTCTTCCGAGATTCGAAAAAGTTTGCGATGAATGTTATGCAGGTGGATCCGGAAGGAACAGCCGATGATGTGGCCTTACGCGGAATAGAGGCAATGGAAGATTTTTACCGTGAGATTAAAATGCCAACATCTATCCATGAACTTGGCATTGATCCGGGCGATGATGAGTTGAAACTGATGGCACATAAATGCAGTATCGGATGCAAGGGAAGCAAAGGATCAGCGAAGGTGCTGCATGAAGAAGATATGTATGAGATATATAAAGCGGCATTATAGGAGAATTGGAATTTAATTTATTAACTGGAAGCGGCCTTCTCAGTCCTGAAAAACAATAGATAAGGCTTGTTCAGGTTCCATACCATAAGAAACACTAAGAGAGCAGAACCACCTAAAAGCAAAGGAACTACGCTCAAACTCGGCGTTCGCCTCAAACACGTTCGCTTCGTTCCTTTAACGGTGCTTCTGACTCTCTAATTGTTTCTAACGGCATTCCACATTCACAATAATCCTTATCTATTGTTTCCTTCAAGTCGTGACTGGCAGCGGATGTTAATAAATAAAATGCCCGGAAGTGTAACCCCGGAAGCCACTACGGTTACGCATTTGCCATTTCATTCGTAAGGCATTTGATACCTTTTTATGCAGGTCCCAATCATGCCTTCCTGAATTAAATCCCAACATCAGCCTCAAGTATCTCTGCCTCACCAATCGGAAGCACCAGACAGGTGGCTGTAATGAGCGGCACGAATGTAAAACCATATTCCATGAATTCCGGCGTGCTTTACTGCAAAATATCCAACCAGAACCCCAGATGGAAGAAAATCAGTGTACCTGTAAAAAGCCATGCGCGTTTTTCTGTGACTGATCATGAGTCATATGATATCTCATCCACGCAAGAACAGTCTGTTTGTAGTTATTTGTCGAAAAGATGGTGGAACTGTTATAACATTCCGGAGTGGTAAACGTCTGCCACTGGTATGCATTCAGGATGAATACAGGGAACAGTGCAATCAATGGATGACCGGATGACGGAATGATTCCGGCAATCCATATGCAGACAGTTTCTATCACCAGCGCGATATAAGATTTTACGGAGGAAAATGTTCGCCGATTAAAAAAGCTGCAATGATTGCAAGGCCATATAAAATAAAATAGCCAGACGCAGAAAAGCATCTGTCAGATTCATTTCAGCAAAATTTAAGATCATTTCAATCAGATTCATGGTCTGTGCGGCACCAAAATTGCCACCGCGGACTAAGATGGCGTAACACCGGTCAGTCCACCGATAAATGCAAGATTGACATGCAGTAATGCGCGTTTATGATTATGTATCCAATTCATTTTTCTATCACCCGTTGCATATTATAGGACTGGGGAAGCAGAAAAATCAAACAAAAGTGCAGAAAAATTCGATTGAATGGAAAATAATACAAATATAGATTGACATTTGAAGGAAAGTTGAGTATTATAGACTTTAATGAATAAAAGCGTTAAAGCGCGAAAGCTAAAGACGCAAAAAATCATAAAAAATGATAAATATGAAATGAACACGAAAGGGGAATTTTCCAATGCCGATTACAGATATATTGGAGAAAAACTGCCGCCTGTACGGAGACGATGTTGCGCTGGTAGAGATCAATCCGGAGATGCCGGAGACAAAAAAGAACTACATGGAAGGAGTTTGACCTGATTGAACCATCCCGTGCAGCTTATTACAGAAGAGAAATTACATGGAATGTATTTAACGAAAAGGCAAACAGATTTGCCAATCTGCTGGTTGAAAGAGGAATCAAAAAAGGAGAAAAAGTGGGGATTCTCCTGATGAACTGTCTGGAATGGTTGCCAATCTATTTCGGAATTCTGAAGACCGGAGCACTGGCTGTACCACTGAACTTCCGTTATTCTGCGGATGAGATCAAATATTGTGTAGAACTTGCAGAGATAGATATTCTGGTATTTGGGCCGGAGTTCATCGGACGAGTAGAAGAGATTGCAGACGAGATCAGTAAAGGACGTCTGTTATATTTTGTAGGAGACGGATGTCCCGGTTTTGCGGAGGATTACAATGCGCATACAGCGAACTGTTCCAGTCAGTCACCTAAGATTGATGTGAACGATGATGACGATGCAGCAATTTATTTTTCATCCGGAACAACAGGATTTCCGAAGGCAATCCTGCATAATCATGAATCGTTGATGCATGCGGCAAAAGCAGAACAGAATCATCACGGTCAGACAAAGGACGATGTGTTTTTGTGTATTCCGCCGTTGTATCATACCGGAGCCAAGATGCACTGGTTCGGAAGTCTTCTGACGGGTGGAAAGGCAGTATTGTTAAAAGGAACAAGTCCGAAGACAATTCTTACAGGCAGTATCTGAAGAAAAATGTACTATCGTATGGCTGTTGGTACCATGGGCGCAGGATCTTCTGCTTGCACTGGACAACAAAGAACTGGATTTTGCAGATTATGATCTGGACCAGTGGAGACTTATGCATATCGGTGCACAGCCGGTACCACCAAGCCTGATCAAACACTGGAAGGAATACTTCCCAAATCACCAATACGATACGAACTATGGTCTGAGTGAATCCATCGGACCTGGATGTGTACATCTTGGATTGGATCATATTGATAAAGTCGGTGCGATTGGTAAAGCCGGATATGGATGGGAAGCTAAGATTATCGATGAACAGGGCGAGACGGTAAAACAGGGCGAGACCGGAGAACTTGCGGTCAAAGGACCAGGCGTCATGACCTGTTACTACAGAGATCCGCAGGCAACAGCAGAAGCTCTGCATGACGGATGGCTGTATACCGAGACATGGCGATGGAAGACGAAGACGGATTTATTTTTCTGGTTGACCGTAAGAAAGATGTCATCATCAGTGGTGGTGAGAATATCTATCCGGTACAGATTGAAGACTTCTTACGTACCAATGAAGCTATTTTGGATGTGGCGGTTATTGGACTTGCAGATCACAGTCTGGGAGAAATTTCAGCAGCAATCATTGAACTGAAACCGGGGAGTTGAATGTACAGAAGAAGATATTCAGGAATTCTGTAAGAAACTTCCGAGATATAAGAGACCTCGTAAGATCATCTTTGCAGATGTTCCGCGTAATCCTACCGGAAAGATTGAAAAACCAAAGCTTCGCGAAAAATACGGAACAACACATCTGGTTGCGGCACAGAACCAAGGGATAATAAAATATGTAAAAATGTCATCTCTTTTGCAGGGAAAAATCTGCAGAGAGATGGCATTTTTTACAGGACGTGTTTATAATAGTGGAGAAATAAATAATAAGAGCAGACTGGAGCTGAATATAGAATGAACACCAATGAGAAAAAAAGAGATTACAATCCGGATTGCAAAAAGAAGAGGATGCGGAAGAACTGCTTGCAATCTATGCGCCTTATATCGAGCACACAGTTATTACATATGAGTATGATGTGCCGACGGTGGAAGAATTCCGAGGACGGATCCGGCATGTATTGGAGAGATATCCGTATCTTGTGGCAGAGTTAAATGGGGAAATATGCGGATATGCATATGCAAGTGCATTTCACGACAGACCGGCAGGTGGATGGAATGTAGAGACATCTATCTATGTGGACCAAAATAAAAAAGGAATGGGTATCAGGACAAAATTATACGACATGCTGGAGAAGATATTAAAGCGGCAGAATGTGTTAAATATGAATGCGTGTATTGCATGTACGGAGCATGAAGATGAATACCTGACGAATGCAAGTATCCATTACCATGAACATTTGGGATATCGCATGGTCGGCTGGTTCACAAATTGTGGATATAAATTCCACAGATGGTACAATCTGGCATGGATGGAAAAAGAGATTGGAGAACACGTGGCAGATCAGCCGCCGGTGATCGCGTTCACGGATATAGTAGAAGATATTTCTTTACAGAACGGAGAACTCCGTTTATAATATGCATGTTAAAATAATTGAAAATACAAGGTTCTCCGAAGCCTTCATGCCTAAGATCCATAAAAATTGTGATGATGGGATGTCGGCCAGGGAATGACAGGTTTGTCAGTTCCTCAGGGTAGATAGGGAAACGTATCTGCCTCCCGCGTATTTGGAAAGGAGAGCAGCACCTTTGTTTACCAAAGCACATAGGAGAAGCTGTCAAAGCATTCGTAAAAATGTCACAGACAGATTCTCTTATATTTCGCCTGCTCTTTTTTTCGGAAGGGCAGGTTTTTTAATATATGAAAACAGAATCAGATAAGAAAAAATCCGGAATCAGTGCCATAATCCTCTGTGGAGGGAAAAGTACCCGGATGGGGAAGGATAAAGCAGGACTTCTGATTGGAAAGAAGACATTTTACAACAGATCGAAGAACATGTAAGTGGTGCGGATGAGGTGCTGCTTTCGGTAAAAAGACCGGCAGGATTATCCGGAGATAGAGGCAAGACATATCGAAGATCTGGAACAGGACAAAGGACCGTTGATGGGTCTGTGCTCGGCGCTGAAAGAATGCAGCCATGAACGGGTCTGGGTGATATCCTGTGATATGCCGCTGGTTGACTGGGATGTGGCGCAGGAACTGGAAGACTATCTGATGGATGGGATTGATGCAGTGATCCCAGTAGGCAAGACCGGGAAAAATATGTGCTCTGTGCATGGTACAGGAAATCTGTATGGAAGATATTGGAAGAACAGTTAAAGACCGGGGATTATAAAGTGCAGCATGTACTGGAAAATCTGAGGAGGTATGTTATGTAACAGTTCAGGGAATTACAGACGGACCGGGAAATTTTTATAATATAAATACACCAGAAGAATATCGGAAAATAATACCAGAAAATAAAGAAAAAAGCACAACAGACCCCCAGTTGTATCGTTTGTGGCCTATTCGGCACCGGTAAGACGACATTCTGGAAAAACTGATTCCGAAGCTGAAAGCATATGGGCTTAAGATTGCGATCGTAAAGCATGACGGACACCGGTTTGATAGCGATCACGAAGGAAAAGCAGTGACCGCTTTGCAAAGCCGGAGCGAACGTGACCCAGTCTGATCTCCTCCTCGGAGAAAGCGGTGCTGATGGACAACAGAACAGTTGATCCGGAAGGGCCTGAAAAAAGATAGATGGTGTGGATCTGATTCTGACAGAGGATTCAAGCACGGACCGTGGCCGAAGATCATGCTGCACCGGAAGAAACGGGAAACCGATGCCGTTACGACCGGGAAGAATGTCTGGCAGTGATCAGTGATGTGGATGTGGAGGACTGTGAAAATGTGTTCCCGCTGGACGATGTTGGAAACAGCGGTTTTTTACTTCAGTATATGTAGCAAATATGCAACATATAGAAAATCTATAGTAGAGTATGAAACGGAATGTGCCTGGATGACAGGTACAAGATGATAGATACATTGATAAAATAGAAACGAGAAACGATAAAGAAACGAGGCGGAAAAAAATGAAACTGATCAAGAACAGAAGATGCAGTGGGACATGTGTTATGTCATGATATGACGCAAGATCATTCAGGGAGTGATCAAAAGATGCGAGATTCCGGAAGGACATATTGTCACAGAAGAAGATATTCGGTGCTTCTTTCCATAGGGAAAGAACATCTGTATGTCTGGGAGAAGACAGAAGGCATGCTTCATGAGGATGAAGGTGCGGAACGTCTGCGCAGGATCACATAGAATGAAAATAATCATCCGTCAGTTGTAAAAGAAGGCAAAATTGAACTGCTTGCGGATGTCGACGGATTATTCAGGTGGATGTCGAACGATTATATGATGTGAACAGTGTGGATGAGATCATGATCGCAACCAGACACACAGACACAGCGGTAAAAAAAGGCGACAAGCTCGCAGGAATGCGGGTGATTCCTCTGATCATAGATGAAAAGAGAGACTGGAAGAAGCAGAAAAAAAGAGCGGGTCCGGAACCGTTATTGAAGGTAACGCCGTGGGAAATTAAAGACGGCAGGTGTGATCACAACCGGAAGTGAAGTCTATAAAGGACTGATCAAAGACCAGTTTACTCCTATAGTGGAAAGAAGCTGGAGAAATTTGGAATCAGATGACAAAGCATGTATTATGCAGTGATGATACGAAAATGATCACGGACGCAATTGCAGAAATGAAGGAAGCGGGAGTGGATCTGATTATCTGTACGGGCGGGATAGGTGTAGATCGGATGATAAGACACCGGGTGCAATCAAGGCTTCCGGGCGGAAATCGTCACATATGGGGCACCGACACTGCCGGGTGCGATGTTGTGTCTGGCTTACTTTGAAGACGATACACCAATCGTGGGACTGCCGGGCTGTGTGATGTATGCAAAAGCAACCGTATTCGATCTGATCCTGCCGAGAATGGCAGCAGGGATTAAGATTGAGCGGAGAGATATTATCCGGATGGGACACGGAGGACTCTGTCTTGGTTGTAAAGAGTGCCATTATCCGTCTGTCCATTCGGAAAGGAGGCGTAAAGGTGGAACCATCCCGAGTGACACTTGAAGAAGGCACAGGAATTATTTCAAATCTGTATGCCGGGAATAAAAAAAGAAGAAAAAACCGGCAGACAGACTGTCTGGGACAGATTCTGGCAGAGCCGGTATATGCGGCAATAACCAGCCGTTTCCAAAGGTCAGCGATGGATGGATTTGCACTGAGAAGCCGGGACGTCTGCGGGGCAGATCTTGAGCATCCGGTTACCTTGGAAGTTGCCGGGTGTGTGTGCCTGCGGGACAAAAGACAGAGCTTATACTGGAACCACATCAGGCAGTCCGGATCATGACCGAGCAATGATACCGGAAGGGAGCAGACTGTGTAGTAAAACAGGAAGATACGGATTATGTAAGAATAGCAGATCCGGATCAGGGACAGGAAAACAATCAAAATTTATAATAATGTGGGACCGGGAGAAAATTACTTTTGCCCGAAAGGAGAAGATTTTTTCTGCCGGGGTACTGGCAGAAGCCGGACTTTTGGTGGATTCTTATCTGCTGGCGGCAGTTACGTCTGCGGGAGTACGGGGACATTTACTGTATATAGAAGACTTAGGGCTGCAGTGATTACAACCGGTGATGAGCTGCAGAATGCAGATACATCATTAGAATCGGGAAAATCTATGATGCAAATGGAATCTGGCTGTGTGCGAGATTAAGAGAGATGGAGCTGTGAGATACTACAGTATGAAACCGCAGGGAGATGACAGGGACAAGATCGCAGACAAGATCAGTGAGGTATTAAAAGAAGCAGATCTGATCCTGACAACCGGAGGGGTATCAGTAGGGAGATAAGGATCTCGTTCCGGATGTCATAGAAAGCCTGAACGGCAGGGTACTATTTCACGGGATACAGGTAAAACCCGGAATGCCGACAATACTCGGTAGTAGAGGACATCCCTGTTCTGTCGCTTTCCGGTAATCCATTTGCAGTGGCGGCATTATTTGAATTATTAGTCGGCGGATATCTGGCGGACAGGGCAGAAGAGGTATATATACAGAAGAAAGAGACAAAAGTGCTGAGACAGACATTTGTAAAGACCGGGAAGCCAAAACGGATCGTAAAAGGAAAATGTGATGAGGAAGGCGTGTTCCTTCCGCAGATTCAGGAGAAACGGACAGCTTAAAGAATGGGATTGGCAGCAATTGTCTGGTGGTATTCCCGGAGGGAGAACGGACCTATCCGGAAGGAGAAAAAGTTCAGGTGATCCGGATATGATAAGGAAGGAATAATCATGGGAGAATTTTACGCATTTCAATGAACAGGGGCATGCAGTGATGGTCGATGTCAGTGAAAAGCAGACACGATGGTGAGGCAACGGCAATGGGAAGAATCCGGCTGTCGAAGGAATGTTTTGAAAAAGTAAAGACGGGTGGAATGAAAAGGGAGATGTCCTGGGAACTGCAAGGATTGCAGGGATCATGGGGGCGAAGAGAACATCAGAGCTGATCCGTTGTGCCATATCCTGAACCAGAGCAAGGTTACAGTGGAATTTGAATATAGAGTGAAACCTGTGAGATTGAAGCACGGTGTACGACGAAGACAGTCCGAAGACCGGTGTGAGATGGAAGCACTTACCGGAGTTCAGGTGGCACTGCTTACGATTTATGATATGTGTAAGGCGGTCGACAAAGGCATGTGCATGACCGGTATCCGTTTATTGAAGAAAAACAGGTGGAAAAAGCGGCATATGAAGCTGACCGGAGACGGAGCTATGATTGATGCGGGCAGGAAGAGTGATTGATTATATGCGATCTCCAATACGGACCGCTGTAATTTAAGATGGTGACATATTGTATGCCGGACGGAATCAATGCAGGTGTCCATGGCGGAGTATCCTGACGTATGAAGAGATCCGGAAAGTGCATACTCTGCAGCAGAGCTTGGGCATTCAGAAGATCAAGATCACAGGCGAACCGCTGGTGCGGAAAGGATGCGCCGATCTGATTGCCCATTAAAAATATTTCGGAATCATTAGTCACGATGACGACGAATGGCGTTCTGTTACAAGACAATCTGGAAGCGCAAAGAAGGCCGGACTGACGGGATCAATATCAGTCTGGATACGCTGATCGTACTGAAAAATATCAAGAGATTACCGGAACCGACGCCTGAAAACAGTGCACGGCAGGCAGTAGCGGCCGCCGCAGAAAGTGGATACGGACAAAGGTGAATACGGTGTTGCAGTCTGACGGTGACAAAAACGAATGGAAGGCATTGATCACACTGGCTGAAAGCATGCCGGTTGATGTAAGATTTATAGAACTCATGCCGATCGGTTATGGAAAGGAGAATACAGGTGTGTCGAATCTGGAACTTTGATGAGATACGGAAGGTATATCCAGATATCCGAGCGACAGTAAGATATACGCATGGACCTGCGGTATATTATCAGATTCCAGGATTCACCGGCGGTATCGGATTTACTGTAGTGCGATGCACGGTAAGTTCTTGTAAGAACTGCAACCGCATCCGGTTGACTTCGACCGGAGACCTGGAAGCCGTGTCTGTGTTATGTGGATACCTATCCATTGAAAGATTACTGCGGAATGGAACAGGAGAAGAGATAAGAAAACAGATAAAACGAGCCATTGAATGAGAAACCGGCAAAGCGCACGTTTTGAAGAGCCGGGGATGATTACGAAGCACATCAGATGGCACAGATTGAGGATAAAAGACAGGATGAATCAGAAGAAAGGCATGATCAGAGTGAATCTGTATCAGTCCCAGAAGAGGAAACTGCCAAGTTATCCGGTAGAAACGGCAAAGATCGTGCCGGACTGGGGCATTGAAGAAGATGCACATGGCGGAAAAATGGCACAGACAGATCAGTCTTCTTGCACTGGAGAAGATTGAAGCATTCCGGGAAAAGGGAGCGGATGTAGATTTTGGGGCATTTGGAGAAAATCTGATCGTAGAGGATTTGATTTAAGAAATGTTCCGGTTGATTCCGGAAATACGGATCGGAGATGCAGTCAGGCTGAAAGTCACACAGATTGGAAAGAATGCCACAGCCACTGTGCGATCTATCAGCGGATGGGAGACTGTATTAAGAGTACCATTTTCGCAGAAGTACCGACAGGTGGAATGATCCGTGTGGGTGACTGTGTGGAAGTCGTAATGCCGCAGGAATATCGCCCATACAGTGTAGCCGTGATCACGCTGAGTGACAAAGCATTTGCCGGAGAACGAGATGACCTAAGCGGTCCGGCAATAGAAAAGATATTAAAAGACAGTGAAGAAAAAAGATCATATCAGATTTGACATAAAAGAGACCATTCTTCTGCCGGATGGTGAAGAAAGGATTAAAGAAACAGCTGATCCATCTGGCGGATCAGAGACAGGTTGACCTGATCCTGACAACAGGCGGGACAGGATTTGCCCCAAAGACATGACGCCGGAGGCCACGAACGCTGTCTGCGACCGGATGGCAAACGGAATTGCAGATGCAATCCGTAATTATTCGATGACGATCACAGACCGTGCAATGTTCAGCCGGGCAGTGTCAGGACTGCGGAAGAAGACACTCATTATCAATCTCCCGGGGAGCCAGAAAGCAGTGACGGAAGCACTGGAGTATATTCTTCCGAAACTTCCTCATGGACTGGATGTCCTGAGAGGAAATGTACAGGAATGTGGCAGAAAAATAATCCTATTACAGATACAGTAACTGGTAAATTTATCAGACAAGAGAAAAGGAGAAACGGATTATGAAGAACCAGATGGCAAAAAAAAGGATCGCATCTGTCCTCCTGGCAGGAGTGATGCTAGTTTCACTGGCAGCATGCGGAGAAAATAAAAAGACAGAAGAAAGAAGACA
>VOFG01000398.1_pt1 | contig 13425 bp, 23 predicted proteins | sample 5384171 | NCBI WGS metagenome assembly VOFG01 (sample SAMN12384726, study PRJNA508395) | human gut metagenome | isolation source: healthy gut F | host: Homo sapiens | reverse complement strand
CGCCGGCATAGTAGGGCTGATCTTGCTCGCCGTCGCAATCCATTTCATTCCAGACCTAATAACGCAGGCGATGAACGGCTCTGTGGACCTGTCGTCCTTCAAGGGCGGAGAAACATTGCCGACCAGGCCAGCAGACCGCGTCGCAATACGCGGCGTCCGGCTCCGGGCCTCCGGCCAGGGTTCGACCACATTGTCCGGCATCGACCCCGACAGCGCCGGGGAATAGCCGAATGGCCCCCGGACTTTCCACCTTCTGCCTCAAGCTCGTCGACTCGCAGACTAAAAGGCGAGATACTTGCCGAAAACGACGAATCCAAGGCGGTCGACGCGCTCCGATGTATGTCCTCGGGAAGACGGCATGAGGACGAGGCCGCTGACCTTCGGCCACCAGTACTCATGCCTTTCCGAGGATCTCACCGACAGGACGGAAACGTCGTCGGCCGGGCGAATTGGGACTACGCCGCAGTTCCGGCGGGCATACTGGGTGCGGATTGTGAACCTGCCCGACGGGTATGGCGCGCGCGAGGGGAATTCGCGTCGAGCTGTCCGAAATGACAGTTCGCCTATTGCCGTCGAACTCGACCGGCGGGTGGAAGCGGGAGCCATCCGGGCGGCTGGGGCCTCGCCGCCGCCATTCGCGAGGGCCTTTCCCGCATAAGCAAATTCGACGCGCAGTGGCTCGCGGCGATGGTCGGGCTGGTTTCGCATGGGCATGCCTCGCCGCGCCGTTCGCGTGGGTCGTCGCCTTCGGCCATCGCCGCCAAAACCCCGGATTCGAATCTTCTTCGCGTTCGGCAACATCTCAGACTACCTCTCCTCGTATATTTTGAACGGCTGGCGCGCCGTGGGGCTGCTGTCCTCCACCTACGGCTCTCGCTTCTCGCTTGGGCGATCGCGGCGCGCTCGCCGCGGCCGGCTTCGCCTGGTCTGCCGCGGCCGCTACGGCGAAAATCGATTCGCGGAGGCTCTCTAATCCGCTCATCGACAAGGCGCCTCCGTCGCCGGCGACAACCAGTTCGGCTCCTCCGTGGTATTGAGGAAGCCCGACGAGCTGAAGGCCGAACTCGACTCGATAGACCCCGACGACCCGGACCTCGGAATTGTCGGACGTGGTGTTGAGGAACCATGCCCGAGCCGCTGCCGAAGGAGGCAATCGAGTCCGTCCGCTGCCCGCCGGCGCATGGGCGGCGGGCTTTATGCCCGGAAGCGCGGTGCCCGCCGTGCGGGCCGCTATGCCGATGCGTCGAGGACGAGAATAGCATCATCTTCGGCGGAACTCGCGCCGGCAAGACCCGACGAATCCTGCTCGCGACCATACACAGCCTGCTCGCCGCCAGCGGCAGGCATGATCATCCTCGACCCGAAAGGCGAGCTGTTCGGCCTGGACTTCCCGCAAGGCCACGGAGGTCCTCAGGGGCGGAGAACGTCATCAGGATCGACCTGCGCTCGCCGGCGTTCTCCGACCGGTGAACCCGCTCCAGCTCGTGATAGACGCGGGCGGGCCGCCGCGACGGCGGCAAGCCAGGACTTCGACTTGATGGTCCAGACGGCCGGGGACGTCATGGAGGCGCTCATGCCGTCGGCCAACGACACTGCGGGCCTCCAAATTCTGGAACGACGGCGCACGCTCGTACGTCAAAACCGCCATCCTCTACGTCGTCTCAGAGCCAATCCATCCCCGAAGACCAGCTGACCATCACCACGGTCTGCCGCATCCTCCGGAGCGCTACGGCCAGGACCGCGACGAGCGCCCCGCGAAAGGCGGCGCCAAGCCCCGCGTTACAACCCGTTCGAGTGCATGGTCGACGAATTCCCATGAACCATCCGTGACCGAGGCCTACGCGACGCTGCGAAACGCGATCGACAAAGAGCGCTCGCAGTTCATAACGACCGCCCTCACCAACCTCCGCGATTGGCGCGACTCCAACATCGCCGCCATGACCTCCACCACGAGCCTGCCGTGGAAGGAAGTCGGCAAGAGGCGCTGCGCCGTCTACATCATCATCCCGGCCGAGAAAGACACCTACGCGGCCTTCGCGCGCCTGTTCATATCCCAGGCTTACACGGCGCTGATCGGGAGTCCTCGCTGTACGGCGGCAGGCTGCCGTACAGGGTAAACATGCTCTGCGAGGAGTTCGGCCAGATTCCCGCCATCGACAAGCTTCCCAACTGGCTTTCCACCTCGCTGAGCGCCGGCATCAGGTGGTTTCTGGTCATGCAGTCCGTGGCCCAGGTCACGGAGCGCTACGGTCGCGAGGCGAAGCCGATCATCCTGGAGAACTGCAGCATCAAGGTGCTCGTGAAAACCACCGACGCGGAGGAGACGGGCAGGCTCTTCAGCACGCTCGCCGGCAGATACACGTGCAGGGGAGAGTCGTCGTCGACCTCGGGCGACAGGCTCTCCCCCTAAAGCGCAACGCGTCGAAATCGCAATCCCTCATGGGCAGGGATTGGTTCTCGCCGGCAGGACATATGCACCTGGCACGCCGACTACGGCGCCCTCGTGCACAAAGGCGTTGCTGGCGGATGCCTGCTCATCCCGCTTCCCGACGTCTCGAAGACGCCGACCACCGCGTACTTCGGGCTGGGCGACAAGAAGCACAATGCCGAGCTGTCGCGCAGGGCGCTCTACGGGGCCGGCCCGAAGATCCGCAGGCCGTCGCGCAACCTCTGGTACCTCGGGATAGACCGCCTCGAGGGATACAAGACCAAGGAGCTCAAGCAGAACGCGATATTGAAGGCCGAGGGCGACAAGCTGACCGAAATCCACAGGAACAAGAAGACGGCCGACGAGAAGAATCGCGAGCACGAGATCCTTCGCCAAGCTCGGTTCAAACCGGACGGCACCGAGATCACGGGCGAGTTCGATACAACTACGCGGACGAGCTGAGGCAGGGCAATGGGCTCGGTGGCCGGTTCAGGGATGGGATTTCGTGCCGGGCGACACGGTTTACGAAATCGACAAGAAGATCAAGGAGCGCCAAGAAAGGATCGACGGCCTCAAGCCGAAGAAATCGAAGCGCGCGACCGCGCCGAAATAATCCCCGTTCGCCGCGTCTGGGGAATATAACGCCCTATAATCTCCTAAACCCCGTAAGGTTTTACGAGCAAGTAACGTTTACATGGCAATTCGACCGGCGTCGCCGGTCTGGAGCAGATAGGGAGAGAAATATGCTCGAGAAAGCAAGAAGCGCATCGCCGCCGGGGCATCCGCGCTGGCTTGCGGCCTTTTTTTCGGCGGCGCCCGCCTTCGCCGCCAGCACCGGCAGCTTCGAGAGCGCGGTCAACCAGATCCGAGACACGGCCAACGACACGATTCTCATCGTGGGCTACGGCATCCTCAGCCTGCTGGCCGCCATCGCGCTCGTCATCATGGCGATCAATATCGTAGGGCTCGCGATCGGAAGGCAGGGAGCGACAAGGGAGAAGGCGATCGGCCCGCGATATTCGTGGTCGGGGTCCTGGTCTTGGCCGTGTTCCTCCCGTCGATCGTCAACGGAATAGCCGGCATGGTGGGCGGCGACGTCTCCTCGGAAGCGCCACCAGGATAGGGCATGGAAGCGATAGCCCAAATAGCTCTCCCGGTGGCGCTGAAGGCCGGCGCCGCGATGCTGGTCTGCGCCCTGGGCGTCGCACTCTCCAGCGTCGTCGTCCCTTTATCCAGGCCTTCGGTCCGTGGCTGACCAATTGATCGAAATACCGGGGCTGTCGATCTTCATCCTCTGGGGGCAAGCCATAGCCGTGGTCGCAGCCATCGCGATAAGGGCGGGCGTCGGGATTCGCGACATGCCCCTGGCATCCGGCGGCGAGGCGCGCACCGGCTTGGGGAGTACGTTTTCAAAGGCGTCGTCTCAATCGCGCTGGTCGGGCTCATGCCGACCTTCTGCTCCATGGTGATGTGGTTCGGGCAGAGGATGATGTCCGACGTCTTCGGCGCCGTGAGTCTCAACAGCTTCACCCTCACGTTCGGCGTCGACGCGGTCGTCCAATCCATCCTCGACGGCGACCTAACCGCGCCCTTGGTCTTTCTGCTACATAGTCTTGTGCTTCATCGCATTCGGGTTCGTCATCACGTCCATCTATCAGCTGATGAAAAGGCAATTCCAGATGCTCTTCGTCTCCGTGGCCGCGCCTTGGATTGGAATCAAGGCGGCAACGGAGAGCGACTCGTCGACCTATTGGGAGTTTTGCAAAGCCGCATTCGGCATGTGCGTAGTCCAGTGGCTGCAGTACATCGGCCTCATAGTCGGGCTGAACATGATGTCGGCGACCATCGGCTCGTCCCCGACATCAACTCCACTGATATGGGCTCGGCGTCTTTTCACCAACCTTTTCCTGGTGCTCGCCGAGTTCGGCGCGGCATTGGGCATTCCGGCCCTTGTAGACAGGTGGGACTTTCTCGCCCCGGCGCCCAATCCGGAAGCGTGCTCATGGGCATGATTATCCGAAAGGGCCTCGCGGGACCCAAAATCCCCGCCATGAGATCCAATGCGAAGAACCAGGAGCCGGAAATGGATGTCATTAAGGAGCCGTCCCGCTCATAAACGTCGGGGAGGGCTCGGCCTTCGCGGCGCGGCATCGATGGCGGCTGCCGTGGGCGCCGTCGTGGCCGCCGCGGCCCTTTTGGGTTTGGCGCTCGTTCGTGCGCGATGACCGACGCGGGCGACGAGCGCCCGTGCGGAAAGGGCAAGGACGCGGCGAGAATACCGCTCTCGGTTCTCGCCATCGGATTCGTGCTGTGCGCCGGATCCGGAATCTACTCGCGGTCAACGCCAACGCCGCGGAGGACGGGATCAAGAGCCAGGCCGCCGAGGCGGTCGAGGATTACCGACCAACCCCGGCTCGGGCGACGAGTCCGAGAAGCTCGCCGACAACGCCTTCGTGCCATCGAATCCAGGCTGGAAGACGTCGCTTTCGACGTCGAGCAAAGGCAAGGACGCATCTGGCAATTGGAATTGGGCCAACAACCCCTCATACCCGCAGTACGACTACAGCCAATTGCTCGGGACAGCTTCAAGGGCGGGCACTACGAGATTGACGGCACCTACGTCTACACCTTCGGGAGCGGCGAGGGGTCCAAGCCCACAACCATGAGGATCCCGCTTCCGAGCGAATTCAAATAACAGGTTTTCGCCTGCAGCGCGGTCGAGCGCGCGGCAGGCGCGAAGAGATTGAGATGGAAATGGCGGAGACGCCGACGGCGCCGGTATTCCGGCAAATGCGCACCGGGGTGGTGTTCTTGGGCATGAGGCCCGCCGATTGGGGGCAAGCTCGCCGCGCTGGGCGTGCTGTGCCTCGCCCTGTTCTACGCGACCGGCCTCATAACCGTCAACGCGACGGTGGAGCGCCATTCCTACGACATCACCGACGAGGTCGTGGAGTACAGGGCCGCGCGAGACGCCGCCGCCCAGGCGCGCGATGCGATGAAAGAAATACGGCGCCCAAGACATCTCCGAAATCGATTTGCCGGCTTCCACGCGCGAGGAGGCGGAGAAGGCCGCCGAGCTCGGCATCGGGCCGGACGCCAGCGACGAGGAGGTCGCGGCGATGGTGCCGGCGACTCAAGTCGAGAAGGTCCCGCTCGTCGGCGACGTTTGGCGCGGGCTGTTCTTGGTCGCGCTTCCGGTCGTGGGGTTCCTCATGCTTCATTTCGAGGCGGCCTTCGGCACGAACATGATGCGAGAATGCTCGCGATTCGTCCGCTGCCTGCGCGCGCAGCACGTCTACACCTCCGACACGGACCTGCTTTCGAGGAGGCCCGCCGTGCCTAGGAATGCCAAAAAAGACGGACGCCGCAAGAGCGTCGAGCAGGCCATGCCGCTGGCCGACTTCCAGCGCGACATGGCAATCATGAAGAACGGCGACCGAATCGCATACATGGAGCTTGCGGGGGAGAACGTCTCCCTCTACGACACCGCCCAGAAAAAAGAGCTCGCCGACTCGCTCGCGGCGTTCTTCGCGTCGATCAAGCGCGAGTTCGCGATCCTCAAATACCCCGTCGAGCCCGACGTGTCCGGCCAGCTCGCGTTCATCAACGCCGCAATCTCGCGCGAGCGAGCCGCGCTCGCGGCGTCGCAATCCGATTCGGAGCGGACCGAGCACGAGGCGATGCTCGCGATCCTCGGGAGAGGCTTTGCCCAAGGCGCGCGAGGAGGCGACGGGCGGATCGCGCTGGAATTGCCCGTGGGTCGCCGTGCGCTACGGGTCGGGCGAGGACCCGGACTCCGTGCGCCGGTCGATGTCGTCGATGCTCAACGCGGCGCGCAGGCGGCCTTCGCGCGGTATTTGGACGAGGCGGGCATGCGGCGGATGTATTCCCTGTACTTCAAGCCGTCGGGCGGCGAGACCTCCGATTCCGGGTCTACTACCCGGCCGCGCTTCCGGAAAGGGGGCCGATGATGGCGCGCAAGCCGATGGAGAAGGGGCTGCAGAACGGCCCGGGGCAAATTCGCGTGAACGCCTACAACGTCAACTACGTCTCCCCCCCTCGGGCTAGAGTTCCGCGAGACCCACGGGGGTCGTCGACGACCAGTACTTCATGCCCATGCACATAGCGCGCGCTTAAGGGAGCGCCAGCCGCTCGGATGGGGCGACACGTTCTTCGGCGGCAAGGACGCCATCAGGGCGCCGTTCGCCATTCGATGCAAACCGCTGTCCGACGGCGAGGGCCGAGGACATGATCAACCAGCAAGGCCGAGTTCGCCGACAACCAGCCGGGCGACGCGATGCGCACCTATGCCGAGCTGCGCAGGCGCCAGCGCGCAGCCGAGGCCACCGACGAGGTGGCCGACAGGCTGATCGGGACAACGAGCCCATTTTCCACGTATACATGTCGACCATACTCCGCTCGCAGGAAAAGGAGGGGCCTGGGCGTGCTGCGCTCGCAGTTCGAGAACCGGGCCTATGCCGGGGGCAACCGCGCCCCGCAAGGCGTTCGCCGACACCGAGGGCGCCTTCTGGGCGGCTTGAGCCGTTCATCGCGGAAGACGAGTTCGCGTCAGGTGCATGGCCTTCCCCATGATGAGCTCGACGCTGGGCTACCTGCTACCGACCAGCACGCCGGGCCTCGACCACGGCCACGGAATAACGCTGGGCCAGGACCGATACGGCGGCCTGGTGCGCATCGACGTGGAGACGAACACAGAAGACTGCCCCAACTCGAACATATTCATCGCGGCGGAATCCGGCTCGGGAAAATCGACGCTCGCCAAGGACGTCATCCTCCAGGAGCGCGCCCTGTACGGCGCGAAGGTAATCGTTCTCGGCGATCCCGAGAGCGAATTCGGCTACTTCTGCATGGCGACGGGCGGGTCGCTGTCGCGCGTGGGCCGCGACTGCAACATCTCGCCGTTCGAGCCGCGCAACATCGGCACGGCCGACGACGCCGCCGACGACGGCTCGCTCGCGAGCGACCTCGAGGTGCTGGCCGCGCGCGAGAGCCGCGCTCGACGAATACGTGCTCGCGTCGACGATCCCGTTCCTCAAGACCTTCCTGCAGATGGCATTCAAAGGGAATCACGGACGATTTGCTCGACTACCTCGACATCGCGCTCGAGGCGCTCTACGCCGACCACGGGATCATGGTCGAGACGACCTTCCGCGAATACTACGCCGGGCCCATGACGTACCCCAACATGCGCGAGCTCTACGAGAAGTTCGAGTCGCTCGGCCGGGACTACCGGGCCGCGGCCGAGCCGTTCGGGCGCCTCGCGCTGGCCGTGCGATCCGCGGCCGCCGGGCACAACTCGCACATGTGGAACACCCGCACGGACTTCGACTCCACGGCGGACTTCATCGTGCTCGACACCCAGGGGCTATCCGCAGACCCCGGGATCAAGCAGGCGCAATACTACAACCTCATCACCTGGGCCTGGTCGCAGGTGCGCGCGCAGCGCTTCGGCCAATACGTGCGCCTGGTCGCCGACGAGATTCACACCGTCATGAACCGCAACTCGCCGGACGCCGCGAACCAGATCGGCAACATAGCCAAGCGCATCCGCAAATACGGCGGAGGCCTGATGTGCATCACGCAGATGATCACCGAGCTGATGGACCCGGAGATCGCCAGCGCCGGCCGCGCCGTCATCTACAACTCGGCTTACAAGTTCTTCGGCCGAAGCTCGGGCCGGACGCCGGCGGCAACCTCTACGAGATACAGAAGCTGCTCTCGCTTCCCGACGACATCGCGCTGAAGCTCACTGCCGCGCGAAAGCGGCAGTTCGTCATGGCCGCCGGCTCGCAGAAGATATGGCTCGACGTTTTTCGAGCTGGAGAAATGGGAACTCGACATGTTTGGCAAGGGGAGGCGGCAAGTGATGCCGCTGCCCTCCCCGAAAAAACCTCGCCAAAGGCGGCCGCCAGCGCCGCCATGCTCGCCTGGGTCCTGCTCGGACCGGGGCTGCTCGCCATGCTCGGGTGCTCGTCGACGACGACCATCTCGGGCGACAGGACGACGGTGGAGGTCCCGGCGGACATATCGCAGGCCGGCTTCACCGTCACCTGCTACGACCAGTTCCTCGGCGCATGGGCGGCGGGGACAAAGCAGCGCGAGATTTCGGAGGCCTGGGACGAGGCCGGGGCGAAGTTCGACGACGGCATCGCCGTTCTCGACGGCTGCTACCTGGTCGCGTGCGCGAGGAAGTTCGGCGCCGTGGGGGACAAGGTGACGTTCCGCATGTCCGACGGCACGGAGCTGCCCGCATCATCGCCGACCAGAAATCCGAGGACGACGCCAATTATTCAGAATACGGGCACATGTACGCGGGCAAGGTCAACGTGATCGAGTTCGAAGTCGCCTATTCATTCTATAAGCAGTACGGAAACCCCTGGCACGAACGGCTGGCGCATGGAATGGGCGGGCTGTCGGTCTCATCGGCCATCAACCACGGCGGAAACGCGCAGGTCTCGACGGGGCTTTCCGGCGGCAGCGCGACTTCCTCGGCCTTCGGGACCGGATACGTGCAGCGGCCCGCGAGATCGCCGAGACGATTCGCGCGGCTACACGTCGGCGCGAAGGGCCAGAACGGCGAATACGACTGCTCGGGCCTGGTCTGGTGCGCGCTGCGCGATTCGGGCTACGACGTCTCATCCTGGCCCGGCGGCACGTCGACCGAGGAGAAGGGGCTTCCCATGGGGTTCGACGTCGAGGAGGCTCGGCCGACCGCCTGCGCGCGGGCGACATCCTCTGGTGGGATTCCGGCGACGCCGGACACACGGCGATCTACTCGGGCGACGGCAAACTCATCGAGGCGGCACAGGACTACGACGGCCAGCCGGGAGACTCCGGCGGCCGAGAGATCTGGGAGCATGGCCTGTACGACCCCGGCTGGCAGAAGATGGCCCACGCGCCGGCCTCGTCGTCGGGCTCGGCGGCGGGGCTGTACGACTGCGCCGCCAAGGCGGAGGGGCTGGCCGGCGGCCAGGAGTACGACGCCGCCAACGACCGCCAGAAGAAGGTCGCCGACCTCGCCGCATCGCGCGCCGTCGACTCGACCAGAATACCAGCAGTACTGCGCCAAATGGGCCGGCGACGTGGTCGATTCCGCGCTCGGCGCCAGCACCTCGCGCTACGGCAGCGCATACCTCGACTTCAAGGCGAACGCGGTCTCGACCTCGCCGACGGGCATACCCGTCGGCGCGGCGGTCTACGGATCGGGATGGCCCACGGCCTCCGACGGCTCGTCAACCCGTTCGGCCACGTCGGCATATACATCGGCGACGGGAAGGTCGCCGACTACACGAAGGTCTGGCAGATGAGACGACTGGATCTCGGCCCAGAGGGCCGACTGCAACGGACAGGTCGGATGGCTCGGCTGGGGATGGATCGGCGGAATCGCCCTCGACGGATGATCGGAGGATAAAGAATGCTTTTCAAAAAAGAAGAGGGAGCAAGTGATGAACGCCTGGGGCGAGCTGTGCGACGAGGCCCCCGAGCGCAGGCCGGCCGGCAAGCTCGCCATCGAGCGGGCCGACGCCCTGCCGGAGAAGCAGCGCCGGCGCCGATACGCGCTCATGGCCGGCGCCGCGCTGGCCCTGGCGGCCGTGGCGCTTGCCGGCGGCACCTGCGCCGCCATGAGCTCCACGGCGAAGCGCCCCGGGCGCGGTGGATGCCGCAGAAAGCCAGCCATCGTCCGGCCAGGCGAGCGGGCAGGAGCCCCAGTCGGATGTCTCCCGCTACGCCAACATCTCGAAATGGGAGTTCCTCTCCGACGAGAGCAAGGCCGATTTCGCCTGCGCTTCGACGCCTACGCCGAAGAGCTCGGGCTCGGCGACGGCCGGCCATGTGCTACTTCGCGCATCGAGGCGGACGCCGGCGTGTACACGGCATGGCTGTCGCTGCCGGTGGGCGAGCGCTTCTTCAAGGTGACTTTCGTCGCCCGCGACAAATCGTTCGCCTTCGAGGAGTGCGCGATGCCCGAGGGGCTGCCTGAGGTCAACTACTCGTCGGTCGAGGCCCAGGCCGATTCCCAAACCGAATCCCAGGCCGAGACGCCGGCGGGCGAGGAACAGGCGTACCCATCGCAGGCCGACAGCTCGTACATGAGCGTGGACCGGGGGGCAGCGCGACGCCGCGGCCGCAGAGCAGCATTCATGGGTGCGCTGCGACTCGGCGTCCTCGCTTTCGAGGCTTCCTCGGATCCGCGGCCGCGGCCCAGCTTCCCGGCTCCGTCACGGGCTGGCTCGCGAGCAAAGGGATACGCGGCAGAGGCGTCCGCATGCCAAATCGACCTGGCGAGCGTCTCCGACCTCGGCCCTCATCGGCTTCTCGATGAAATGCGCGACGTCCTCGGGCGAGGTCTCGCTCGACTGCGAATGGAACGATGCGGCGGGGCAGTTCGGCTTCGCCCTCGCATAGAAAACGTTTGGTCAGAATCGTAGTAAGGAGATGGCATGATCAAAACGAAGAAAACCATAGGGGCGATATGCTCGAGGCCCATCGCGCCGCGATGGAGGAGATAAGCTTCCGGCTGGCTCGCCGATCGCGTGCAGCGACAACCCCGACGTGCGCCAGATACTGGAGACGATGTCGAAGCAGCCTCGTCGACGTCGTGGTCGTCGACGACGCCGGGTTTCCATACAAGGAATACTCGGAGCCAGACCTGCTGGCGTTTCCGGCGTCCCAGACAGGCGAGCACCGCACCCGGCTGGTTTTCGTTCCGACCGAATCCAGGGTTCCCGGAGACAGGTTCATGGCGCAGCTCGTCAGCGTCGGCGTCTACGACATAGCCGACCCCCACACGCGCACCCCTCGAGGCCGACATCCAATCGATGGTCGAGCGCCCGCGGCGGCTTCGCCGACGCCACGGCGTGGTACGACATGGACGCGGCCGCCGCGGGCGGCGGACGGCGCGCGAAGCGCGCAAAGCAAAAAACAAGGAATCCCGAAGCGGACTGTTCGGGCTTTTCGGGGCAGAAAGAAGGACCGCGAAGCCCAGCGCGACGATACGCCCGCCGAGCAGGCGCGAAAACTCGAAACGCCGCCCGCCGCGCAGCCGCCGAAGAAGGCCGCCCCTGCCGCGCCGAGGCAGCTCAGAGTCCCAGGCGCAGCCCGCCGCGGAGGCGGCAGAGGTCCTCAAGAAGATGGCGGAAAGCGGCGAGGCCAGCGAGTCCGCCGTCGAATGGCTGATGAGCGCGGCCCAGCAGGCGCAGCGGCCGTCTGAACCCGGCCGCAAACCACGAAACGAGGCCGACGCGGCCGCCGCGATGGAGGCCATGGCGTCATCGGGCGAGGCTAGCGAGTCGGCCGTGCGCTGGCTGCGGACCGATCCGCCGGCGCAAGACCAGCGTCCGGTCGCCGGGGCCGAGCGCTTGTCGACCCGGAAGGCCGAGCTCGCGAAGGCGGCCATGCGTTCCGACGTCGGCGGCATCCGCCGTCGAATGGCTGTCGGCGGAAGAGGAGCCCGACCCGATCGCCCTCAAGATCGCCGCGAAGGTCGCCGCCGACAAGGCGGCGCATCCCGACGCGCCCACCAAGCCCGATCGCGCCCGAAAGCGCGATTCGCGAAACGACCCGCCCGAGCCCGATGCCGAGCTGGAAACGCCGCGAGAGGCATCGGACGGGAGGGATTCCGGGCTTTCGAAATCGCGCGTCATAATGACGCGCAACCCAAACGACCCCGAAGCGGTCCCGAAGCGGCCGGCGCCGCGCATGTGGCCGAATGCGCGCCGACGCCCGAAGAGCCGGCCGCGGCGCCGGCCCCAGAGCCGGCGCCCTCCCGGAGCCGCCGGCCGTCAACACCAGCGAGAAGGCCGGCGAGGAATCGCCCGGCGTGCTCCGATCCCGCGCGTCATGGCGACGCGCATTCCGGCAAGCCCGCGAAAAAGCGTAAAGATTGGTCCAACCGGCGCCGCGCGCTGATCGCCGTGGCATCGCCGATCGACCCCGGCGCCGCCAGCCGCGTGGCCTTTCGGCATCGTGCTAATGTCGCGCTGTTCCTCCGAGCTCGGCACTTCGCTGAAGTTCGAGGACAAATCCGGTCTACGACAACGTCGAAGGGCTGCTCGGCGCAGCCGGACCCGACAGGCCCCGCAACCTCGACTTGACCTCATAGGATCGACGCACGCGGGACCCGGAATACGTCGTGTGCGACTGCTGGGCTCGTGATCCCCGGCGACGGCGGGCAACCCCGCCGGCGAGGGCGAATGGAAGTCGGCGGACATCAGAATCATGGCCGTCCCGGGAGACCCTGGGAGGTCTACCGTGCCCGCAAGGCCGTCGAGGCCATGCCCGACCGCGGCAAGACGGATTGCATCTGGATCTTCCTCGAGCGCGCCGGCGGGTCGCGCCGTTCGTCCTGGGTGCGGCCACCGAGAAGGCCGTCGAGGAATCGCGCTGCTACACCGTCCCGCGCGGCGACGGCGGCTGGTGGACCGGCACCTTTCCCCGACTACAAGCCCATCCTCGGGCACCTTTCGACAAGAAGCGCGTCCCAGCCTCCAGGCAGGGGCTGCCCGATTCCATGATGTGGGGCGCGCTGGTCTCCCCAGACGGCAAGCAGCACACCGACGTCATGCCGCTTGAAGCGAGTGGGCAGCCTTCGCGCGGCCCATCCCGATTGGTACGCGATCGAGAACGCCTTCGCCGACAGCGTGCGCAACCCGTCACAGAAGAGCGCGTCGCTGCGCAAGCGCGAGGAGCGCAAGGTCGCCAAGGCCAACGCCCGGCAAGGCAGACGCGGCGGCCAGGCCCGCAAGGCCGCCAAAGAAGCAGCGGCCGCGGCAGACGGCCCCGATGCGCGCTGGGCCCCGGCGGCGGCGTTGGGCGGCGCTGGCATTGGCCGGCGCCGCCCTTTTCGTCGCGGCGGCCCTGCTCGCCGGATGGGCGCTGCAAGCCCGAGGCCTCTGCGGCCTTCGCCGGACCCTGCGGGTCGCGGCGCGCCGCCCGCGTCCGGGCGGATGGCTGCCGACGACGGGTTTCCTGACGTG
>VOFG01004743.1_pt1 | contig 13426 bp, 14 predicted proteins | sample 5384171 | NCBI WGS metagenome assembly VOFG01 (sample SAMN12384726, study PRJNA508395) | human gut metagenome | isolation source: healthy gut F | host: Homo sapiens | reverse complement strand
TACTTTCGCTGTGCGTTTTTTCTGTACTCCAGTGGCAACAATCCAGTGCTTTTCGGAATAATTCTGCAAATCGGCTTGAAGTGGAATATCCTACGGTCTGGGCAACTTGTCCGACCGTCAGCTCTGTATATGCCAGCAGATACTCTGCCTGGCTCATGCGCCGCTGTTGAACATATTCCGTGATGGTGCAGTCGTAGTATTTCTTAAAACAGCTTTTGAGCTTTGTTGTTCCCATGCAGGCAATCTGTGTTAGCCGTTCCAGAGGAATATCAAAAGCATAATGGTCGCTAAGATATGAGGCAACCGTCTGGATATTTTCTATATCTTGTTGCGAGAGTTTGTGGGCTGTTTTTTCAGGATGCTTCTTTTGGTATTCAACGACCATTGAAACGGCTTCTGCTACTTTGCCTTCATAAAAAAGTTTTGCGGCAATTCCTTCCCCGCGATAGTCTTTGATTTCTGTGAGCAACCGCGACATTTCTGGAAAATCAGAAGTCTGGTCGATTTTCCGAAAAGCGTCAACTGGATTGATTTGCTCCTCCGGGTACAGCTTTTCAGGTAATCTTCATAATATGCCGGTGCAATTTCAATCCCAATCGAACGGATTGGAATATTTTTATGTATCAAAGCCTTGTATGGAGCGTAGCCTCCAATAAATGTTTTGATACAACCGGCAGACAGCCTACGGTATGGAGATAATTCCTCCCCGGAAATAGAGTCATACCGAGTGATACTCAGACATTCCGGCAGGGAACATTCCAACATGAAATCTTCGTGGAAGGAAAAGTTGTGGATTTTAATATCATATAGGTCTTTCTGTCCATAAGTCCAGTAGGAGCCTTCTCCAACTTCGGGAGAAAGTTTCCAGCAGTCACCTAATGCCCCATATTGCTGATTGTCTGGGTCACGGATAAAACCGTGTTCAATCAGCAACGGCGTATAAAATTGGTCAATAATTTCAGACATGAAAACAGACCGCCTCCTTTTTGCAACGATTAGACGAACTTTTGAAAGGAACAGACGAACATCGCCGGGACCTATTGAATGTTGTTCGATAAATGCGTATTGTATTAGACAGCGGTTAGAACTATCTAACCGAAGAATATCACAAACCACTTGTCGAGTCAAGACAATGAAAGGTAGGAGGTCAAAATGAGTAATCAAGTAAATTCTATGAACAAAGGTCTGACAGTGAAAGACCTTGTAACAACAGGTATTTTTACTGCACTGTTATTTGTTTTTGTATTGGTGGGCGGTGTCTTTTTTGCAACGAATCCTGTACTTACTTTTTTTCATGCCAGCAGGAGGTGGGCTGCTTGCTGGCCCCATTTATCTTTTGCTGATTGCAAAAGTACATAAGCGTTGGAGCCTTTCTATAATGGGCGTTATCATGGGTATTCTCTGGTTCGTGACCGGCATGCACTGGGCGTTTGCATTGGGCTATCTGATCATGGCGATTGTCGCGGATTTTGTTGCGGGTGCGGGACAATACAAAAAGCAAGAAACTCAACAGTCTGTCTTACATCCTGTTCTCTCTCGGTGGCACTGGTTCTATATCGTGTTCTTTGCTGACCCCAACGGCTGGGCGCAGACAATGCTGGGTAATGGAACCGAACAGAGCTACATCGACACCATGCAGGCAACCGCTAACACCGGCATTCTGATTGCCATGTTTGCCGCTGCTATTGTTACATCTGCGATCAGCGCCTTTGTAGGCTGCAAAATGCTGAAAAAGCAGTTTGAAAAAGCAGGTATTACAGCATGAGCGGTAAACGCCACAAGAAAGGGCTTTGGCTCGACCCACGGGCCAAACTCTTTCTTATCCTTTTATGTGTTTTATCTTCCATGCTCTCCCCTTCGCTGACATATCAATTTGTCCTTGTTATGCTGATTGCGGTATTGGGGGCTTTCTTTGGAAAGTGGAAATATGTCATTAAGGCTGTATGCTTTTATGCGGTCATCTGTGCCCTGACAGTTTGGATCATGGCAGAAATGACAGGCACGCTGCGGACAATGTTTATTGCCTTTTTAGGATTGTTTCATATAGTCTACGCCTGTGGAATGTTAGCCGGAATTGTACTGTCAACAACAAAGGTAAATGAGTTTCTATCCGCAATGAACCGCGTCCATGCGCCGAAAAATTAGTGATCCCGTTGGCGGTCATGCTGCGGTATATTCCAACCATTCAAGAGGACTGGCGTTATATCAAGGACGCTATGCAGATGAGAGATGTTTCACCTTCTCTGGCGGGCTTTTTAGCACATCCGGGCATGACGGTTGAGTGTATTTATGTGCCTTTGTTGATGGCAGCTTCAAAAGCGGCGGATGAACTTTCCATTGCTTCTATCACGCGTGGGATTGAAAAGCCCAATCCCCGCACCTGCCTTGTCCAGATAAAATGTGGAGTTGCCGATTGGGGTGTTATGGCCGTTGCCGTAGCTTATCTGATTTTTGAATTATGTGTGCGGGGAGGTGTGATTGGTTGATTGAGTTTGAAAATGTATCGTTTTCCTATACAGGACAGGAACATGGCGGGCTGCATGACATCAATTTGAAAATTTCGGACGGAGAATGTGTCCTGTTCTGTGGCCGCAGCGGGTGCGGAAAAACAACGATCACAAGGCTGGTGAATGGACTAATTCCTCAGTTTTATCAGGGAGAGCTTCAAGGCCGTGTGCTGGTAGATGGTCAGGAAATCAGCAGCCGCCCCATGTATCAGATTGCTGCTAAGGTCGGCTCCGTTTTCCAAAATCCACGGACACAGTTTTTCAATGTGGACACAGACAGCGAGATTGCCTTTGGCATTGAGAACGAGGCTCGTCCTCCACAAGAGCTGATAGAGCGAGTGGAACAGACAGCCGACGATCTGCGTATTCAAAAGCTGCGGAACCGGAATATTTTTGAACTGTCCGGCGGTGAAAAGCAGAAAATCGCCTTCGCTTCTGTTTATGCCATGAACCCACAGATTTATTTGCTGGATGAACCGTCCTCCAATTTGGATATGACTTCCATTCAGGAGTTGAGAGAGCATTTGCGGCTGATAAAAAAGCAGGGCAAAACGGTTTTGATAGCAGAACACCGGCTGTACTACCTGATGGAACTGGCCGACCGAATCGTTTATCTGGAAAAAGGAGAAATCAAAGGGATTTATACCCCGGAAGAATTTCGACAGCTGTCGGAACAGGAGCGTGAACGCATGGGCCTGCGGGCAGTTGATCTTCGGGCGGTGTTCCCACCTAAAACCCCACTCGATTGCCCCTATCCCGGTATTAGAGCTGCGGAATGTGACGCTCAGTTACAAGAAGCGAACCATTTTGCATGATATTGGCTTATCCGCAGGAAAGGGTGAAGTGATTGGCGTGGTCGGCCATAACGGAGCCGGAAAGACTACATTTTCCCGCGCCCTCTGCGGACTTCACAAAGACTGCGAGGGACAATTCCTTGTGGGAAGGTAAGCCGATGGAGCGTAAGGCAAGGCTGAAACGCTCCTATATGGTTATGCAGGATGTAAATTATGAACTTTTTGCTGACAGTGTGGAAGCAGAGTGCTCCTTTGGCATCCGCAATCCAAATCAAACGCTGGTAAATGTGACTTTGGAGGAACTGGGGCTTGCTCCATACCGGGAACGCCATCCAAACACACTTTCCGGCGGTCAAAAACAACGGGTGGCGGTAGCCGTCAGTATGATTTGTGGGAAAGATCTGCTGGTATTCGATGAACCGACCAGCGGCCTTGACTTTGACAGTATGACACAGGTGGCAGGACTGATCCGCCGATTGTCCAATATGGGAAAGGTTATTTTCATTGTCACCCACGATTTTGAATTTGTCTGCCGTACCTGCTCTCGTGTTCTGCATTTTGACGAAGGCGAGATGCCCGATGATGTACCCGTTACAATGGATGCCCTCCCGAAATTGAGAGAGCTGTTCTCTGTTTCAGATGGAAAGGAGAGGTAGTCTATGAAGCAGAAAAAAGAAAACAGAGTAGCACTGCTGCTCCATTGGGCCGGAGGCCAGAAAATCTGGCTGTTCCTGGCAATCCTGCTGTCCATGTGCAGTGGGCTTTGCATTATTGTTCCGTATATTGGGATTTACAGGCTGATGGATGCCACATTTAACAATGCCTGCACAAAAGAACTTGTGGTGCAGACTGTGGCAATGATTGCCGCTGCTGTCACCCTGCGTTTTGTACTGTTCGGATGTTCCGGCGTGGCAGCCCATAAAGGCGCATATGGCGCACTGTTCAAAGTGCGCTGCATGGTGGCGGAACACATGGCCAGAGCGCCTTTGGGTGCCTTGAATGAACGGCGCACCGGGGATATAAAAACGGTTCTGAATGAAGATATTGAAAAGCTGGAGTTGTTCCTGGCCCATAACCTTCCTGACCTTGTGTGCTATCTGGTTGGGCCGGTAGTCATCTTTATTTACCTGATGACCGTCAATATTCCTCTGGCATTGATTTCCCTGGTTCCGCTGATCCTTGCTGTTGTTGTAATGGGGGTGATGTTCCGCAATACCGATGATTTGATGGAACGGGCCAACCAATCCATTACCACACTAAATTCTGTTATGATCGAATATATCGGCGGAATGAAATTGATTAAAGCCTATAATATGGGGAGCAAATCGTTTCAAAAGTTTTCAGACGCTATCCAGGAAGAAAACGCCATGTGGAATGAAACTTCCCGGCGCATGGGGCCACCTTATGCGGCCTTTGTTGTTATCATCGAATGTGGGATGTTGCTGATGGTTCCAATCGGCGGAATGTTTTTCCTCAAAGGCTCACTGGCGGCCAGCGTATTTTTGCTGTTCGTCTATGTAGGTTCCATGTATCTGACGGAAATCCGCCCCCTGCAAGAACTGGGGACTAATTTTGCTAATGTACTGAACGCTGTTACCAAGACCAAAGAAATCCTGGATATTCCGATTTATGAGGGTGGAACGGACTTCCCCCAAAATCACGATATTGAACTTCGCAATGTCCGATTTTCCTATGACGGCAAGACCGATGTACTGCAAGGCGTCAACCTCAAAATCAATGACGGGGAACGCATGGCTCTTGTGGGACAGTCTGGTGCCGGTAAAAGCACTGTGATTGAACTGATTTCCCGGTTCTACGATGTGCAGGAAGGAGAAGTGCTGATTGGCGGAAAAAATGTCAAAGAGCTCGATTATGATACCATTCTGAAAAATGTCGCCATTGTATTCCAAAAGACCTTCCTGACCCGTGACAGCGTTTTGGAAAATATCCGAATGGGCAGTAACGCTACTCTGGAAGAAGTGCGGGCTGCCGCAAAAGAGGCACAGATTGATGACTTTATCATGTCTTTGCCAGATGGATATGACACAAAAGTGGGTAGCTTCGGCTCCCGCTTCTCCGGCGGTGAAAAACAGCGGATTGCTATTGCCCGCGCTATCCTGAAGAACGCCCCCATTTTGATTTTAGACGAAGCCACAAGCGCCTCTGACCCGGAAAATCAGATGGAGATTGACAAAGCCATTCAAAATCTCTGCAAGGGAAAGACCGTCATTGTGGTAGCCCATCGTTTGAGCGCGTTGAAGATGTGCGAGCGTGTAGCAGTGGTTGAAAATCACACAATTACCTGTGTCGGAACCCATGAGGAAGTCCGAAAGAACAACGCCTACTATCGAAATGCGTGGAAAGACTACGAGACAGCCCGGAATATCACTTATCAGTTGGAGGGAGGCGAGCAGCATGAATGAGCATGATGTATTGAAAAAAAACCGCAATTTCTATATTGGTGTCGGCGGAACCGTTCTGGAAGGACTTCTCTCCGGCAGCCTGTTTATGCTGCTTTACTCTGTTATGCAGTTTTTGTGGTCGGGTCAATTTGACATGAACCGCGTTCTGGCTCTGACCGGTATTATTGCAGTGGTTTTTCTTCTCCGTAGCCGGGTGTCGTTTTCTGCGTTTTTCAGCGTTCTAGCATCTTTGGCATGACCTTTCCGACGGTTCTAGCCGCTTCCTGCTGCATTCGGCTGGTCGAGTGCGTGTAGACGTTCAGCGTGAAGCCCGCGCTGCTGTGGCCGAGCATCGTGGAGACTGTTTTCACGTCCACGCCGCATTGTAGCGCGGTCGTGGCGAAACTATGTCTCAAGTCATGAAATCTGACGTGCTCCAATCCAATGTCCTTGCAGATCTTGCGGTGGATCTTCACGATGGCGTCCGGGTGATACATTTCACCGGTTACCGGGGAAGGAAACATGTAGGGATTTTTCGGGTGCTTTTCATGCTCCTGCTCCAGCAGCTTTGCAGCTTCCTCCGGGATGGAAACGTAGCGGACAGAGGTGCTTGATTTGGGCGGGGACACAGTGCCCTGACCATTGTAGAAAAGGTACTGTTTTGTTACATGAATGGTCTGCGTCTGCGCGTCGTAATCCGACCAGAGCAGCGCCGCGATTTCCCCTTTCCGAAGTCCCGTAGCCAGCTCCAGATAAAACATCGGCAGGACACCGCGCTGTTCGGCGGCTGTCAAGTAGGACTGATACCGCTCCGACGGGATCACCTGCAGTTCCGGTTTCGTGATCTTGGGCGGGATACAGAATTCCGCCGGATTGAATGGGATTAAGCGCTCCTGCACGGCTCGCTTCAACGCAGATTTCAGCATGACATGGATGCCATGCACAGTCGTGCTGCTGAGCCCCGGTTTTTTAGCTTTCGTATCTTCCCGGATTCTTCCGTTTTCCAGCAGATCTTTATAGAACTGCTGAATGTCCAGCGACGTCAGCTTGTTTAACGGAATATCGCCCAGACGCGGGAGGACATGGTGATCGATATAACCCTTGTAGTAACGCGCGGTCGTTTCGCGCACGTTTGGCTGCGCATACAGCGAGTACCAAGCCTGCACCCAACCTGCCACGTTATATTCGCCGGATTTGACCACATCGATCTCCGCTGCTTCTGCAAGTGCATCTTTCAGCCTGGCCCGAACCTCTGCCTGTGTTTTGCCGAGAATGCTTTTTCGAATCTGCTTTCCCGTCTCTGGGTCACGACCTGCAATGTAGCGCGCTTCCCAGCGACCATCTTTTCGCTTACCAATGGTTCCTTCGCCATTGACTCTCTTTTTTGCCATTTGCGTTCCTCCTTTCTGGCAGCTCAAACGAATATCACAAAGACAGCGAAATAGCTAGTCCTAAGTGAGAGAACTTTCCGCAGTCTGCTTTTCCAGCCAGTCCAGAAATTTTTCTTGTGAAATAACGATCCTGCGCCCAACCCGGAACGCAGGAAAATCTCTGCTGTGGGCGAGTGTATAGGCTCCTGCTTTGGAAATGCCGAGGACGGACGCAACGTCCATCATGCTCAGCATAAGCGGAAGTTCTTGTAATGATTGATAGGTTCTTTTCTCCATGTTGCTCCTTTCGCGTTACGCGCTCCAACGCGCGGTTTTTTATGCCTTTGGGGTGCAGCGCCCCTACCGGGGCGCAGAAAAGCCGACACGCGGGCGCGTGTCGGCTGACGGCTTGTGACAAAGGTTTACCCCCGCAGGCTTGACCTGCGGGGGCTTGGGATAGGATCAGGTTTCGTCCGCTTCTGGCTGTTCCTCCAGCTCGTCCTGGGGCGATGCTTCTGCAACCGGTTCGGCGGCTTCGGCTGCCTCCAGTGCGCGGGTGATGATGTCAACTAAGAAGTCCTTCTTCTTGATGCCGCGCTCCTTGAGGTAGCGGTCAAGTCGGTCAAAGAGCTCTGCGGGGATCTGCGCGGCTAAGGTTCTCATTTCTCCAGTCATGATTTTTCCATCCTTCCAGTCGTAGTATTCCGTGATCATGGCTTCCACATACTCACCGAGGGTCATCCTTGCTTTTTCCTGCTCCTGCCGCACTCTGGCATGGAGTGCGACGGGCAGCATGGCACACAGGTTTTTTCTTGTTTCCATTACAGTCTCCTTTCGCTTTGGTACGCCAAGTATCGCAGGAAACGAGAAAGAAAGCTATTCACCAGAGCCAACAAAGAATGCCGCACAAACGAAGCAAAGTGACTAATCCGTAAACAAATCCGGCCTTGCTACGACGGCAAAGCCCTCGCGCCCGGTCACGACCACGCCGTTCTGCCCGCCGGAGCAGTGGATGACGAGGAGATTGCCCACGCTGTCGTAGCCGCAGACAATCCCGACATGACTGTCGTCCGCGTAAAAGACGAGATCGCCGGGCAGTGCGTCTGCCCATGAGACATTGGTGCAATACCCATGCTGCGAGGCTGCGCCACCCCCTCGTCCGGGCAGGTATGCACCATCTGTGGCGTTATAGAACGTCCAGTCTACGAAACCGGAGCAGTCTAGTCCGAACGGCAGCACCTTGCCGGTCGAACCGCTGCCCGGTGCAGTAACCGTCGTCGGCGTTCCCCAACGGCTGTCCCATCCGAGGACGAGACTTTGCCGCCCCAGAAATACGTCACCTTTCCGAGAAGCTGATAAGCCGTCAGGACAATGGATTCGCGCAGCGGATCAAGATCATCCGGCAGCGTGCCCTGAATATCCGAAATGTCGACGGGGCCGATGGGCATGCCGTCCGGCTGATAATTACCGATCAGGGAAAGGAAAATGTCGTCGTAGTCCGGCTTCAGTAATTCTTCGAGCATTTCCCGCTGTTGGTCGGTAAAGCCGTACTCGTTTGCCATTTGCATGGCGTCCTTGATCTGCACAGAGATATGCAGCGTTGTAATCCGCTTGCCGTCTACAGTTCTGGTCGTCAATTCGTATTTGAGCTTGTTGGCATCGAAGAAAATTTCCCGCAGGAGCTGGAGTTTTTCCTCATCCATCGTCATAACGTCCAGCCCATGTTCTTCGTCGGTCGAGACCTTGACCGCGTACACAGCCAGCACATTCCGCCAATTTTGAAGCATGGCCGTTTCCATGCCCTCCTGCATATCCAGCTCGTCGTATGGATGATCCTCCATGATACGGTAGATTTCATCGGTGAACTCGCCGTTCAGCGTTGCAACCGCGTCCGGAATCTTGATTTCCGTACCGGTATCCTCACCGGCGAACAGGATACCGAGCGGCGAAGCAAACAACATCCCTACAAGCAAGATCACCACGACAACGGAAACTGCCGCCGCGCCGCCTGCGCCGATAGCTGCGACCAGCTTTTCTGCCGCTGCCGCGATTGCCCGCAGAACCTTCTTTCCGGCTTCCTTTGCAGCTTTTGCCGTTTTGATCGCCGTATCTCGAAGTACCTGCCCTTTGCGAATGACAGTTGTAGCCTGCTTTGGAGGAGCTGCCGACGCTTTGCTGGGCAAGGCTTTTCGCGGCAGGTGTGGCGGATTTGATTTTTCGCTTTTGGGGCCGTTTTGATCTTTTGCTTTCTCACAACAGCCGGACGCACCTGCTTCTGAACACGCACAGGTTTTGCAGGAGCGGCATTTTTGCCCGTTGGCAGAGGGCAGTTTCATTTGCAAACAGCGGTTTACATAATTTTATATCACCTTGAATCATTTCTCTCGCGGCCTGCTGTGGGTTTGCCTGCACAGGCGTTACCTGTGTCGGTTGCTGCGCCGCAATGTACTTTTGCTTGCTCTTGATGTCCGGAAGCGGCGGTTGTGTCCTTCCGGCTTCGTAGGCTCTACATCGACGGGTAAGGAAACTGCCTGCGACTGCCGTGTTCGGATCTGCGGCAGAGCTGGCTGCGCCTGCTCCGCACTATGGGAAACGTGGAGTTTCCGCTGTTCACGAACAGTTTCCCGTGTACGAATGACCGGCGAAAATGTTTTGGAATCTGCGATTATATTTCCAATACTGTTCGCTTCCTCTTTGAGAAGATTCTGCTTTTGCCGCTTCTTTCGGATGTACTCTTTCGTCTTGATTGCAGGAAGCGCGAACTGTGTGGTATCCGTTTTTAGCACAGCAGGAATTTCTCGCAGAGAAGAAGCAGACGGTTTTCCCTTACTGATGTTTCAATTCACGCACAGAGCGATTTGTCTGCAATTGATAAACATTCTGCGGTCCGTAAATTTGCGGGTCGTCTGGGGGTAGATGACGGTTCTGCTGGTCAGGAGATTGTCCAATCTTGGGCTGCGTTGTTCTTTGCCGGTCAGGCTTCTCCTTGATTGGAAAAGCCTGTGCAGAACGTTCCATTTGTAAATGGTGCGCAGTTCGCGCACGGTACTCGGTATGTTTTTCTGCGCTACCAGTTGGCGTTGAACCGCCTGCGTTCTGCGTTTTCGTGAATCCTCAGAGCCGGATGCTGGGACTGAAGACACCGGTGCTTTCAGCATCGGTGCTTGTTCCCGCATTTTGGGTTGTGGAGCGATTTGCAGGAGGAGCTGGTTTCTCCTTAATCGGAGAAACCGATTTACGCACAGAATGCTCCATTGTCGACGGCATCGTTTCCGCAGGAACAGCCTTTACGTTTTCATGAATACGCGGAGTTGAATGCTGAGACGGGGACACTGATGCTTTCGCATCTGGCGTATATTCTCGCGTTTTGGGCTGTTGGGCGTTTGCAGGAGAAACCGGCTTCTCCCTGATTGGAGAAGCCGATTCACGAACAGACTGATTTCCCTGTGACTGGCTTTGCGGTGGATATTCCCTCGGTGCCGCAGTAGGCTGCAGGGGGTGCCGAGGCTGCTCATGTTGTGGAACAGATTTTGTCCTGGCTTCCGATTCAGACTTCGTTTTCGGCAGCTTGTGGACAGCTTTTTCTGCCAGATGGCTGAGCTTGCCGCACGGCATGGTCGGCGGTATCCGTGATCTTGCCGCTCTCGTAGCGATCTTCCGGCTGACCATCCTGTGCAGCCTCGCGCAGCTCCTGCCGAAACTGCTGAAAGGAAGCATCTGTGCCGCGGCGGGATGCTGTTCGCGGCGCGGATTTGAGCGTTTCGCCAACTCGCTCTTTCAGCGGTGATTTTTCCTTGACCTCCCGCATTACGACGCCTGCTCCACCCGTTCAGATAGTTTCGTCGTCATAAGCTGGTACAGCTTGCCCTTTTTCGGAAAATGATCCACGAAAGGCACGATGGTGCTGCCGCACTTGAGAAGTCCATGCCCAAAATCTACGCCCGAAATGTACGGAGAGCTGGTTATCCGAAATATTGAGCAGCCGCGCCAGCTCTACGCGGTCTGTTGCCGCCTGATTGAGCATGAGCAGAAATTCGCTGTTTGCAAGCATCGTGCGGGCGGTATGGGATTGCAGCAGGTCGTCGACGTTCTGCGTCAGCCCCGTGCCGCAGGCCCCGTATTTGCGCATCCGCTTCCAGAGCGTGAACAGGAAATTGGCGCTGTACTCGTGCTGAAACAGCAGGTAGATTTCGTCAATATATAACCATGTGTTTTTGCCGAGTCTGCGATTGCGGATGATGCGGTTGAACACGCTGTCCAGCACGACGAGCATGCCGACCGGCAGGAGCTGTTTGCCAAGGTCACGGATGTCATAGCAAAGAATGCGGGAATTGGTGTCCACGTTCGTGTACTTGGCAAACGTATTCAAGCTGCCTTCCGTGAACAGCTCCAGTGCCAGCGCAACGTCCCGCGATTCGGGTTCTGGCTGCTCCAGGAGCGCAGCGTGGAAGTCCTGCAGCGTCGGGGCCGCGCCGAGATAGCCGTTCCGGATGAATTCCCGGTAGACCTGGGCAGTACACCTGTCAATGATGGATTTCTCCTTGGCAGACAACTTGCCTGCACCCACGAGCTGCTCGCAGAGAGACAATAAGAATTCGGATTTCAGCACGACGGGGTTGTCGCCGTCGTTGTATCCGGATTCCATGTCGAGGGCGTTGATATGATTGGGTGATGTCGCCGAGATTTCAATGACCTCGCCGCCCAAGCCTTCGACCAGCGGTCTGTATTCCGCTTCGGGGTCGATGATGATAATGTCGTCATTGGTAGATAGCGCGATCTCCGTGATCTCGCGTTTGGCGGTAAAGGACTTGCCGGAGCCGGAGACGCCGAGGATAAAGCCGTTACCATTCAAAAGCTCCTTGCGGTCGGCAAGGATGAGATTCTTGGAAATGGCGTTCTGCCCGTAGTAGATGCCGTGCCGGTGGCGAATCTCTTGCGCCTTGAACGGCATAAGCACAGCGAGGGCTTCTGTGGTCAGCGTCCGCAGCGCGTCAATGCGCCGCAAACCGAGCGGCAGCGCGGTGATCAAACCGTCCTGCTGCTGAAAGCTCAGCTTTGCGAGCTGGCACAGGTGCTTGCGCGCAATGGACTGGAGTGTTTCCGTGTCGCTGTCCAGTTCTTCCTTGCTGTCTGCCAGATGCACGAGCGTAACCACGGCGAACAGCATCCGCTGGTCGCGGGTCGTGAGATCGTCCAGCATCTCACGGGTTTCCTTGCGCTGCTGCTCCAAGGCATACGGCACAACGGCAGAAAAGTTCTGGTTGCTGTTCTGCCTGCGCTGCCAGTTGGTGACGTTCGTTTCCACGCCGAGGAGCTTATTCTCCACCTCGCGCACCGCTTCGTCGGTCGGCACGGGGATCATGTCGATGGAGAGCATCATGCGCCGGTTGAGGTCGGTCAGCTCCAGAATCATGCTGTCCTTGATGTAACTGGCGTAGTCCTTGAGAAACAGGACGCGACCGTACTGATTGCCCATTTTGAAGTAGTCCCGATGAAATTCCAGACTGTCCGGGCAGATCGTGTCCTTGAGATTATGCCCACGCTTCATGGCGGATTGCAGGTCAAAGGGCAAGGATGACTCGTCCGGTCGGAAGAATCCGCGCAGCACATCCAGCCGCTCGGCGGCGTCCAGCTCGTTGGAGGACGAGTTGAGCCGCGAGAGCTTGGACGTGATCTCACCTGTCACGCGGGAGAAGAACGTGCGCGCTTCGTCCACGTTTTTCTTGTGAACGGAAACCGTGATAAATCGCTCCTGCTCCACGCTGGCGGAGCTGCCGGAGATTTTGCTTTCCAGCATCCCGTTGAACTCGTCCACGAATCCGTCGAGGCTGTCGCCGCGCTGCGGGAGCAGGACGGTATCTTCAAACGCCTGCCGGTTGACCTGCTTGTTGCAGATCGTGAGCTTGGTGGTCGAGCCGCTGTCCAAAGCGTTCAGCAGTTCGCTGTAGCCGAGGAATATCGCGGTTTTGTCCTCTTTCGAGGCAATGGCATAGTTGATGTCTGAGAAGCGCAGCGTTCTGGAATATTTCGTGCCGAACTGAAAAATCCCATCCGCGAAGATCCGCTGGATGGGAATGACGTCCTGCACACTGCGCGGGATCTTGTAGACCGTTCTGTCCTGCTTGATGGTGTTGTTGAGGGTTTTAATCAAGTGTCAGCACCTCCCGCATTGTACTGTTGTCCAATAAAAGCTCCGCGTACAGATTCTGTGGATGATATGCAAGTGTGCGCGGGCAGAGGATTTCCGAGCGGATGACCGCCAGCAGGAAGCGCTCGGCCGGCATGCCGTTGTAGGTAAAAAAGCCGCACATGGCAAACGGGAACGCCGCCAGCATGCACACCCAACCGACCTC
>VOFG01002089.1_pt1 | contig 13428 bp, 21 predicted proteins | sample 5384171 | NCBI WGS metagenome assembly VOFG01 (sample SAMN12384726, study PRJNA508395) | human gut metagenome | isolation source: healthy gut F | host: Homo sapiens | reverse complement strand
ACGGATGGTGCCGGTCATGGCCAGACGCAGGTCGGAGTCGATGTTGATCTTGCAGACGGAGAGCTTTGCAGCCTCACGCAGCTGATCCTCGGGAACGCCGACAGCGTTGGGCATCTTGCCGCCGTTGTCGTTGATCATCTTGACATAGTCCTGCGGGACGGAGGACGAGCCGTGCAGAACGATCGGGAAGCCGGGCAGACGCTTGGAAACTTCCTTCAGAACGTCGAAGCGCAGGGGAGGCGGAACCAGAATGCCCTGCTCGTTGCGGGTGCACTGCTCGGGCTTGAACTTGTAAGCGCCGTGGCTGGTGCCGATGGCGATAGCGAGGGAGTCGCAGCCGGTCTTGGAGACGAATTCCTCGACCTCCTCGGGGTGGGTGTAGGAGGAATCCTCGGCCGCGACCTTGACCTCGTCCTCAACGCCGGCGAGGGTGCCCAGCTCGGCTTCGACGACCACGCCGTGGTCATGCGCGTACTCGACGACCTTCTTGGTGATCTCGATGTTCTCGGCAAAGGGCTTGGAGGAGGCGTCGATCATAACGGAGGTGAAGCCGCCGTCGATGCAGCCCTTGCAGGTTTCGAAGTCGGGGCCGTGGTCCAGATGCAGCGCGATGGGGATGTCGGGGCAGCACATGACAGCCGCCTCGACCAGCTTGACCAGATAGTTGTGGTTCGCGTAGGCGCGCGCGCCCTTGGAAACCTGAAGGATGACCGGAGCGTGCTCTTCCTGGCAGGCCTCGGTGATGCCCTGAACGATCTCCATGTTGTTGACGTTGAAAGCGCCGATGGCGTAGCCGCCGTCGTAAGCCTTCTTGAACATTTCGGTAGAAGTTACCAGAGGCATATTGACATCTCCTTGTTTATTCAAATTCCACGAAGAATTCTAGCAAATTTCAGCTATTTTTGCAATAGACGAATTTACAATTTCCGCGGGATGTGATATATTTTGTTTTGTTCAACATACTCTAATACGCATATGGAGGTAATTTATTATGTCTGAAGCTTTGAAGGGCGCTCTGATCATCGGCCAGTCCGGCGGCCCGTCCTCTGTCATCAACTCCAGCGCGTACGGCTGCATCCGCACCGCGCTCGACGCCGGCTGCATCACCAAGGTCTACGGCGCGTATCACGGCATCAAGGGCGTTCTGAACGACGAGCTTCTGTGCATGGACGAAGAAGACCGTGCCGAGCTCGACCGCCTGCCCTACACGCCGTCCTCCGCCCTCGGCTCCTGCCGCTACAAGATCAAGGATCCGGATGAGGACGACACCGACTACAAGCGCATTCTTGAGATCTTCAAGAAGTATGATGTCCGCTATTTCTGCTACAACGGCGGCAACGACTCCATGGACACCTGCAACAAGATCTCCAAGTATATGAAGAAGGTCGGCTACGAGTGCCGCGTCATGGGCATCCCCAAGACCATCGACAATGACCTGTTTGGCACCGACCACTGCCCCGGCTACGCTTCTGCCGCCAAGTATATCGCCACGTCCATCATGGAAGTCTCCCGCGACGCGCACGTCTATGACACCGGCATGATCACCATCATCGAGTGCATGGGCCGTCACGCGGGCTGGCTGACCGCCGCTGCCGCGCTGGCCAACGAGGCAGAGCCCTGCTGCGACTTCATCTATCTGCCCGAGGTCGACTTCGACATGGACAAGTTCGTCGCCGACGTTTCCAAGCGCTACGAGGAAAAGAAGAACTGCATCGTCGCCGTCTCCGAGGGCATCCACTATGCCGACGGCCGCTTCGTCTCCGAGGCCAAGACCGCCGCGACCGACGGCTTCGGCCATGCCCAGCTGGGCGGCCTGGCCGCAACGCTGGCCGGCATCATGAAAGAGCGCACCGGCGCGAAGGTCCGCGGCATCGAGCTGAGCCTGCTGCAGCGCTGCGCGGCGCACTGCGCTTCCGGCACCGACATTGAAGAAGCGTTCATGTCCGGCAAGACTGCGGTTGAGCAGATGGTCGCCGGTCAGACGGACAAGATGGTCGGCTTTGAGTGCGACCGCACGAACGGCTACACCTGCAAGGCCAAGCTGTTCGACCTGTCCGACGTCGCCAACTTCGAGAAGAAGTTCCCGGCCGAGTGGATCACCCCGGAGGGCAACAACGTGACGGAAGACTTCATCAAGTACGCCATGCCGCTGATCCAGGGCGAGACGAAGCTCGAAAAGGAAAACGGCCTGCCCCGCTTCGCAAGACTGAAAAAGGTCTTCGCAAAATAAGCAAGCAAACCCACACGCCGCCGCGCCCCATCCGGAGCGCGGCGGCTTTTTGCGCCTGCTTCCTGTTTCTTAAGAAATATTTATTGTTTTTCGATAAATTTTAATTGACAAACGATTCCTCCTGTGGTAGCCTATAGCCACAGGAAGGGAGTGTGCTTCATATGAACTGGTCAAAGGATCGCTCCATCGCGCTCTCGCGCGGGTGCGTGGTGCTGTTCATGATTCTGCTGGCGGCGCTCGATATCGGATGCTATTGGGCAGTCCGGTGGTTTATCGGGCTGCGCTTCATGCCTTGGCAGTCCGGTGTTCTGATGATGGTTACGATCTATCTTTGCAGCGGCTTCGGCTGGGTGCTGCTCGTAAGGCTCTGGCAGCTGCTGGACAATATCCGCCTGCAGCTCGTCTTCGACCTGCGGAATGTAAAGCTCCTGCGGCAGGTCAGCTGGTGCTGCGTCGGGGCGGGAGCTGTGTGCCTCGTCAGCTGCCTGTATTATCTGCCGTTCATCGCGGTCGCTATCGCGGCGGGCTTCATGGCGCTGCTCGTGCGCATCGTCAAGAATATTTTCCAGCAGGCCATCGACATGAAGGCCGAGCTTGACCTCACGATCTAGGGGGCGCGGCATGGAAATTCTCGTGAATCTGGACGTGATGATGGCGAAGCGCAAAATTTCCGCCGGAGAGCTGGCCGAGCGCGTCGGCATCACGCCCGCGAATCTGTCCATTCTCAAAAACAACAAGGCCAAGGCCATCCGCTTTTCCACGCTCATGGCCCTGTGCCATGAGCTCCGCTGCCAGCCGGGCGACCTGCTGGAATTTGTGGACGATCAACAGGAGGTTCCCGATGGAAGACCATAAAATCAACGAATTCCCCCGCCCGCCGGAAGCATCCGATTGGGCGCAGGACGCGCTCGTGCCGAAAAAGCCGCCGTTTTCCGCAAACCGGAGAGAGCAGCTGCTGGCGTTCGGACTGTATGTGCTGGCATATCTCTATCTGGGCTATCAATGGTGGGCACTGCCGCTGTTCACCGCCGGATTTATCGCGGCGGCGGAGTATCTGTTCCGGGAGCAGAAGCGTTCCTGGGAAAGCTGGGTCTGGCTTGGCTGCGTGCTGCTTGTGACCGGCTGCATCGCCTGGCGCGGGCTGCACCCGTACCAGTACGATTCGCGCTATCCTGAGCTTGTCAACCATGAATATATCCTTTCGGAAAAACTGCTGCTGTTCATCCTGCATATCTTCGCCGTCTATTGGCTCATGAGCCGTTCCGGGCGGCTGACCGGCGGCGAAAGCGGCCATCTGCTGCCGCTCGACGCGCTGTATGCGTTTGTGATCATCCCATTCAAAAATTTCTTCCTGCGCATCCGCTGCGTGCTGCTCGCGCTGAAGCCCAAAAAGGAGCGGAAGGTCAACGCCGGAGCCGTCGCAGCCGCCGTGCTGGCCGCATTCGTCGTGCTGGTGCTGCTCGTCATGGCCATGACGCAGCTGTCCGCTGCGGACGATACGTTCAGTAAGCTTCTGGAGGGCCTGCGCGACGCGCTGACACTCGATCTCGATCAAGTGTGGTTCTATCGCTTTCTCCTCAGTCTTCCCGTCGGAGCCTATGTCTTCGGCCTGCTCGCGGGCCTTGGCCGCGAAACGCCCGAGACGATGCGGAAACACGGCGCGTCCGCAGAAACCGCGCTGCCAAAGCTGCGCGTCGTGCCGGAGGCCGTCTGGCTCGCAGCGCTGGGCGTGTTCAGCGCGCTCTATCTCGCGTTTTTCTTCGTGCAGGGCCGATATCTGTTCGGCGCGTTCACGCGCACGCTCCCGGAGAGCTTCACGGTCGCGGAGTACGCCCGCCAGGGCTTCTTCGAGCTCTGCCGCGTCATGGCGATCAATTTTACCCTCTTCTGGCTCGTCTCGCGCACCGCCCGGCGGGAAAGCCGTCCCGTGCGCTGGATGACGGCGGCGCTTCTGATCGAGAGTATGCTCTTCGCCGTCGTCGCCCTGTCCAAGCTCGTGCTCTATATCGACTGCTTCGGCTTCACGCCCAAGCGCCTGCAGAGCACATGGCTCGTCTGCGTCCTCCTGTTCGGCAGCGCCTGCGCGCTCTATACGCACCTGACCGGACGGAAGTCCATGCGCATCTGGATGATCTTCGGTGCCGTCACGCTTGCACTGCTGTGCATCTGGTAAATTGTCGGGGATCCGCGGAACAACACGCAAAAAATCCGCGGATACCCCCTTGACAGCACCGACTGCCTGTGCTATTATAATAAAGCTCTTTAGAAAGCTATATCGCGGGATAGAGCAGTTCGGTAGCTCGTCGGGCTCATAACCCTTGCTTTCAGGAGCAAAAAGTCAACATCGCGGGATAGAGCAGTTCGGTAGCTCGTCGGGCTCATAACCCGGAGGTCGGGGGTTCAAATCCCTCTCCCGCAACCATAAATCGCCGTATTTCGTGAGAAATGCGGCGACTCTATCGGTTCGGATTTTGCCGTTTCGCTCATTTGCAATTCATGCTCTGGAGTCTTTGCTCTGATTCGCTGGACATAGCTTTCCATAAAAGGCGCCTCAAGTTCTGATTGGAATGCCCGCTTGACAGCTTTACGCGCTATTTGCAATAAAGTATGCAATAGCGCGTTTTTTCGTTTTACGCCGTGTGGTTTCGGCGCTGCGGAAAGGTCGGTAAAACAACATCTGCAAACTTGGCGCGAGGGGCAGCACCATTTAATCTCGGCGCTGCATCCATCTGATCCATGTTAAGATAATCGCTCATCATGCCGATAGCCTCGCGCTCAATATCTTCGTTTTTGTGAAGATATTTGCGCGTTGTTTCAATCGACGAATGCCCGAGAATCCCCTGCACGATATTGAGCGGTACCTTGTCTTCCACCAACCGCGTTGCCAGCGTGTGCCGCAGCGCGTGGGGATTGACCTTGCGGATCTCGCAGCGTTTGGAAACTGCGGCCACCCGGATCTCAAAGCTCTTGGGATCGAGATGCGTTCCGGCCTTGGACGGGAACAGCAGCCCGTCCGGGTTCGGCCATGTGGAATTTGCCAGCGTGAACAGATGCCGGATCAGGAGCTCGCACAGACCGTCAGAGATCGCGATCTCGCGGTTCGACGTGCTTGTCTTCGGTGTGTTCTGGACGATAAGGTGTGTTTTCTTCTTCGGATCGTAATTCAGAATCTTGATGTTCGGATTCTCCGGAGAAACGGCTGCTGTTGGAACACGGATCAGATTTTTCGTGACCGAAAGCGTTTGCTTCTCCAAATCCAGATCGGAAATTTTCAGCGCCAGCACCTCGCCGACGCGGAAGCCGACGAACAGCGTTGTCAGAATCGCAACGCGCTGCGTTTCCCGCATGACCTCCTCAATGAAGACCTGCATTTCCGATGGACTCAGGACGCGCATTTCCGGTGTTATGACCGTCGGCCTTGCAGTGTCAATCGTTGGATTGCAGGGCAGCCGGTACTTCCGCATGGCGTATGCGAAGAAATCCTTCAGCAACATGTGTTGGTTCTGAATGGTCTTAGCAGATAGCCCGCCTTTACGCCCATCCGCACGGCTGCCGTTTTTTTGCTTCCGCTGATAGTAGTCCTGCACAACGTCCTGCGTGATCTGATAGAGCGACAGGTTTCCAAAGGCATCCGCGAAATGAATCCGGTAAGTATCCAGATAGCTTGCATAGGTAGACGGCTTTCTGGTGGGCGGCGCTTTGTAAAGCTCAAGCCATTGCGGAAGCGCTTCTGAGAAGAGTATTTCCGACTCGATATGGTGGCCGAGCTTGGCCCGGAGTTCTTCGAGGCGGGTGGATTCCGTGCCTTGCTTCCTCCTCCGCCTTGATACGTGCCTGTTCTTCTTCCCATTGTGCGCGGCGCTCTTTGCAGATCGTCTTGGTACGGCCCTTAAACGCTTTGCGGTATGGACTTCCATCCTCTTTGCGGCCGTATGTAACCTGATAGACCCATGATTTATCTTGCTGATAGAAGCTGCCTTCTCCATTGGAGCGACGTGCCATGCTATCAACCTCCAATTTCTTTATAATATTTGGAGATTTGACGTTAATTCATGATCGTATGTGAGGACTTCATCCACTCATAAAAGGGTTCTTTTGGAACGCGAAAGAATTGCCGATACGAATGACCGGAAATGACTTGCTGTGGATCAGATTGTACGCAGCGTTGATGCTGATGTTCAGGATCTGCTTGATATCTCGTACAGTCAAGGTCTCGTTTTCTCTTTTTCCATAGTGGAATCGTATTTTTGATCAGAACTCTTGCACAGAGCCAGGGATGCATCTATTGTACCGCTTCGATATTTGGAATATAAGGAAATTGTGCCTTTGCATTCAGCAATGTGTCGAACTTGAAGAAATCAAAGACCGCAGAACACAGGGCGGATGTATCGTACCGCAGAGGGGCATAATCAACTGCTCCAGCCATAACAAAAAGCTGGGAATGACAAGGCAAAATACAAGCACTAATGCAATACTTCTTAACGTTCTTTTCTTCATTTTAAACTCCATTCTTAAGATGATTTTTACGCTTATGCGCGGATAATATTCTCTGCCACGTTTGCAGTATATCAAGAGAGATATCCTCTCCATAAACAACAAACATCAAATTTGTCGTGTCTTCTAAACCAGAAGATCTGATAGTAATTGTTTTTATGAACGATTGATATTCCTTTGACCATTCAGATTCTCTTCACGCACCTCGGCATCTTCCGTGTCAATTGTAACTGAAGATACACCGTTTTCACTAATATAATAAATCATCACTTCAAATTCTTCGCTGTGGACGTTTTGGAAGTGATAAATACATGATGCTTCGCTTTCTTCGCCAGTAGTGAGGATAAATTCTGCCGGAACAGCATCCAATACGCGTGCCTTATTATCTTCAATAGGTACTTCTATTTTGTTTTTCTCCCACAGATAATTCATAAGATGTTCCGACATCAAAGGTCTCAATAAGATAATTAAGCGTTTTTACCCGAACTGTTTCCGATGCAGCAAAGACACCAACAAACATAAAAAGCGGTATCAGTATCCACAAAGCAACTCGATTCAGTGTTCGCAGCGTTTTCTTTGCAGCCTTTTGAATCTGGGCTTTTCGATAACTCTTTTCAATCGTATGCAGGCAGCGCTTGCGCAAACGATCAGAACTGCTGCATCTGGATCTGTAGAAGCTCCTCATTTTTCTGCATCAGCTCTTTTCCGATTTACCTCTGTCACTCTGTTCATAAGCAGCGCGAAAAAGGCATCTTCGTATTGCTCATACAGTCGTTCATCTTCATTCATAATTTTTACCTCCTTCCCGGAGCTTTTCTACAAATGCACGTCTGGCCCGGGTCAATTTCATTCTAACACTGGAAGGTTTACAACCGAGCATTTGCGCAAGTTCTGCGTCTGACAGATCCATCAGATATTTTCCGTACAACAACTGCTTCTCTTCTTCCCGCATTTCCTGAAAGGCAGTTAACAGCTCTTCCTGTTTTTCCTTTTCCCAAGTACCTTACCTCGGCTCCGGGGATATGAGCCTGTGGAAAATCCTCCGTTAAGTCATCCAAGGGGATGCAGCGGGCAGCTTCCTTTTTGATCTCGCTTTATTGTGTTGATCGCAGTATTGCGAACCGCTGCTGCAATATAGTTTATTTGTGCATAAGGTGGTAACCGCTGAAGCGTTGCTTCATTCTTCAGCAAGGAGAGTACTGCTGTCTGTACGATATCCTCCCGCTGCACCGAAACCTCCGAGTATTTTCCTGCGATATAATACATGAGGCGTTCATGCTTAAGATATATGTCTTCCATGAAGCATGGTTTCTCTTTTTTCTTGCTCATGTTTGGTTCTCCTGAACGTTCATATACTAAGACACGGAACGTGCCGTTTTGCAACAATAAATTTTGCGGGTATATTGCTGCATCAAGTCAGCGTCTTCGCGACATTAGTTTTACTATAATAAAATGAATTTTTCAATACAATACTATTGCAAATCTAATATTTCGCACATTTTGATTTTAGAATAAGTATAATGTCAAAAACTGCGAAAGAAGGTGTGAGCTTGACGAAATTTGGTGAAATACTGATGCAGCTTCGTCAAGAGAAGCATCTTTCGCAAGCCGAACTGGGACATATCATCTATGTTTCCGGCGGAACGATTTCGAATTATGAAAAGGGCGTTCACTATCCGGATGTTGAAAAGCTGGTCAGGCTGGCAGACTACTTTAACGTTTCTATCGATTATCTTCTGGGACGATCTACCTCGAAGCTCTCGCCCGATGTATTTGCGCAGACAGTTTCGGATGACACAACTGTTGGTGATGTCGTTCAGTCCCTTCAACGCTTGTCTCCTGCCAGGAAACGTGCTGCCTGTACCATGGTCGCGGATATGGAGGTAGCTTCCATGATCCATATTGCAGGAAAGAGGGAACGAACTTGATCCCGTTTTGCATTCTTGTAATCGAAGACGATGACGACCGCGAATTTATGGCCGCGCTGTTTATCCAATACCAACGGCTTCTTTACAAAGAAATCTATGACATTCTGAAGAACCCATGGAATACGGAAGATGTTCTGCAGGCCACGTTAGTCAAGCTGATCGATAAATCCCGGAACTCCGAAACAAGGAGCAGCCGCAGCTGATCGGGTATATCAGCGCGACCGCGCGAAATACGGCCTATAATTTCTTACGCTCACAAAAGAAAATCGCGCCCTTCTCTTTTGAGGAATATATGCAGCAATCCGAGCCAATCGCCGAGCATCGGCAAATGGAAGACCTCCTGATCTCAAAAGAGGAGATCGATGAATTGGTGCGGCGCTGGCCCCAGCTTGATGCCAAAAGCAAGTATCTGTTAGAAGGAAAATACATACTCGGCAAAAGCGATGAGGTCATGGCCGAGGAACTATCCATAAAACCCGCCAGTGTCCGAATGGCACTGACGTGGGCAAGACAATGTGCATATCAGCTTCTTACGAAAGAGCAAACCCCGAGTCGTTCATGATGAACGGTTCGGGGTTTGCTGCATTTGGTTGGCTTTTTGTGTCTGATATTTCGGGGATGAATTGTCTCTGAGCGCAGAATGGTCTGCATTGTCTCCCTGCACAGAAAAACAGATTTTTCTTGTATTGTCTGACGAGTCAAGCAAGAGGACGTGCCGCAAATTCTTTTTGCGGCACATCCTTATTGAAAATACAAGAAAATCCAGAACGCAAAATCCACCCAACGCATTACAAACGAGAAAGTTTTCGACAACATTTCCCACAAAATGTGATATAATTCATATACTACTATGGATGTGAGGGACAACTGTTTTGAAAGAAATAGATACGAAACAGAAGCTTATTCTTCAAAAATGTGATGACTATGTTCAGAGCGCAAATACTCTGTTTCATTTCATGCAGCGGCACGAATATCTTTCTGCGCTTTTGAAGCGGCGTGCGTTAGTTCCCCGTTACTGTCAGGAGAACATTGCATATCTCAATTTAGAAATAGGCGGCCATCCATTTGACGAGATTTATGTGCTCCAGAAATGCTTTTGTGATATTCCATTTCACAAACTCACGGAGGCTTTCGAGATAAACAGCGACGAAGACGCTCTGCAAACTTTTTGACACGGCCGATCGTCTTGCATTTGAACGTTCGAATACGCATCCAGCATACTATGGCGGTTATGCCATCGCCCTGTCCAAGCAGTGGGGGCGAATCACATGGCTTGCAGCCCGTCCAGTACGCGAACGGGATGTCCGATTTTACAAATTCACTTTCCGAGGTCATCAATTCAGCATACGAAGCAGATGACCTGCCAGACCTATATGTAAACGATATTTTACGGCGTTTGTCGTTTATAAAACCTCTCCGCGGACTCATGCGCAGGCGTTTTCGGGACACTTGGATCAATGTGCAGAAGAATTTCCACGATGAACGCGAGTGGAGGTTTGTTCCGCCGCAGAGCGCATTAGACGCGCTTCAGTTTGACAGTGTGATTGCAAACCCGACAAAGCTGCGCAAGATGGAGGGTTTGGCTGGGCTCAACAGATATCTTGAACGTGAAGCGGCGCGTCCTGCGTGGCTGGAGTTCTCATTCGACGATATTCGATATTTGATCGTCCCCACGATTCAGGCTCGAATCGAACTGATTAAAGAGATTCTGGCACTTCCTCCAGAAGGCTTTTCCACCAGCGAATCAGAGAACATCGGCAAAAGCGTGCTGATCAGCAAAATACTTGTACTGGACGAAATCAGAAAGGACTGGTAGCTATGGGGCGAAATAGACTGAAAGATGTTTTCTCCACCAATCCCCCTCTTCCTGAAATCAAGCTGCTCTTTCAGAATACAGAAGCGGAGGCGCAGTTTGAGAAGGCAATGTATCTTGCTTTGGGATGAAGGGCATCCTGTAAACGTAGAAGGGGTAAACGGAATTGTTGCCTATGATTCCAGTACTTCTCGAAAGATGCCGTTTCTATTTGAAGATAATCTCGAGGGCTTCATCGTTGGGCCAAGCAGCGAAACGCGGGCTTTCGATATTACCACGCCAAAAGGCAGGAAGAACGTCTCGTTGGGATGCTTCACCTCTCCGAAAAAAACGACTCTTCGGACGAGCAAGGATTCTATTATATTTCAGGAATTTACATTCAGCAGCACAGGCGAACGTACTTACAACGCAAAAATTCAGAAAGAACGTGCTCAGTCAGTCTCACAGCTAGCCGATAGCTACTGCATAGCGATTGGCCTTTTGGAGCATTTTATGCCAGACAAAGATGTCGAAAGCGCTGCGGATGCAGAACATCTGCAAGGTATAAAAAAAGCCTTGCGCTTCACATATCGTTTTATATGCAGCTGTGTGCATTAGAAAAAAGTACTGCAAAGGGTCATTAAGCCAACTGACATTGAAGCAAGCGTTGACGAGATGGTAAAAGTCAATGAACTGTATCTCCTTTTGGTACAAAAAATTCCGCTCCACTTCGATGGACAGATTAACGTCACAGAAAATAACAGCGTGAACCTTATCAGTAACCCCGGCGCAACACTCGAAGTCGGGAAAGAAATTCTCATTACGTTCTACCGTGAGCAAGACGTTTCTTTCTGCGGCATATCTGTTCACTTATATTTCGTGAATATTCTAAAACACGCGATAATTAAAAAATCATTGATGAGGGTGAACAGAAGCGATTGATATACGGGGAAACGGACAGCAACCCCATGCAGTTGTTTTTTACCGCATTCCTTTCAGAGCAGGAAGCTGCCGAAGAACACGCAAATGCGAAGGATAAGGAGGCGGAATATACGAAAGCCCGTACGGCAGCGGATTACTTTCATGTGATAGATGACTCGTTCAATCCATAATCGCATGGAACGAACCTTGAGTATATCAATTTTCGGCCGACACAAGATAAAGCAGAAATAATTTTCCGTCGAGTGTTGCATTTGGTCGGATAAATGGTCTTAGTATATGAATCCATTCTAAATCTTTCTTAAAGTGGCCACTTTATAAAGATAGGTAATAGCTAATCATTTATATGCCAATTGCAATGCAGGCGGGATCATCTTCCTAAAGGACACTTCAGGGAACGAGATACCACGTTGTAATGTGTGTTCAGAATAATACAGTGACAAGACTGTATTCCGCACATACGCAAGATGCGTTAAAGTTCCATACACAGGAAAATCTTCGTTTCTATTTGAAAAATAGAGAACATATGAAAAAAAGCAATACCACCTTATTTGTATAGTCGCTTCACTTTTGTTCTGGTTGGTGGGGGTGCTGTGCCATTCAAATCAAAGACGTCCCCGCCTCACTTTCCCAAGAGCCATTGGAGAACGAAGAAATTTCAAATAGCGAACAGGCCGAATCTTCTCTGGAAGCTGAAGACTCGACATCTGTTACAATTACAGAAAGCGGCGACTTTTCAGAGGCTGAGCAATTGGGCTTCACCGGTGCAAACATCGGGCAGGGCGGGCTGATGGCCGGAGACGGCGAGTGGGTCTATTACCGCAGCGAATCTGACTGGGGCCTTTACCGGGCGCGCACGGACGGCAGCGAGCAGACGCAGCTGCTGCCGCCGGAGGACTATGCGCCCAGCAGCATCAATGTACTGGGTGACTGGGTCTATTTTTCAAACTTCCGGGATGGGTTTTCTCTCTGGCGTGTGCGCACGGATGGAAGTGAAGCAGAATGCTCCAGCGTGGCAATTTTGTTCACCCACCGCTCCATGACGCTGGGGCTGCGGCTGCCGCTCTGGATGAGATAATCGGCCTTTTCCTGATACAGCGCAATCTCCTTTTTGACCGCAGAATAAAACTTCCTCCGTCATTTTGTCGCGCTGCTTCGCGTCGTCAATGATGTAAAAGCTGTTGACGCTGAGCGTGTTGTCATTCTGATTCATCGCGCTGAGCTGCTCAATGAACGTTTCAAACGTGTCCACTTTGTCCATGTGCTGCCGCGGGATGAAATACAGATGCCCGGTCGTGCTGACCTTGGTGGCCTCCAGCATCCGCAGATAGCTCAGGCAGATCGTCTCGATCTGCCTCGGTTCGCGCAGACCTGATAACGCTCAAACAATTCCTCTGCCCGGCGGCAATAGCCGATGGGATCAATGTCGGCGTCGAAGCCAATGTTGTCATACCCAAATCGATTGTCGCGCCGATCGTAAAAAATATTTGCCAGCTTTTCATACTGATTCGTCCGCTGGTTGAGCGTTTCCTTGACCAGCTCGCGGGAATATACGTCCTCAGTGTGTGCATTGTCACGGCAGTAGACCGCGTAGATATGATGCGCGCCGGGACTTTTTACCGTGATCCGGTCTTTGATATCGCCCGTCGCGGAGCGAAACGCATCCGACACGGAAATTCGCTTGCTGCCGGAGTACGGGATGCTCAGATCCTCACAGAGCTGCGCCAGCACCTCCTTCTCCACCAGAATGTTGGCAAGTGAGAAATAGAGAAACTTGCCCAGCACTGAGGTTTTGTCACCGTTGGCTGCGCCAATGATGTCCTGAAAATTCGTAATATTTGTCATACACAATTCCTTTCTAAGCCGTCCTTCGTTTCGTCCAGTCCAACAGATAATCGTCCACACCCTTAAAGCGCGGGTTCCAGGTACATTGATAGTACCGGATGCCCGGAATCGACTGCACCTCGCGGCGCAAGGTGCTGATTGCCTGCCGGACCTGCGGATTCGTAAACTGATCCATGTCCATCGCCTCCATGACCTCCGTG
>VOFG01003404.1_pt1:10000-13431 | contig 13431 bp, 19 predicted proteins | sample 5384171 | NCBI WGS metagenome assembly VOFG01 (sample SAMN12384726, study PRJNA508395) | human gut metagenome | isolation source: healthy gut F | host: Homo sapiens | reverse complement strand
CAACAACCACTTTCCCCGCGTCTTCAAAAGCTGTTACCGTGATACATCCTTGTCACTCCCATCGCATCTATCGCATTTCTTACAAAGATTCTCTATCACCCACTCAGCGGAGCACACATATAAGCCTTCAACGGATATTCCGGCAACAGGCAACGGATAGACACTTTATTGGATGTACGGCGGGAGATATAATCCTATCACGTGTTCAAAGCACTGTGGCTAACAATTCCTCACGGGATTCCGGCAAAGAGCCGATTTTAGAAAAACGTTCGGCTATCATCTCCAATCGTTTCACATCTTTGTCCATCTCCGGGATAAGCTCATCATGGGGATAAGTCTCTTTTTAAAATCTCAACCCATGCCATCAACGAAGAAATCAGGGGTACCTAACTGATGGGCTGTCTCTTTGGACAAACCCACCCAGACTTTATTCTGCTCTGCCTTTTTGGAACTCAACAAAGCGAAAATAGCCACTACGACAAAAATAAGAACTACGCCCAATTGTATATAAGGATAGGAAGACAGCCGTTTCAACATAATGGAATCGTCATAACAGATTTCCATAAAATCACCATCAGCACCTTGAGAAGCACCTTCATTCAGATAAATACGAATCACCCGGCCTCCTTGCCGCATGTCTTCCGCCATTTGCTTTACCTCTCTCGTACTGTCGGCTGCATTACTTGCTTTCAATGACAAATTCCGATAGCTATGTATTTCTCCTGATTTATATTGCACGATGACCGGAATGGTATTATTTCCATTCAAAACTTTCAAAACCAAAGGTGACATCGGTGTTTTCATCCGCATTGTTCAGCGTTCGCATGGCTTCTGCCCATACTTCCATGTTTTGGTGTTCACCCAAAGCCAAATCACGTACTAAATAGTTGGATATAATGAGAGACCCCACGGCTATCACGATGGCCATGACTACTAACAAAAACTTAACCTGCCTTATCCGGTCATACCACTGCATAACATTTAACTTCTTATACTCCTTTCCCAAAAACGGGCAATCCTCTTTTTTATTTGCATCATTGACGCCCTTCTATCATCGAAAAAAGCGGATGCGCCGTTAGTCGACACATCCGCTCGTTTATACAAACAATGACCTGTCCGGGGACATTATTTAATCAAGACGCCTTTTCCGTTGATGATATAAAGCCCTTTCTTCAATGTTTTGAGTGCCTCACGGTCCGCAGCCTTCTTCACCAACAGCCGCCTACGGTATAGACATCCACTTTCTGTCCTTTTGGCAAGGATCGCGTCAATGCTCTGGCCACCTACAACTGTGAAGTCATATCGCAACTCCGGAGAATTGTCGAGGATATTGTTTCCCCAGCTATCCGAAGCCTGTTGTATCTTCATAGCCGGTACGACCAAAGTATATGAGCCTTTTAGCTGTTACTTCCTCTGCCAGTTCTATCTTGATTTCATTGTATTCGTCTCCCAAGTCCAAAAGTGGCACTGACCTTTGCTTCCGTATCCTTATTAATAAGGTATGCTTCTTCCAGACAATCCACGTTCGTCACGGCAAAAGTCTCTTTCTCGAATTGCAGTACGAAATTCTTCAAAAGACTCAACCTCGCCTTCTGCCGGAGTAATACCCGTAGGCTGGTAGTTTGTAGTCTCAACCTTTTTACCCGTGACTCTATAAGTCAAGTTTACAGACACATTCAATCTCCCTGAGCATTCAAAACTACTTTCTCCGGCACGACAAGCGTGTACATGCCTGCATCTACGACCTCTTTTCCAGCGTAATCAGGATTTGGTTTTCCTGCCCTTCACCTTCTACGGCCGAAACAGTAGCAGAAATCTGTCCGGACAACCGACTCATCAAATACACAGCCGGAGCATCTTCTGACGTATTAATCGTAACGGGTTGGTCGAATGCCAACGTGAAAGTAGATACCGTTTCAACTTCATCCTCGGAAGCCGGTTCTACACCGATTACTTCAATGACAGGACCTGCCTGATGTTCTACGATTGTATATTCGTAACGCACTTCTTTATTCTGCGGACCTGAAAGAACAAAACCCTCCCAATCCTCTTTATTATCCGGACAGCTATACAAACCTTGCGGAATAACCAACTCATAAGTTCCAGAAGCCGTAATAGGTTCCCACTTTTCAGTTGCAAACATCAGCATGATTGTGTTATAGCCTTCACCATAATCAACACCTGATACTTCAATCTTTCCTTTGTCTCTTTGTTCAACAAATAGGGCATTTCACAATTCAATGTTTCTATATATCCCTCATCATCATACTGTGCATTAATCACTGCATATTGTCCGGAAGCTGTGATTTCGATATAACCGATTTCATCCCAGCCCTCACTTTTCCGGAGCCGGAGCGAGCTTCCGGAACTTCTGTATGAATAGCCTTGCCTGTGTATTCAAACGGAAGTTATCGGCCTTGAACCAATTTGAGGAAGCTACCTTGACTAATAATTCACCATTAACAACTTCCACACCGTCTACCGAAACATCCACGCCCGTAGCCTTGTCTATTGCAGCGACATTGGCCGTTTTCACACCACCGGCAGTCAAAGTGAGTGTCGTACCTGCATCAGCAGCAACCAACGCAGTCAGTTTATACACACCATCACGCAGGCCGGTTACCGTCTGCTGTTACATGCATATTACTTGTTCCCCATGTATTGAACACGTAATCACCATGCGCATTGGTGATATTATAAGTTCCATTTGAATTTTCCTTCACGCCGGCATCCCCACCGCTGGCAGCGGTCCAAAGGTGACAACTCTCCCACACACCGTTTCAAACGAAGGATTCTCAATCATGAAAGTATAGTCGAAAGTCTTGCCATTACCGGGTAAGCCACCAACACGAAAGTCTTGGTAGCTTCTGCCAATTCTGTGCCGATAACCTGAATGGTTTCCAAAGTCACAGCTTCTTCCAAATCGGTATTCGCTTTTGGTATATGCGGCGGTGTAGTTTGTTTTGTCTTCAGGATTATCCACAGTGGCATACATAGCAGAACATCATGGCATCTTTGATTTGCTGACCAACTTTGGCATACGCCTCCGTGATTTCAGACAAAGAATTAGTCATGGCTATCACCTTGCTACAAGCATCAGTCAACGCGATGGCATCATCGTCTACGGTCCCGGTTGACGCCATAAGCTCTTCTACTTTTGCTTTCATGGCCTTTACCAATCTTCCTATCAGCCACTGCGACATCAAAGGCAGCCTGCAAAGCCGTACGTGCCTCTTCAAGAGAAACCTTCAATTTATCAATGCCCAACAAGCCGATATACGACAACTTGATATTTGTTATTCCAATCAATCAGCCTTCTCTATCATTTCAAGCCAAAAGTCAACGAACCATCAGTAACTTCAATGTTTTCCAATACCGGATTGGTATAAAGACCACCGGCATCCTGCAAAGCCACTGTTTGACCGTTTGCT
>VOFG01003404.1_pt1:0-5000 | contig 13431 bp, 19 predicted proteins | sample 5384171 | NCBI WGS metagenome assembly VOFG01 (sample SAMN12384726, study PRJNA508395) | human gut metagenome | isolation source: healthy gut F | host: Homo sapiens | reverse complement strand
CAAGGGGTCCTTTTCACCTTTCCCCTCACGGTACTGGTTCACTATCGGTCTCTTACGAGTATTTAGCCTTGCCGGATGGGCCCGGCGGATTCACACAGGATTACTCGTGTCCCGCGCTACTCAGGAGTCCGCTACGCTTCAGGCTGCTTCGTGTAAGGGGGCTGTCACCCTCTATGGCGCGGCTTTCCAGTCGCTTCCACTCACGGCCTTTCTTGCGATGGCGCGGTCCTACAACCCCGACGATGCCGAGACAACGTCGGTTTGGGCTCTTCCCGGTCGCTCGCCACTACTGGGGAATCATTCTTTATTTTCTTTTTCCTGCGGGTACTAAGATGTTTCAGTTCCCGCGTTCGCCTCCCGCACCGGCGGGATAATATCTCTTCAAGATATTGGGTTGTCCCATTCGGAGATCCGCGGGTCAAGGGCCATTTGCGCCTCACCGCGGCTTTTCGCAGCTTATCACGTCCTTCATCGCCTGTAAGAGCCTAGGCATCCACCGTACGCCCTTCATTACTTTCGCCTGTACTGTTCCTCTCCCATCCGTCTCGCCAGTGGCGGGACTATGGAAAAGGACGTACCTTTTGCACATGTTCGTTTACATATACCTCGTTCGCTTTTTTACGTTTTGTTTGTCCAATATGTCAATGACCGTTTTAACCCATTATAAAAGGGCTGATGGTGGAGAATAACGGATTCGAACCGTTGACCCCCTGCTTGCAAAGCAGGTGCTCTAGCCAGCTGAGCTAATCCCCCATGCTTGCGTAGTCCCAGGCAGACTTGAACTGCCGACCTCCACATTATCAGTGTGGCGCTCTGACCTACTGAGCTATAGGACTGGCGCGGCTCAATGCCCACGACGGACGCATATAGGTGTCTAGCACACCCCAGGTGGAAGAACAGCTTCCTGCATCCCTCACTGCTATATCTTTTCGAGTCTCACATCTTTTGCTAAAGAAAGACAGCCGTACAAGAGGAAACTCGCCTCTTATGAAACACCTGAAAACGACTAAGGACAGGAAGACGCTCCAGAAAGGAGGTGTTCCAGCCGCACCTTCCGGTACGGCTACCTTGTTACGACTTAGCCCCAATCACCAGTTTTACCCTAGGCCGACCCTCGCGGTCACGGACTTCAGGCACCCCCGGCTTTCATGGCTTGACGGGCGGTGTGTACAAGGCCCGGGAACGTATTCACCGCGCCATGGCTGATGCGCGATTACTAGCGAATCCAGCTTCGTGGAGTCGGGTTGCAGACTCCAGTCCGAACTGAGAGGGGTTTTAGGGATTGGCCGACCGTCACCGGACAGCGGCCCTCTGTACCCCCATTGTAACACGTGTGTGGCCCCGGACGTAAGGGCCGTGCTGATTTGACGTCATCCCCACCTTCCTCGCATCTTACGATGGCAGTGTCCCCAGAGTGCCCGGCATTACCCGATGGCAACTGGGAACAGGGGTTGCGCTCGTTATGGCACTTAAGCCGACACCTCACGGCACGAGCTGACGACAACCATGCAGCACCTTCACAGGAGTCCCAGAAGGAAAGAGCCGTCTCCGACTCATGCACCTGCAATTCAAGCCCGGGTAAGGTTCCTCGCGTATCATCGAATTAAACCATGTTCCTCCGCTTGTGCGGGCCCCGTCAATTCCTTTGAGTTTCACCGTTGCCGGCGTACTCCCCAGGTGGAATGCTTAACGCTTTCGCTTGGCCACGGACTATATATCGCCCATAGCGAGCATTCATCGTTTACCGTGCGGACTACCAGGGTATCTAATCCTGTTTGATACCCGCACTTTCGAGCCTCAGCGTCAGTGCTGCCCCGGCACAATGCCTTCGCGATCGGAGTTCTTCGTGATATCTAAGCATTTCACCGCTACACCACGAATTCCATGTGCCCTGTGCAGACTCAAGGCTTGCAGTTTCAACGGCTGGCCACGGTTGAGCCGTGGCATTTGACCGCTGACTTAAAAGCCCGCCTACGCTCCCTTTAAACCCAATAAATCCGGATAACGCTCGCATCTTCCGTATTACCGCGGCTGCTGGCACGGAATTAGCCGATGCTTATTCATAAGGTACATACAAAACACCACGCGTGGCGAACTTTATTCCCTTATAAAAGAAGTTTACAACCCGTAGGGCCGTCATCCTTCACGCTACTTGGCTGGTTCAGGCTCCCGCCCATTGACCAATATTCCTCACTGCTGCCTCCCGTAGGAGTTTGGACCGTGTCTCAGTTCCAATGTGGGGGACCTTCCTCTCAGAACCCCTACCCATCGTCGCCTTGGTGGGCCGTTACCCCGCCAACAAGCTAATGGGACGCATCCCCATCCTTTACCAATCAATCTTTATTTGTCGCTCCCATGCGGAAAGACAAACACATCCGGTATTAAACTCCCTTTCAGGAGACTATCCCGGAGTAAAGGGCAGGTTGGATACGCGTTACTCACCCGTGCGCCGGTCGCCATCAAACCCAGCGAAGCTGGGTCCATGCTGCCCCTCGACTTGCATGTGTTAAGCCTGTAGCTAGCGTTCATCCTGAGCCAGGATCAAACTCTTCATTGTAGAATATCTTTAACCTTCACCCATAAGGGAAAGGCATCTGTTCTGTTTCCGGACTCCCTGGACTTACCCGTTTATCTCGTTTCTTTTCACACCCCCGTATATGACCAGCATACACGGGAATCATGACGGTTCGTTTCTTTTTTACCCTTGGATGACCTCTAAGAAGGACTATACCTCCCAAAAAACATCCAAGCTCTTGTACTACTTTCTCTCTTTTTATGTAAGACTTTCAATGAACCCTTTCTATTGTTACACTCCCAAATTCCGCACCGCCTCACAAGGCCTTGCTTCCCGAAAGCGAGTGCAAAGGTACAACCTTTTTACCGTAAACACCAAATATTATAACCACTTTTTTTTCAAGCGGAAACTCTTGTAAATTTAGAAAAACTTCCCTAAACAAACAAGGAATATGCTGTAAAACATATATTTAACACTCGAAATCACCCGCGATTTAAGAGGAAAACTTTTTTTCTTAATGGAAAACGAAGGAGAGGAAAGGAGAGGGAGAAAAGGGGAAGGAAAAAACGAAATGGGAACGAAGAGGAGGAAAGAGGAGGGAAAGGCGGCGGGGAGAGAGCAGGAATGGCATCGGGAGGACAGGGGGCAACGAGGCTGAAAACACGCATAAGGGGAACGGAAAGCCCAAGGACGGAGATAGGAAGGACGGTAAAGAACAGCAGGAAGAAAGAGGGTGCACCGGAACAAAAAGAACACACAAAAGGAAAATATAGGGCATGTGTCAGGAGGCGTACACAAAGGAGAGATAAAAAGGAAGAGGCAAAGGATGTAAAAAGAAGAGGAGGTTCCGAGACAGGAAAGGCGGATATACCGGAACAGAGGGAAGACTGAGGTATTAGGGCTGGAACAACAAATAACCGATAGGGGACATTACTTTCATGCAGACCGGACGTCTCCCTTTACACAGGAATTTTGCAAAAAGAGACTTCATTTTTCAGATTACAGCGTAAACCACTCATAATATTGACATTACAAGCTGAAGGATATTTCAGGTATCTTTCAGCCAAGCTCCATTTCATTTGGCGCAGAACCGAAAATCGTTCGCCTGAGATTGAAAAATCATTTGGCTGAGAACTTTTTATCGCTTTCCGCAATGAAAGGAAACTGAAAGATGCCTGAAACATCCTTCATTCCGTAATTCATTATAAAATAACATCTTACAGTAAATACTGAAAGATGAAAGGGATTTTTTGAAACTCCTGGGGAGGGAAGCGTGAGGGGACATGACGGCATTCCGGAAAGAATGCCTGAATCCTCATATAGCTGCTATTGTTTACAAAAAAACATGAAAATAAGAATGAAAAGGCACTATAAAATATTTTGTGTAAATGGAAAATACGGGATTCATTACGGGTTCTGTATTTTTTTTATTTTATATTTTCATCAGTTTGACTTAACCGATTGAAGAATAAACTTTAGCGAATTATTTGAGAAATAGAGGTAACGATTTAGCAACCGTGCGAATTTCAGCGTTTTGCGTTGCTATGCTGTCAAACAACTCTTCGAGTTACAAATGTAATAATATTTTTGGAAAAGACAGAGAAAATTATACAAATATATTCCACGAAAATTGATATTTCCAATATAACTAAATAAGTGTCGAAATGTTACAATCAATAGTCTATCAAATAATCGAGTTTTTGTTAGCGTTTTCTGTATAAAAAAGCTAATACCTCAAAATATTATCACTGAATATTTTGTCTATCTGATAAAAATACATACTTTTGCAAATCATCTGACGATATGATGAATAAGAGTAGACATAAATAGTATGATCATACAGAAGAAGTCTTTGGCAGATATGGTAGCCGAGCAGTTGAGACGACAGATTACAGAAGGAGTTTATACAATCGGTGATAAACTTCCGACCGAACCGGCGTTGATGAAAACTTTCAAAGTCGGAAGTCAGTATTCGGATTCATAATAATATCGTATCATGGTATATTTTTTAGGTATCTCTAATCAGCATAATATCTATCAAACACCTTCCTAAACACATCACGTTCCTATCGGACTCTAATAGAAATCCACTGTTGTAAAAAAACAATGTCCCAGTCATTCTTCTAGCCACTCTGTTTTACCTCCGAGCAACTATCTTCTCGGCGATATTTTGTATCTCTAATACATAATATCAACATACATTCCTTAAGAAACTAATTGGTAAAACAATGCATCAAAACATTATATTCAAATCCACTTTATTGAAAAGTAAAAAGCAATGTTCAAAATCCTTTTGTTTCTTCTTCAAATCAACTGTTTTTAGCAATTGACCGTCGTTTACTTAAACTCTTGTAAATCATGCATTCCACAACGTTGTGATAGAAAATTGTAATCCGGTTTTGCTTGTGAAAGTAAAATATCAAGTCATAAAAATCACGACCTTTAGCACGAGCTAACATAGCTACAATTTCATACTGCATAATAC
>VOFG01003474.1_pt1 | contig 13473 bp, 15 predicted proteins | sample 5384171 | NCBI WGS metagenome assembly VOFG01 (sample SAMN12384726, study PRJNA508395) | human gut metagenome | isolation source: healthy gut F | host: Homo sapiens | reverse complement strand
GAATAGAATTAAGATAAACGTCTGTTTCTCCAGATACTTTGTTTTTCCTCCGTATGTCGTATAATCGGTATTCCAACCATAAAAGTCTTTTGGAAAGTACGGGTAATAATAGTTCAACGGTCCCAATTCCAATGTCTGTGGATTAATTCATGTAACTGTTCTAATGCCTCATTATACATGCCCATCACTCCCATCACCTCAGCACGATTAATGATCACCGCATTCTTTCCATCTTCGCTTTGGTTGCCAGCGAAGCAAATGCATTTTTCTCATTTATAATATAAAGAAGAATCGGCCTGATAATGCAGATAGAGATAAAAAGCTTGAACCGTGAGTTCATACTTTTCTGTATTGTTCTGCACCGGTGAAGACGAGCCTTTATTTCATCAATTTTTTTCTTTATGCATAGTGAAAGAATATTTTCCTGTATGATCCATCCAACTTTTCAGCAGATCATTCCAATCCGTTATCACTTCATCAAGCTCAACGGTAGTATAAAATAAAATGTAATATAAGACAATAGTGTGATTTTTCCCATTCCGTATTAATTAAGTATTACACAAATATATAAAGATAAGTAATTAAATAAAGAAAACAAGAAATATATTGTTATCCATTTATATTTTCTACCCAATCAAGGGATACAGACCACCTAATAATCAATTATATAACATAAAAGAGCATTTATATTTTTATTCCAGCCTTAAAAGAGATTCTTCTCTCCTACATTTTGTCTCAAGCAAACCGAATAACATTAAATACTATATATTATGAAAAGTTTTCTTATGACACTGCTCTTCGACTTGGCACCCCACGTCTGCAGCCATTATTAAAAAGTTGCCCCGACCTTTTTATGGGCAGGTATGAAAAATCCTGAGTTACAAGTATTATTATATGGCGAGAACATCCGTCAAGTGATGTGAGTATTTCCGGGGCCAAAGACATTCCCTTCAAGAGGCATGTCAAATAAGAGAATCCTGAACTATCTTCTCTTATATGGATTTGTCGAAGGCCTCAATCTTCAATATAACTTTGAAACAAGGTAAAAAGAAACTGTTGTCCCTTTACGAAATTAAACAACGTAGAAACGATGCTTCTGATGTAAAAAGGATTCAATGCCGGTGATGTACTTTATCTGATTATGCCGGACTGTTTTTCCAATGGTGACCCTTCTGAACGATATTATTCCGGGAATGTCCGTGCTGCAAGTAGACCGTACGAACTGTTTGCATAAGTGACTGAAAGGTACTGAAAATCTCATTTGACATTGGACAATTTGGGTATCATCGCTATCTGTCTAACCTCTATCCAGGAAAACATATGAAAGAAGGTTCATACCATGTGTCACCGATTACTACTGTAGACCGCTTCGGTAACAATGAAGAATTCCGCAACTGGTATGGCCTTACGCCAAAGGTATGGAAAGTGGTGATGACATGATATTCAATCAACAGGCAGCGAGAACTACCTGTTCCAAGATATGCCTTCAAAAGACTGTCTAATTTCAGAGGAAATTATGTACAGACTTTATAAAACCGCCAGTGCATAAGATATACATGCCGCCGACTATGAGCGTAAATTAGCAGTCGACGGTTGGTTCACCGAATCAATGCCCGACTTCAACCAACGCAATCGTCACGTAGCCAACTATCTGATTCAAAGCAGTATTTGGTGGATTGAATATGCAGCAGGTATCAAACGAATTCGCCAAGATACCGGATGGAAATCTGGTAATGACCTTTCAGGTAAACAAAGAAGGTGCTCCAACGTACGACTTGATTTATAAAGGCAAAACGGTTATCAAACCAAGTACCCTGGGACTGGAATTAAAGAAAGAAGATAATACCCGCACAGATTTCGACTGGGTAGACCGCCGGGATCTGACAAAACTTGATTCAAAGACTAATCTTTATAACGGATTCGAAGTGAAAGACGTCAAGACTTCCACATTCAACGAAACTTGGCAACCGGTATGGGGAGAAGAAAAAGAAATCCACAATCATTATAACGAACTGGCAGCCACGCTGTATCAGCCCATGAACGACCGTTCTATCCTTATCCGTTTCCGGTTGTTCAACGATGGTTTAGGATTCCGCTACGAATTCCCGCAGCAGAAATCTCTGAACTACTTCATCATCAAAGAAGAACATTCCCAGTTTGCAATGGCAGGCGACCACATCGCTTACTGGATACCGGGCGACTATGACACTCAGGAATATGATTACACTATCTCCCGCCTGTCAGAAATCAGAGGTTTGATGAAAGAAGCCATTACTCCGAACTCTTCTCAGACTCCTTTCTCACAGACAGGCGTACAGACTGCACTGATGATGAAAACGGATGACGGTTTATATATCAATCTTCACGAAGCTGCTCTCATCGATTACTCATGTATGCACCTGAATCTGGACGACAAAAATATGGTATTCGAATCCTGGCTGACTCCGGATGCTAAAGGAGACAAAGGTTATCTGCAAACTCCCTGTAATACTCCGTGGCGTACCGTTATCGTCAGCGATGATGCCCGCAATATTCTTGCATCCCGCATCACTCTGAACCTGAATGAGCCATGCAAAATCGCAGATGCCGCTTCATGGGTGAAGCCTGTGAAATATATCGGCGTATGGTGGGATATGATTACCGGAAAAGGTTCATGGGCTTATACCGACGAACTGACCAGCGTAAAACTGGGAGAAACGGATTACTCTAAAACCAAACCGAACGGCAAACATTCTGCCAACACTGCCAACGTGAAACGCTATATTGACTTCGCCGCAGCAAACGGGTTCGACGCTGTATTGGTAGAAGGATGGAACGAAGGTTGGGAAGACTGGTTCGGTAACAGCAAAGATTATGTATTCGATTTCGTCACTCCTTATCCCGATTTCGACGTAAAAGAGATTCATCGTTATGCCGCAAGCAAAGGTGTCAAGATGATGATGCACCACGAAACTTCCGCATCAGCCCGCAACTACGAACGTCATATGGACAAGGCTTACCAGTTTATGGTGGATAACGGCTATAACTCTGTAAAGAGCGGTTATGTCGGCAATATTATTCCCCGCGGCGAGCACCACTACGGACAATGGATGAATAATCATTACCTGTATGCAGTGACGAAAGCAGCCGACTACAAAATCATGGTAAATGCTCACGAAGCAACCCGCCCGACAGGTATCTGCCGCACGTATCCTAACTTAATCGGCAACGAATCCGCACGCGGAACCGAATACGAATCATTCGGCGGAAACAAAGTATATCACACAACTATACTTCCTTTCACCCGTTTGGTCGGCGGCCCGATGGATTACACTCCGGGGTATCTTCGAAACTCATTGTAACAAGATGAATCCTGCAAACAATTCACAGGTACGTTCTACCATCGCCCGCCAGTTAGCCTTGTACGTGACCATGTACAGCCCGCTGCAAATGGCTGCCGATATTCCTGAAAACTACGAACGTTTCATGGATGCTTTCCAATTCATCAAAGACGTGGCAATCGACTGGGACGAAACAAACTATCTGGAAGCAGAACCGGGAGAATATATCACTATCGCCCGTAAGGCAAAAAGGTACAGGCGACTGGTATGTAGGTTGTACAGCCGGTGAGAACGGTCATACTTCCAAACTGGTATTCGACTTCCTCACACCGGGAAAACAATACATTGCCACTGTTTATGCGGATGCTAAAGATGCCGACTGGAAAGAAAATCCGCAAGCTTATACCATCAAAAACAGGTATCCTGACAAACAAAAAGCAAACTGAACTTGCGCGCTGCCAACGGTGGCGGTTATGCCATCAGTATCAAGGAAGTAAAGGATAAAGCGGAAGTAAAAGGACTAAAGAAATTTTAGGGAATAAGATTGGGAGAATATAGTTTTCAGTAGGTATTTTTTTAGAGATATATTTGATTTTGATAAAATAACTTTAAATTAGAGACATGAAAAAGAGCTTAAGACTAAAAAGCCCTGCTCACATTATTGGTGGGACTCTTCCTTTCCATTGGAGCATTTGCTCAGCAAATAGCTGTCAAGGGGCATGTGAAAGACACAACGGGTGAGCCTGTCATCGGTGCTAACGTACTGGTGAAAGGTACAACCAATGGAACAATAACTGATTTCGATGGTAACTTTATGTTGAATGTACCGAAAGATGCCATTCTTTCCGTTTCATTCGTCGGCTATAAATCAGCAGAAGTGAAAGCGGCTTCTACTGTAATGGTTACATTGGAAGATGATTCTCAAGTACTGGACGCAGTAGTCGTTATCGGCTACGGCTCGGTGAAAAGAACGATATGACCGGTTCGGTTACGGCCATCAAACCGGACAAACTAAACAAAGGTTTGATTACCAACGCACAGGATATGATGACTGGTAAGATTGCCGGTGTAAGCGTTATCAGCAAAGGCGGAGCTCCGGGCGAGGGCGCAACGATTCGTATTCGTGGCGGTTCTTCACTGACTGCAGAAAACGACCCGCTGATTGTAATCGAGCGGTCTGGCAATGGATAATAAGGGAGTGAAAGGTTTGGCCAATCCTCTGTCTATGGTCAATCCGAATGATATTGAAAGCTTTACCGTATTAAAGATGCTTCGGCAACCGCCATCTACGGTTCGCGTGCTTCTAATGGCGTTATCATCATTACAACGAAGAAAGGTCAGGCAGGCGCACGTCCTACCATTTCTTATGACGGCAATGTATCTGTCAGCACTGTAAAATCTACCGTCGACGTAATGGACGGAGACCAGTTCCGTTCTTTCATCAAAGACATTTGGGGAGAAGACAGCGAAGCTTATAGCAAATTAGGAAATGCCAACACCGACTGGCAGAAAGAAATATTCCGCCCAGCCGTAAGTACAGACCATAACCTCACCATTTCCGGTGGATTGAAGAATATGCCTTACCGTGTATCGTTCGGTTATACCAACCAGAACGGTATTGTGAAAACATCCAAGTTCGAACGTTATACGGCTTCTGTCAGCTTGGCTCCTTCTTTCTTTGAAGACCATCTGAAAATAAACGCCAACCTGAAAGGTATGATTGCCAAGAACCGCTACGCTGACGGTGGTGCGGTAGGTTCTGCGGTCAGCTTTGACCCCACAGTCCGTCCGCTCCGGCGATCCTTACCATCAATATTATTTCGACGGATATTTCCAATGGAATACGGACGCTTCTTCTTTGAATGACGACACATGGAAACGTACTTTCAACGGCAATGCTCCGGGTAATCCGGTTGCCTTGTTGGAAGAAAAGGACGACCGTGCCATCTCCAAATCTTTAATCGGTAATCTGGAACTGGATTATAAGTTTCATTTCTTGCCGGACTTGCACGCACACGTGAACGGTGGCATGGACCTCTCTACGGGTAAGCAATATACGGATGTCTCTCCCTATTCTTCGACCAACAACTATTATGGCAGCTATGGCTGGGAACAGAAAGACAAGTACAACCTCTCTTTGAATGCTTACCTGCAATACAGCAAAGATTTTACTGACAAACATCGTTTCGATGTAATGGCAGGCTATGAATGGCAGCACTTCCATGATACGTCCGACCAGGAATATTGGGGACTCTATCCGCTGTCGAACAACGTGGTAGAGAACAGAGGTCAGCGTTACAACAATACCTCAAGTGGTTCGGCTACGGAAAGTTATCTTGTATCTTTCTTCGGTCGTGTCAATTACACACTGCTGGACCGTTACCTGTTTACGGCAACCGTACGCCAGGATGGTTCTTCCCGTTTCCACAAAAACAACCGTTGGGGATTGTTCCCGTCTTTTGCCTTGGGATGGAAGTTGAAAGAAGAAGCTTTCCTGAAAGATGTTGATGTACTTTCGGATTTAAAACTTCGTCTTGGCTATGGTATTACCGGTCAGCAGAATATCAATTCGGGCGACTATCCGTACCTGGCTGTTTATGAGACAAACAAAGACGGGTCTTACTATCCTATCCTGGGAGAGGGAATCACTTACCGCCCGAATGCATACAACCCGGACTTGAAATGGGAAAAGACGACCACTTATAATGTAGGTCTGGACTTCGGATTCCTGAACAACGCATCAACGGTGCTGTGGATTATTACTATCGTAAGACCACCGATTTGCTGAACAGCGTATTCGTTTCTGCCGGAACGAACTTCAAAAACAAGGTATTGTCCAACGTCGGTTCATTAGAAAATTCAGGTATCGAATTCTCCATTAATTCAAAACCGGTTGTAACTACCGACTGGACATGGGATCTTGGCTTCAATATCACTTACAACAAAAAACGAAATCACCAAATTAACTACCGGAGATAGCGAAAATTATTATGTTGCTGCCGGAGACAATATCGGTGGCGGACGTGATATGAAAGCAATGGCGCACGCCGTAGGACATCCGGCTTCTTCCTTCTATGTTTACCAGCAAGTGTATGACGAGAATGGAAAGCCTATAGAGAACGAATTTGTAGACCGCAACGGAGACGGAACGATTAACGGTGACGACCGCTACTTCTACAAAAAAGCCGACAGCCGACGTACTTATGGGACTTACTTCCCGTCTTTCATACAAGTCATGGGATTTCAGTTTCTCACTGCGCGCCAGCCTGAACAACTATGTGTATAACTCTGTCGAAGCAGGCGGTTCCGACTGCAACCCGACCTCTGTCTATTCATTCGGCGCACTCAACAACCGCCCGTTGATGGGAGTGGCAAAACAATATCCAAAGCAAGAACGACAACACCTTACTGTCCGATTACTTCGTACAGAATGCCTCCTTCATGAAATGTGACAATATCACTTTGGGATATTCGTTCAAAAAAGCTGTTTGGCGCTCCGATTGGCGGACGCGTATATGCAGCCGTACAGAACGTATTCACTATCACCAAATACAAAGGACTTGACCCTGAAGTAGAAAAGGGGATTGGATAACAATATTTATCCGCGTCCTCTGACTACATTAATCGGTTTAAGCCTTAATTTCTAAACCTACTAAAAATACCAATTATGAAATTCAGATATATAAAATCAATCCTATCGGCTGCCTCACTATTACTGGCAGTCAGCGTGACTTCATGTATCGGTGACCTGGATGCGACTCCTATCGACCCGAATATAGTGATGACATTTGACCAGGCGAGCGTTTTTAACAAGATATGGAACCCTCGGACTGACAGGTCAGAAAGGCCCCGACGGAAGCGGTGACTTGGACGACATCGACGAAGGTACTTCCTCTTTCTACCGTATGACTTGGTGTGCCAACCAATTGATGACAGATGAAGCGATTGTCAATTCATGGAACGATGCCGGTGTCGCTACTATTGCCGATTGCAGTTGGAGTTCTTCCAATGAAATCGTGACAGGACTCTATTACCGTCTGACATTTGACATCACATTGTGCAACTACTTCCTGGAACAAACGGAAGGACTGACAGATGATGAAACGACACGCCAACGTGCAGAAGTACGTTTTATCCGTGCTTTGAATAACTATTACCTGATGGATATGTTCGGCAATCCGCCTTATTGCGATAAAGTATCGACAGAGAAGCCTCAGCAAATACAACGTGCGGATCTTTTTCGCGAAGATTGAAGAAGAGTTGAAAGAAATCGGTGACACGCTACCGCCACACTGGCACAGCCGCTTCAAACGACTTACGGCCGTGTAGACCGTGTTGCCGCCTGGTTATTGCTGGCACGTATGTATCTCAACGCAGAAGTCTATACCGGCACGCCTCAATGGGGAAAAGCCAAGGAATATGCCCAAAAAGTGATTGGTTCCGGCTATAAACTGGCTCCCGTCTACAAACACCTGTTCATGGCAGATAATGATGGCAGCAATGTCAACAAGGCAAGACAGGAAGTGATACTTCCCATTTTGCAGGATGGTGTGAGAACCAAGAGTTGGGGTGGTTCGCTGTTCTTGATTGCAGGTACGCACAAAAGTGACACAGGCATGAATCCCTGGGGAAGTAAGCAAGGATGGGGCGGCCCGCATTGTCGTCAGGCAATGGTAGCCAAATTCTTCCCGAACGTAAATGATGCTCCTTCCGTATTGGAAGACCAGATGGTAGTGGCAGCAAAAGATGACCGTGCCTTGATGTGCGGAGTGCAGAGAAGTACGTCCGACAGGAGACAATATGAGCTTTACGGACGGATTCGCATGTGCCAAATTCTCGAACATCCGTGCAGACAACGGACTGACAAGCGATACGGATAATCCTGATATGGATATACCTCTTCTTCGTATGGCAGAAGCTTATCTGATTGTAGCAGAAGCCAGTATCCGTGCCAACAATGGTGTTTCTACTCAGGAGACCATAGACGCTATGCATGAAATCCGTAAGCGTGCGAACGCCGCCGAATCTGATTCATATACATTGACGGACATCCGTGACGAATGGGCACGTGAGTTCTGGTTTGAAGGTCGCCGCCGCATTGACTTGATTCGTTTCGGCGATTTCGGCGGACACACCGACTATAACTGGGATTGGAAAGGTGGAGAAAAACAAGGTACTGAAATAAAAGAGTTCCGCAACATTTATCCTATTCCTGCCAATGATATCAATGCGAATACAAATCTGGATCAGAATCCCGAGTATTAAATCAGACCGAAGTTATACTTTTAAATAAACAGAGTAATATGAAAAAAATAAATATATTGACGTCCATACTAGTAGCGACAGCCCTGCTGACCGCCTGCGAGGATGACAGGGACTCAAATCCTACCATACAGGAACCTACTACTTTTGTATTGAACACCCCTGCCAATGCAACGTACAACGTCTATGACCTAAATCAATCCAAGAATATCGAGTTGACTTGTACGCAACCGGACTATGGCTACCCTGCCGTAGTGACTTACACCATGCAAGCGGATTTAACAGACAAATGGACTGATGAAACGGAAACGGCAAACGCCTCTTATCTGACACTACCTTCCATATCTACATCAGCCAAAGTGGATGCCAACACACCGGAATTGAATAAGGCAATCGTAAAACTTGCCGGCTGGACATCGGAGAATGATTATGACGGCGAACCGATGAGTGTATTTTGTACGTTTGTACGCACATATCGGAGATAAAGGGTATCCTATACATTCCAATTCGATTGAATTGAAAGTTATACCTTATTATATGGATATATCTGATGCCGTTCCTGCCACTTATTATTTACTGGGCGATTTCATCGGTGAAGTTCCCTGGGGAAATCCGACAATGGCAGCAGGTACCGCTTATTTCCCGATGTCACTGGTAAAAGGATATGCGTATGATGCCAATACTGGTAAAGGAGAATTTACCTACACAGGATATATCCCAGCAGATAAAGGATTTAAGGTAGTGGCTACTCCCGGTGCATGGGACGACCAATGGGGAAATGCTGACAGCGAAGGATTCACCAATTTGGTAAATGACAAGAACTCTCAAAATATTAAAGTGAATGCGGCCGGCTGGTACACACTTCATCTCAATACGCTTGAAAATAAACTGACAATGAAAGCTACTACTTTTGAAACTCAACCGACAGAATATGATGCCGTCACATTGATTTATGGTTCGGAATCTGTAAACATGACCAAAGTTACCATGGAGCATTCACATGTATGGTATGCCGACACATAACAATCGCGGCAAGCTGCAAAGCCAAATTTACTTCCGGCGACAAGACTTGGGGTGGAGAGGTATTCCCATTCGGCTCATTTGTTGATGGAGCTACCATCAGTTGCAAAACCGGGTGATTATACTGTACTGTTCAACGAACTGGACGAGTGCTATTACTTCAAAAGCAAAATAGATTAATCTTAAATGCAGATAGATATGAAAAAATTATCAATATATATAACCGTGTTACTGGCTGCCGCACTAACAGCCTGCAACGAAGATTTTAATGAAGGGTAGCTTCCCCACAGTCTTACGGACAGGAAGAAGCTGCCGGCAAAATAACTTTACAGCTACAGGTGTAGCCCCGATTAATATTGGAAATGTCGAGGAAGAATCCGTAGCGGTTGCCGTATTTACAGCTCCTGCCGTTGAAGAAGAAGCCACTTTATCCTATAAAATGAAGTTAGATAATAAAGTGACTTTAATTGTAGACGACAAAGGATACGTAGCAACGGAAGATTTGCAGAATGCAGTGGCGCAAATATATGGTATCCGTCCGGTAGAACGTACCATGAATGCAGTATTAACGTCATACGTGGCTGTCGGAAAGACAGTATATGCGGCACCGGCTGAAAGCTATGAGTTGAAAGTTACTCCGGAAGCACCGGTTATTGAAAGCGCTTATTATATTAATGGCTCTCTGACTTGGGAACAGAATGTAGCATTTGTTAATACAAGTGGTGATCCTTATACCAATTCAGTCTTTACAACAACAGTTCCTGCTCTGGTTACAGATAACACCGGTGCCAAAGATGCCTATTTCCTGATTAAATCCAACTCAGGCAAATCACTTGGTGCGGTTGATGCTGACAACGATGCTCCAGAAGGTAATCTCATTTTATCAGAAACAGCAAATCCTATCAAAATATCCGGTGGTGATTATAAATCAGTTAGAATCTCTATCAACATGATGGAAGGCACTTTACAAGATTGAGAAAACAATGGATGCACCTCATTTATGGATACCAGGAAATCATCAGGAATGGAAGCCTTCACAAGCACCGACTTTATATAAGCCAGAAGGAAACAATGCTTATTGGGGAATGTCGGAATTGAACGGTGGCTTTTAAGTTTACCGCACAGCCCTATTGGCCGGATAGTTCGAATGGCGGACTTGATTATGGATATGACTATTTTACCTCGAAAGAAGGTATGACAAATGATGGTGGAAACTTATCTTTACCACAGGGTATTTATTACATTGTAGTCAATTTGGACGACAAGTACGTCTCTGCAACAGAAATAACATCTATGGATATTATAGGTACAGCCACAGGAGGATGGGAAAAACGGCAAAGAATTAACTTATGATGCAACAGAAAAATGCTGGACTGCAAAGACTGAATTGGCAGTGGGTGAATTTAAACTCCGCGTCAATTCCAGTTGGGACTCCGGTGTTAGTTTCGGGGGAACATTAGATACACCCAGTCCTTTTGCTGGAGATAATATTTCAATGGACGCAACCGGTAACTATACCATCAAATTCTATCTGAACGGTAGACTAGTCCTCATCAAAGAATAATAAATGGAAAATACATTATGAAAAAAGATATAAAACATATATTCTGGATGCTGCTCTGTCTATTCACGATAGTAGCATGTTCCGACGAAAACCATGAGATGTTAATCACCGGTCCGAAATCCCCGAACTGGATCACGAGCCGTCTATCGAAGAATTGGTAGAAGGAATCAATAATTACCCCACTAAATTCAAGGGCGACAAGCAAGGTAAAATCTGGTATAAAGCAGCAGCCGGCGACGACTTGTACGGCTATGAAGGTGATGTATATGTTCACATCGGTATCAATGACTGGATGTATGTTCCTACGGAATGGGGGGTAAATGAAGATAAATACAAGGCAGAGAAAGTGGCGGATAATATTTGGTGCTTTACACTTGCCCCGACAGTACGCGAATGGTTTGGCGCGGAAAATGCAGCAAACATTCAAAATGTCTGCATCCTCTTCCGCAATGATGAAGCGTTGACTGACGAAAAAGAAAACCAGCGACTTTTTATCACAGTAACAGGAGACAAGACTTTCACACCGGCTCCGGTAGAGATAGCTGCCTGCCCGGTAGAAGAAGCGGGTATCCATCCATCGGCTGACGGAACGTCTGTGACTTTCGCACTATACGATTTGGATACGGATAACAATTACAAGGATTATGCTTGTCTCATTGGCGACTTCAATGATTGGGAACTTAGTACTGAATATCAGATGAAGCGTGATAACGACAAACACTTCTGGTGGTACACCGTTACGGGCATCGACCCCGCCAAAGAGTATGGTTTCCAATATTACATGGGGAGTGAAAAGACGGCAATGTTCGTATTGGCGACCCCTATTGTGAAAAAAGTGCTGGATGGCTCGAACGATAAATATCTTGTAGAACAAGGAGTTTATCCGGCTAGTGCCATACAGTATCCGAATGGAAAAGACGACAGGCATTGTCTCCGTATTCCAAACAAAACCGGCATCCTACAATTGGCAAGTATCCGATTTCAAGATTGATAATCCTGACAATATGGTAATCTATGAGTTACTGTTCCGTGACTTCACACAAACGGGTTCGAACTTGCTACAGGTACAATCAAAGAGGCTACTAAACATTTGGACTACATCAAGAGTCTGGGAGTGAATGCGATTGAACTGATGCCTATACAAAATTCGACGGGAATAATAGCTGGGGATACAATCCATGTTATTATTTTGCAATGGACAAAAGCATATGGAACGAAAGAGGAATATAAGCAATTCATTGATGAATGTCATAAACAAGGCATTGCAGTATTACTGGATGTAGTCTACAACCATGCTACTGGCAGTCATCCATTTGCTAAACTTTATTGGAATTCGAAAGAAAGCAAGACAGCCAAGAATAATCCGTGGTTCAATGTCGATGCTCCGCATCCATTCAGCGTATTCCATGACTTCAATCACGAATCGCCGCTTGTACGTGAATTTGTAAAACGTAACTTGAAGTTCTTGTTGGAAGAGTATAAGTTTGACGGTTTCCGTTTTGACTTAACCAAAGGATTTACTCAAAACAAGAGCAATGAATCAACGGCAAGCAACAAAGATGACTCCCGTATTGTTATCTTGAAAGATTACTATAAAACAGTGAATACGACCAATCCTAATGCAGTGATGATTCTCGAACACTTCTGCAATTTGGATGAAGAGTCAGAATTGGCTAAAGCAGGGATGAAACTATGGCATAATATGAATGAAAGCTATTGCCAATCCGGAATGGGAGAATCAAGCAATTCTGATTTTTCATACATGCGAAATAGCGGAATGCCTGCTGAAGGATGGGTTAATTTCATGGAAAGCCATGATGAAGAAAGAGTTGCATACAAGCAAACTGCTTTTGGCAATCTTCAAAATGCAAGTCTTGATATCCGCATGAAACAACTGGGAACAAATGCAGCCTTCTTCCTGACCGTTCCAGGACCGAAAATGATTTGGCAGTTTGGCGAACTAGGATATGATTATTCCATAATGTATAAGTACGATGGAACAATGGGAACTGAAAAGAATACTGATGCCAAGCCTGTGAAATGGGATTATCTTACTGACCAATATCGGAAAGGATTATACGACACTTATAGCACTTTGCTGAAATTACGCAATGATAATCCGGACTTATTCAGCGACAACGCATTCAAAGACTGGAAAGTAAGTGTTTCCGATTGGGATAAAGGTCGTTATCTAAGATTGGAATCCACTACAAAGAAACTGGTTGTAGTAGGCAATTTCAAGAATGAACAGATTAATACAGGTGTGTACTTTGGTAACACGGGAGATTGGTATGAATTGAATGGTGA
>VOFG01004313.1_pt1 | contig 13475 bp, 20 predicted proteins | sample 5384171 | NCBI WGS metagenome assembly VOFG01 (sample SAMN12384726, study PRJNA508395) | human gut metagenome | isolation source: healthy gut F | host: Homo sapiens | reverse complement strand
AAATGAACCAGTTAAAAATGTATATCAAAAAGCTTTTGATCTACCTCTGTATTTAATCGCATCGGGTTTATAAACACGGTAACACTCTACAACCACTTTTTCGACACGATCACCTCTATACTATGAATATCAGGTGGTCCTTTGGGGTAAAAAGCAAAACGTATACTTACATTCTTGAGAATCAGGTTATCATTTCGCAAATTCAAACTAAAAACCAATCCCCCAGTACGATTGACTATTCAACAAATCTTTCTCATCCCGAGCCAACACTCCCAATCCCACGAACCCGGTAAACGATGCCCGAAACTTTCTAATGTAAGTGCAGAACAACGTTGCGGACATTGAAGCGGAGAGTCGTTGTGTCCCACGAGTGGTATCGGAATCAAATCCTCTGAATGTTAGCCTCCTCGAAAATAAATATAATCATCCGGATTCCTCTTGATTCCCAACACGTAATCCATGTTACTATAAAAACGTAACCGATGCGGACAGACTGTATAAACGACTAATATACTGACTTCCAACTTTAAACACGCCACTCTCGCCGTGTAACCATTCAAAAAGTCCCTAAGGCTGCATACCAAGAATAATACTCTTTCCGTGTACTTGTTGAACCAAGAATAATGCCATTCCGTTCCCAAGTACCCGTACCCGTGAAATCACCTTCGTACCCGAAAAGCAACGTTCCTGACAATCCGGATGGTATATCCTCTGTTCGCCCGAAATCATAGATTAAGTTCGCCTTGAAATACTTGATCTTGGTAAATGTCAAGGCTCCATGATCCGGTTATCCCGGTCGTAATAGAAAACATTGGAATCACTTGACACTTCCGACGATCGACAAAACTAGTACCTGTAACGCCCCGTCAGATAAAAACATTCGGTTAAATTCATACCTTTTCCGGCAAAAAAAAGAGGTTCCACCCAAAGTCCTACAACCGGTAATTAAATAACCCACGGGCTTTATTTATATCCCGATCAACTAATGTTTTCGAGGAATACAATCTGACTGTACGCAGCTCCTCCAGCCCATTTCGTCTTGTATACAAAAACCTTATCCAGTTCCACCTGCAAAATATCCTTGATTATAGGAATTCCTGCACATCCCATAGAAAACTATGAGACCCAAGAAGGTTACATTTTTAGCCTTATAATTTTGATTAAGTTTCCATTTTATCTTTATTTCCTTTCGAAAGTTGGTTTCTGTAATGCAAACTATGCCCCAGTTTAAACAAGTTTTTGTTTCCAGTCCTAAATTTATTCAAGAAGTTACTCCACACCTCCCCTGTCCATGAAAATTCATCTCATAAATAACTAACACTAAATCGACTTGATTCGTGTTGCCTGTACTTCCCTGTGGTCTGATCAACGCATCATCCATGTTCCTTGACATCGACTCTCAAATGCCCATTCTGTATTAACTCTGAAAGGGTCGACGGTCATCCTTTTGTCTCACTGTCAACTGTTTCTTTATCACCAGTCGATTTCTGACAATAGTATTTGCTACACTTAAAAGCTGTAAATCATTCCTGCAAAGGAGTCGTTAATTGGGTCTAAAAGAAAACTAAAATGCAAATATCATGAATAGTTCTTCCCTGGTAAGGTTTGTAACGATCCTCGCTATTCTCCGTTTGGACAATATCAATATTAATCTTCCGAGGATTCACGAAGATCATCTTGTACAGCTCTTTTCGTCCACTTCCGACGATAAGCGACCTCCTTAATCTTGGAAAACTCGTACTGAGAGTATCCCGATTAAACTATCCGGCAAGAAGACCACGTTATTTTGTTTCAGTGTATCAGGTAGTTTTTATAAATTCATACTCGTTATTTCACGCACGTCGAATGATAAAGGCCTTGTATCGCTTGACTTTCCACGAGTACACACCCATGCCAGCATCCATATCATACACAAACGAATAATCACACGCTTCTTTCCAATAAAATTACTCCTCTAACACTTAACGTTTCTCAATCGATCAGACATCCAAACCTCACGTTCTCCCTGTTTATTTTGATAAATAAAACAAGCCTCAAGGTGAGGATTATCCTTCACGATTCTTTTGGCTTCTTCCGTTCCTAACACCATAAACGCAAGCATCTGCCTCCATACAAGTCGGAGCATATACAGAAGCCCTAGTATATCTTGTTGGACAAGGATAACCAGTCTAGGGTTTATTGTATGAGAATATTTTTCCATCCAATTACATAAAAACGACGATAATTCCCGGATGAAATAACGCTCCTTCCACCCAATGCCAGTACAAGCTGCAACTCCCGGTTTGCCGCCGCATCAGTCAATCGGCTTGTCTACACCGATATGCCACGGACGCTGTTTATTACTCTCCCCTTCACCTGAATTTCGCCACCAATCTCAATCATGTAATTTTGTACTCCTTCCTGATCAAAAACTCGGCCACGAGATCAATCTCCCCAATCCTTTGGCGATAGAACTAGCATCTATCTGGTACTCCTCAACTAGTTTACTAACCACACTCCTTCTAGTTGCACCTTATCCATTCCGACGTATTGCAACAGGAGAATCAATCTTCCTGTCCAAAGGCAATTTCTCGTTTTAAAAACCGAATCTAGCGCGTTCACCAGGAGCAACTGTTATATCAAAATCCACCTCCCCGCCGCCTCGCTACACCTCTCTTGCCTTCTCGTATGGTTACAAAAGTGAATCCACCGCTCCTCTCACCCCGGTTCCATCGGGCAATACTGACTCCTTGTTGAACATCGACAAGGACTGATTCACCTGTTCCATCTCCTGCCCGGATCTCCACGGTATAGTCCACTTCACTCTGGTATGACACACATGGATAAACAGTACCATACACTACCTTCCGTGAAGCAGTATATAATACGCTCACATCCATCATCAACACCAACCACAAAATAATAATCCCAACTTTCTTTCTACACTTTTCTAAAAATAATATCCCAAGTTAAAAATAAAAGCCTAGTTTCTTTTATTCAATCCGAAAGACTGAACATGAAATCAATCAGCCCCCACAATACTATCCTTAAGAATATCCTACTCCTCCCCCAAAAATATCATCATATCCTGAATACATCAAAGAAGTTAGATTCTGTTTGCATAATTCCCAGCTAGAGAAAAATATAATGATTATGACCGATATTGTATCTCACCTTCTTGCCACCACCACCGAATTGTCAAATATCTCCAAATGCTGAATGCCCAAGAAAGGCAACTGTTGATCGACATATCTCCCGGCTACATCTCCTCCCATGCAATTCAAATAAGGATAGGGAATGTTATGTCCCACCAACACTCGCCGTAGATAGACGGAATAAATTTCACCCGTCGAGTGATAGACAACACGACTCGAAATCTAACCCGATAGCCGAGAACGGAGCCCCGTCGTTATAGGTAATGAGGTTATCCGTGTACAAAAGAGTAATCCACTTTCAATGACATTCCCCGTGTCGGGTAATAACGTTTATCAAAAGTTTCCAAGTGAGCCAGTCCGTAATAACTAAAAGAATCCTTCCGGTTTTACCGAAATATTGTGATCTTTGTCAGAGAAAAGGAACGACTCGTAATTGTAATACTCGTAACGCACGCCCAACTGCAATTTGAAGTTACGGAAATAAATATCAGAACCTCCCAAGGTTACCCGATGAACCCGTAATCCACGTTATCCGTTTTCTTTCCCTTGGTATAAATATCTAGGTTATTATATTTAAACATATACTCAATTCAAAACGCCGCAGGAAAGTATTTCCCAGTGAATAGTTCAATTTCACGTAAGGATTCATACTCAAACGTCCGGTCAGGGAAGCCGTGAACCTCTCAACTCTTTGTGCGTAAGTGTCGTGTTCAATAAAATAGCAGCCATTTCCTCCGAGTCAAACCGAAATCCCAAGTTCAAAAGAACTCATCGATTTTTGTTTCAATATCAATTCCAAATCATACACCGGACCACCGCTAAGTTTATAACTCACACTCAAAACGCCCCTGATCCCGTACAATTCAGCAATCGCCTCGTGCAGATCGCTCAACGTAATCCGACTATAATCTTTTATCCGTATCTTTTTCCGTAACCATTTTCATCCCGTTCATCAATTCCTGACAAATGGACGTGTTCTACCATGATCGTGTCATTCTCGATAATTATATCTTCAGATACTTTTTTCGGTTGGTAACTTTCTGCAAGTCCCAGCTCCTTCTTCAACTGCATTAATTCATCCCATTGACTCCGGGCCACGTCCTCTCCCCGCATGATCAGCGTGTCGATAGCACTTGCCGAGAAACTAGCAGCCGAATAAGGAGTAACATCCGGCTTAATATAGATGTTTACCATCTTTTTATTTTCCTCGTACTTCTGAATTCCGAGAAAAGAGGTCATTTGGTCAAGAATTCCAGTCACGGATTCCAACCCGGAAGCATCTTTCAGTTCCGCCTGCACGTCTACCCCGATAATTATATCGGCTCCCATCGCTTTAGCTATATCCACCGGGAAATTATTCGAGATTCCCCGTCCACCAATACCATACCATTTTCCGCACGGGAGCAAAAGCCCCCGGAATCGCCATACTCGCACGCATGGCCAAAGGGGCAACACGCCGCAGTCCTGTATCACCTCCTTACCATCCACCAAATTACTCGCCACGCAGGCAAAAGGGATAGGCAATTTCTTAAAATCCAACGAATCATGGTAACCGATTGTCAGATCCGAGAACAGGTTGTAAATATTCTGCCCACTGATGAATCCCGATGGAATTTTGATCTCCCGGTTATTCTTTATCGGCACGGAAACCAGATACTTTTCCGTTTCCTCCTTCTCCGAGAAAGGGAGATTATAACGATATACTTTATCACTCAACAAAAACGTCCAGTTCTGTCTTCTCACCAAACTATCCATCGTGTGCGCATCGTACCCGATCGCGTACAACGCCCCACGAGAGACCCCATACTCGTCCCTGCAATATAATCAATCGGAATCCCGGCTTCCTCCCAACACCTTCAACACCCAATATGTGCCACGCCTTTCTGCACCCCCACCACTCAGCACCAACCCGACCTTTTTCTCGTTGACCTTGAACATCCAATATAATAAATAAAACAAGAAGAAACACCAAAATTCGTTTCATACATTTCAGAATTTAAATTTAAGAGGTTAGATCAAAAAAGATACCATTCTTCTCGCTCTAAACTTCCCAAAAATACAAATTTCTCGGAACATTAGCAACTCAACTTCCCAAGTTCGCACAATATCTGACATTTCTTTTTCTAAATTATTTAGCTAAATTTGCGGTGAGACTAAAAAGAATGTAGTATGACGAAAATATTAGTGATTGATGATGAGAGAAGTATCCGTAATTCGATGAAGGATATTCTACAATACGAGGGACACGAAGTCGTGCTGGCTGAAAACGGAATGGAAGGCCTCGTTTCCGTGAAATCTGAAAAACCCGACATTGTATTCTGCGATATAAAGATGCCGAAAATGGAAGGTATCGAAGTACTGGAACGTATCAAGGAATTCTCCGCGGATACCCCGGTAATCATGATTTCCGGTCACGGAACAATCGACACGGCCATCGAAGCCATCCGGAAAGGAGCATACGATTTTATCGAAAAACCGTTGGATCTGAATCGTATACTGATCACGATAAAGAACGCAACAGATAAGCATTTATTAATTCACGAGACAAAGACCCTAAAAAACAAGGTCAGCAAGAAATACGATATGATCGGGAATTCCGAGGCCTTAAACCATATACGAGCCATGATCGACAAGGTGGCCGTTTCCGATGCCCGGATACTGGTCACCGGGCCTAACGGTTCCGGGAAAGAACTCGTTGCCCACCAGTTGCACGAGCTAAGCCACCGCAAGGACAATGCCTTTGTCGAGGTAAATTGTGCTGCCATCCCATCGGAACTCATCGAGAGCGAGTTATTCGGGCATGAGAAAGGTTCTTTCACCTCGGCCATCAAGCAAAAAAGAAAGGAAAATTCGAACTCGCCAACGGGGAACGCTCTTTCTCGACGAGATCGGTGATATGAGTCTCAATGCCCAAGCAAAAAGTACTAAGAGCTTTACAGGAACAAAAGATAACCCGTGTCGGTGGGGGATGCCGATATTAATGTAGACGTGCGAGTCATTGCCGCCACGAACAAGAATTTGAAAGAAGAAATCAAGAAGGGAAATTTCCGGGAAGACCTCTATCACCGGTTAAGCGTGATTATTATTGATGTACCCCCTTTGTGCCAACGTTTGGAAGATATTGATGATTTGGCCAATCACTTCTTGACAGAAGTATGTACAGAAATGGGCATCGCCCCCAAAACGCTTTCCCCCGATGCTATTGCCGCATTGAAGGAGTGCGAATGGACGGGTAATATCCGTGAACTACGTAACGTCGTGGAACGATTGGTCATTCTTTGTGGCAACACTATTACCCGGGAAGACGTGAAAATGTATCGATAATAGGAAAGTTAAAAATTAAAAGATAAAAACTAAAAAGTTGAAAAATCCAAAAGCGTCAGCTTGTGCGGCTGGAATCTAAAATCTAAAATTTAAAATTAGCTCGTTTTATGGGAAAAGATAATAAACTACATATTATATTATTGGGCCGGAGAAACAGCGGGAAAAGCTCGCTGATAAATGCCCTGACTGGTCAGAATATTGCCATCGTTTCGGATGTGGCCGGAACCACTACCGACCTCGTGAAAAAAGTTATGAAATCCCGGACTTTGCTTCCGTTATTTTTATCGACACGGCAGGCATCGACGACACGGGAACTTTGGGTGAAATGCGGGTGGAAAAAACCCGGAATGCTATATCTCAAGCTGATATGGCCCTACTCGTGATCACGGATAACCATTTCGGGGAACACGAGCAGCAACTTGCTGAACAGTTAAAGAAACTGGAAACCCCGTTTCTAGTAATCCACAACAAACGTGACGAAGTCGCCTTGATTCCCGCTTTAAAGGAGAAACTGACGACGACCTATAACTGTCCGGTAATCGACTATTCCACCCGAAAAGACAACACGGATTTAATTCTGAATACCTTAAAAAGTGTATGGAAAAAGGACAATACCCCGAAATCTTTAATCGGTGATTTGCTTTCTCCCGGGGACATTGTGTTACTGATCACCCCGATTGATTCCGAAGCTCCCGCCGGGCGACTCATCCTGCCGCAAGTACAGATGATCCGGGATATTCTGACAACCATTGCATCTCCATCGTCTTGCAACCGGAAGAGATTACCCCTTTCTAGAAAAAACGGGTATCCGCCCCGTCTTGCGATAGCCGACAGTCAAGTATTCAAAAAAGTGGCTGCCATCATCCCCCGGAGATTCCCCTCACGAGTTTTAGCATCGTTCTTGCCCGCCACAAAGGAAACTTCAAGGCTTATCTCGCTGGGACACCCGGATCGAGGAACTGAAAGAAGGTGATCGTATCCTGATGCTAGAGTCCTGCTCTCATCACGTTTCCTGCGAAGACATCGGCCGTCACAAGATTCCCCGTTGGTTACAAGAACACACCGGGAAGAACTTCCAGTTTGACTTTATCGTTGGCTTGATGCCATCACTGCCCCATCACCGACTATGCCATGGTCATTCAATGCGGAGGCTGCATGATTACCGGAAAGCAATTAAAAACAGACTCCAGCCTGCCATTAATGCAGGGATACCTGTCAGTAACTATGGAATGACGATTGCTTACCTACATGGAATATTCGAAAGGGCAATGAAAGTATTTCAAGATTGATGATTTTAGATTGAACTCCCGAAAGAGAAAAGGAGTTCAATCCAAAATTTCCATATTTCTAAACAGTTATTCCAAACCCTACGGCAAAAGGTCTCAACTCCGGAGCCCGATTCTTGTTAAACATATTTGTCAATGAATAATTTCCAGATACACACACCACGGTAGCCAACCCGGAGCGTATAATCAACCTTTAAAAGGTAACCATCCCATAACTTCCGTTCTCTTTCAGTTTACGTTTATTTCCCTTCTCGCTCGTGTAAACGACTTTTGTCTTGGAGTGCAGGCGGATTCCCCGATAAACCCAGTGGAGACATAAAAACCTTTTCCAATGTGGAGCTGGGATTTGTTTTTCCAACATCAAAGGTATCGTTAAATAGAGCGCTTTGAAAGTACTCCGTTTCACATCCGTAATGTCCCACGTCGGACAACGGCACGGCATGTAGCATCTCACCTTTCTCCCGACGAATAGTAATATCACCGTCCAAAACACAGGCGGAGTAGTCAAGGCCGAAATCCCGTGAATATACCGAAACGCTGCCGGGGACTCAACCCAAAACTAAACTTGGCAAAGTTGAAGTGCATCGTGAAACGAACTTGCCCAGTCCAATTCCATGAAAGTCATTCCCGACCATACTTGGAATAATTGGTTTTCCCAAATTCACGAACCCGAAATAGAACCCGTTCGAATGCCCGCGAAACTTGTTCGGACGAGGCACCTTACCGGAAAGAGTATTGAACACTCTAAAATCCCAAGGAAGGTTTGACCACGTTGTTTCTCCTTTCTTCTTCGCTTTCCCGCACCGTGTTGTCCCAGATAATCATTTCTGTTTCCTTTACGAGGGTGTCGATGACCTGCCCTTTCACGCGAATAGTGTCCTTCCGCCAGCCGTCATTGACAATCACGCTGTCTCGTTGCGCCGAAGCCGATAGTCCACACACCATGAAAATGATAAAAGCTGCTATTATTTTCATGACCTTATTTTTTATTTCTTTTTACATGACGTTTAAGTTTCCCAATTAGTTACAAGCTCTCTATATCTTTTTTCTTTAGCCCGGAGACGTTCTAGCACGTTCTTTCCCGCATCAATCAAGTTATTCACGATATTATCCGACTTACCTGACCGGGTCAATCAATTGAAACACGGGTTCCGTTGTTCTTTCACCGATGCCCGGAATTGAAGTCCCTCATACGGGGAGATCAGTATCTCGTTTGGTTGCGGAGCCATGATCTCTACAGGAACTTTCAGTTGCTTTTTCAACTCGATAGCATCCGGCGGAATCACCCGTTCCACGCCCACGATTGTTTCTCCCGTTCTGCCTCCCGTTTCATAAACTGCACCCTCTTTATCTCCCACTTCCACGATTGCCTCCGGCTCCGGTATCCCCGGTAACAAGATTGTCTCCGTCTTAACCACAGTCACTGGTAAATCCTCCATGGAAAATTCTTCTTTTCTCGTGGAATAAATAGCCAACCACAATCCCCAAAGCCACTACCGCGGCGATAGCTGCGTAGCGTTTGACGAAAAGTACCGCCCGGACTTACGATACACCCCTGCTTTTCCCCTCGAATCGACATTTCGGGTTGGCTTTACTTTAATCTTGGCACATGTTTCAACTTCCTGTTCAAACACGTCTTTATCGACATTCCCGTCCACCCACGCCTGTTCTTCATCCGTGATAACACCCTCGGCGGCAGCAATGGCATAATATTCAATTTCCTTTCCCGTACCGTTCGTTTTATCTCTTCTTTTTTACCGAAAACTTCCGCGGGAACATCCAGCCGCACCTCGTCCATCCCGTCGAGTAACTCCCGCAAGTCAGGGGTGAACCAGCAAGAATGCCTCCACCTCTGCCTGTTCCTCGCCGACAAGTTCCCATCCATGTAATCCATGAAAATAAATCTCGTAATTCTCTCGTTATCATATCTCCTCCCGCTTAAACAACCACATCCGGCCTGCGGATGTATGCTTTCAAATGCTCTTGCTCGAAAGATGTACACTTTCACCTGCGATTCGTTCAACCCCGTGATCCCGGCAATTTCTCGTAAGAATACGCCTCGTAGTCCCGCAGGAGAATCACCGTTTTCTGCACCGGGGCAATTTTTTTCCAAGGCCATATTCAATATTTCTTGTAACCCCGTGTATTCCTCCCGTACCTCCCCGGCACGGTCAGCCACGTTCTCGATGTCCCCAACTTCGTTTCCCGCCGCAAGACGTCAATCATCCGGTGATACGCCGTGCTGAAAAGAAAAGACTTTGCCTTGTCGTAAGCGATATGCCCCACTTCTTCCCAAAGTTTCATGAAACTATCCTGCACGACATCTTCCGCCATCTCCTTTGACTTGCACATTTTAAGGATAAAACGATACACACCATCGGAGAAATGGTCTACGGCCCGGTTATACTCGGTTCTAGTCATTCTGTTTTACCTTGATCCATAACTCGACACGTTTCACGTCACGCCAACGCACGTAAACAACTTCTCCCCCCGCCCGGAAGACCAGTATCCCGTCATTCGCCGCCGTCACGTCACATCGTCCCCCAACACCAGCTCGGTTCCCCCCGACAACTTGACCCCACGTGTATTTATAGTTTTTGGGTTCTATCTCCCGCACGTACTTGAACGGTATGCGGTAAGATATATTCCCGTTCCGCCCGTCCAGTAATTCAAAAATCCATGGCCTCGTCGAGATCATACACCAGCACTCCCTCCAACGAACGTCCATCCTGTATTAACTCTCCCCGAACAAACGCTCCGGAGCCCTAAAATCATCGTAAACGGGAAGTTTCAATTGATCGAGAGGAATCGAACGAAACAATTTAAAATCATGCCACCCCGCGATCACCTGCCCACAGACGGCATATTGATGGCTATCCCCCGATTCGTGGCATTCACGTCGTTCTCCCCCACATGCAAAGTTCCCTGCCACTATGAAGAGTTACCAAGGAAGAGTTTCCCAGCGACTTGATACTCCCTATATTTTTGAAATGCCACGGAAACCCGCTGGATTCTGTCCGCCCGTCAAGTAACGATCCAGTGAATTCTCATCCAAATCCCATTGAATAAGCCCCTTGTACATCCCGTAAGGCGTTTCCACGATACCTGCAATTGGATGGTCTTTCGGCTCGTTAATCGAATCAGGAGCGGCAGAAAAAAACGATCTCGCTAATATGCTCCCAGACCACGTTTTCAATCTTCCCATTCCGAGGTTCCACGGCGATCCAATTACCGATAGCAAGCGACCGTCCTCGTTCAAGCTCAATGACATTTCCCCTTTCACGCCCAACTCGATCCGTTTATCACCGATTACTCTAATCGATCGAATATTCCCGAAACGGCAAGAAAACTCATGCTCCGGTGGGTATCCCTCCGACCATCACTAAAACGCACGTTTTCTCCCATAATATCCCGATACCGCATATACGGGTTTCCGATTTTTCCCGCAGGAAAATGTCCGTCCAGTAAAGATTCTTTCCCCACGTGATGTATCCGCATATTTTACGATTCATCACGGTAGTCACTTCCCCGTAAATCCGTATTGCCCGACTCCCCTGTGCCAACCCGTTAGTAGCACAAAAAAGCAACAAATTAAGCATCCAATTATCCATGTTTTTTAACATACCACTACTTTTTGTTTATTGATGGGACGAATGAACTAGGCGAAAAGTTACAAAACTAATTAAGAATAGAAAACAATTTAAACTAAAATCCGGCTCAACAAAAGAGATTTCTCCATGTCAAACCGGATTTCCAATAAATTTTATTACGAAATGATATTCTTGACTCATTCAGCATCCAACCGCTTGAAACCTTTCCCGAGAATTTGTTTAGCGTCGAATATCGTCACAAAAGCATTCGGGTCAATCTTGTATATGGCCTGTTGTAAAGTTACCATCTGCCGACGATTAACCATCGTCATGATCATCTCCTTTTCTGCACGGTTGTACATACCTTGTATCGGCACGATGGAACCACCGCGGTGCAAGTCATTCAATACATACTCCCGAATTTCCTCTGCTTTGTCGGAGATAATAAAGAAACTTTTTCACTGCATTGAACCCTTGAAGGATTATATCAATCGTTTTCCCATGAGGAAAATCGAAAGCCATGAATACATCGGCACCTTCAGTCTTGGAACATAAGAAAACCGAAAAACCACGATACACGAATCAATCATTATCTGCAACTGTCCCAGCGGACGATGAGTCCACTTGTAAAGATATGTTCGATAACATCGGTTCCCCCGCTTGACGCACGTGTTTTCATGATCATCCCCACGCCAACACCCATGACGACACCACCAAAAATACACGCCAACAACATCCTCATCACCACCTAACTTGAAAGGATCGAGTGCCATCATCGGATCCGTGGGATCGGCTCCCCATCAATGTTAACAAGAGCGTAGGCAAACTATCAGAGAAAACGGCAACAAGGATAAAACAAATAAACGTTTTTTAAGCCAAAACCAGCTCCCAACACCCGCCCCAATAAACTCAACGGCAAATTAAAACAAAGAGCCGCCATACCTATCGGGAAAACCCCACTTATGTTGCAAGACAATCGTGATACCATAAATTCCCCCGGTACAATTTTATAAGGAGCCATAAAACAACTATATCCCCAATGCCAAGATAAAAGCCCCCCGACAAGCAAAGCATATGTCTTAAACCACTCACGGGTAAACGGTTTCTCTTTTAAAAAGTATATTCACCATTTTATCTGATTTTAATTCGGCCGCGAATATACATCTATCTCATTTTTGAAAACATGACAAAAGTCATCTTTTATAAGGAAAATTTTTTCTCTATTTTTAACATTTGAGAATTACCTATGGCATTGATTTTGCTTGTCCAAAAATATTAATTATAATTGCACACTTTTTCCAAATTTGTGAAATTAAAATGAGAACAACCTTACTGATTACGAAAGAAAAAATTATCAGCGTGGCACAAAATTGTTCATAGAAACAAGTTTTTATCGAACTACGATGAAGGATATTGCCCGTGCCGCTAAAGTTAGCCGGCGCACGCTATACACTCATTTTAACAGTAAGGAAGATATTTTTAACCACATCGTGGATCAAAAAAATAGAATTAATAGAACAAAAACTTGAACAGGCAGTCAGAACGGCCTTGCCAGCCGACAAACGGTTGAAGTTATACATCAAGGAACGATTCAATTTAATAGCGGAACTCATGGGCGGCAGCCAACCTATCAAGGAAACTTTTTTACACAATAACAGTAAGATTGAAATACTACGGGAGAATATAGACAGACAAGAGCTCGAACTTCTCTATTCGATCCTTCGACGGACGGGGCCGATGCGGGCATCTTCTCGATCAAGCAACCCCGGCGTTTGGCTAATTCCCCTGCAATCCGTCTTCAAAAGCCTGGAATTCGGTTTCATACGCCAGTACGAACATCAACCACGACCACAAGTGATTAACGAGTATATTAACATATTATTTCACGGTATAATTAAGAAATAAACTAACACGCACTACGATATGGAATTATATATCAACGCCTTTGCCCATTATCTCCCGGACAACCGAGTACCTAACTCTTACTTCAAAGACGTGAATGGTCTGGATGACGAGTGGATTCGCACTCGTACTGGAATAAGTACCCGAGCAAGGCTGGCGAGAACGAGAACACGAATACCATGGCCTTGGAAGCCGTTAAGCGCTTGCACGAAAAACTACCCTTCCCCATAGAGGAAGTC
>VOFG01002103.1_pt1 | contig 13481 bp, 22 predicted proteins | sample 5384171 | NCBI WGS metagenome assembly VOFG01 (sample SAMN12384726, study PRJNA508395) | human gut metagenome | isolation source: healthy gut F | host: Homo sapiens | reverse complement strand
ACAACGTACAAAGCGACAACCAGCACCGCAATCAGCAGGTAAGAACGAGCCTTTTCGAGGTAAGGAATTGAGCACGCGATTTTCTTTTTCATACGTTACACCTTCTCCTTCACATTCTTACCCATGATGCCGCTCGGCTTGAGCAGCAGCACGATGATGAGGATGCCGAACACCACCGCATCGGACAGCGTAGAAGAGATATATCCCTTCGTCAGCGATTCCGCCACGCCTTGATCAAGCCGCCGATCATCGCGCCGGGAATGGAACCGATGCCGCCAAGCACTGCGGCGACAAAGGCTTTCAGGCCCAGCATGGAGCCCATGTAAGGATCAATCAGCGGATAGGATGCGGAATAGAGCACAGCGCCCACCGCAGCCAGCCCAGAGCCGATAGCAAAGGTCCAGGAAACGGTGGAATTGGTGTTGATGCCCATGAGCTTGGCCGCGCCGGCGTCTTCCGAAACGGCGCGCATCGCCTTGCCCAGACAGGTTTTTTGACCAGAAGCTGAAGCAGCACCATCAGCACCACGGTTGTGACAATGGTGATAAGGGAGACGATGCTGACCTGCCTCTCGCCCATCACAATCGGTTCGTAGTTGAAAATGGAAGGAAGGATTTGCCGGAGGGAAGTGAAGATCAGCTGGAACAGGTTCTGAAGGAAAATGCTCACGCCGATGGCCGTGATCAGCAGCGAAATGCGCGGCGCTTCCTTCACCAGCAGTCTTCTGTACGCGATGCGCTCGATCAGCACGCCCGCCAGCGCACAAAAGACGATCGACCCGATCACAGCGACCCAAACGGGCAGGCCGCAGAGCACCAACAGCACATATGCCGCATAAGCGCCCACCATGATGATGTCGCCATGTGCAAAGTTGATGAGCTTGACGATGCCGTAGACCATGCTGTACCCCAGGGCAACCAGGGCATAAATACTCCCCGATGTGCAACCCATTGATGATTTGGAACAAAAACTTCATTCTAACACCATCCTGCCATGCTAAATTTCAACCGTCGAACCATATTCAAACTGTCGAAACAGAGAGAATTTCTTCGCTCTCCCGTTTCTGTTATTATAGTGTTTAAACATTCATCTGTCAAACACGAATAACTCAAAAACCGCTTATTTCCGTAATTCTCGACGAAAGATTCCGCACCGCCGTTGATCTCCAGGATGACTGCGGACTTGATGGGATTGCGGTTCTCGTCAAAGACCATGTGGCCGGTGATGCCGTCGTATTCCAGATTCTTCATCGCGTCAACGATCGCGGCAGAATCGGTGGAACCGGCGTTTTCAATCGCCTTGGTCATCATGTAAGCCGCATCGTAGCCCAGCGCAGCGAAGGTGTTAGCGCTTCACCGAACTTTCGGTGTAGTTCTTGATGAAGGTCTGCACTCTCTCGTCGCTGCTCTGAGAAGAATAGTGGCTGCAGCGGTACAGCGCGCCGTCCAGGGCAGGAAACAGAGGAAGCGTCATCTTTTCTTCAGCACGCCGTCCCAGCCGTCGCCACCCAGCAGCTTCGCCTTCACACCGACTTCGGAAGCCTGCACGGCAATCAACGCGACATCCCTATAGTAAACGGGGATGAACAGCACATCGGGGGTTGGCGAGCGATGTTGGTCAGCTGCGCCTTGAAGTCCACGTCACCCTTTGTTGTAACCTTCCTTGGCAACGATCTCCATGCCCAGCTCGGTAGCGGTCTTTTCAAACGCCTCGGCAAGACCCAGGGAGTAATCATCCGCTACGTTGTAGATGATCGCGGCAGTCTTCGCCCCAGCTTGTTAAGCGTAAGAAGCCATGACTTCCCTGGTAAGGATCGGTAAAGCATGCACGGAAGACGTTCTCACCAGCCTCGGTGATGGTCACGGCCGTGCCGGTCGCGGTGATCATCGGCATGTTGTCCTTCTGCGCCTGCTGCGCGACCGCCAGGCAGGGCTTGAGGTCACGTCACCGATCAGCGCAACAACCTTGTCATTGGAAACCAGCTTGTTGTAGGCGTTGATCGCCTCGGTCGCGTCGCCCTTTTCATCGTAGGCGACGTACTTTGTAATTTCCACCGTTGGCATTAATCTCATCAAATCGCCATCTGAACGCCGTTATTGGTTGCAATGCCGTAAATCGAAAACATCACCCGTCAGCGGAGCCAAGCCGCCAATAGCCACAGCGCCGTCCTTTGGAATTGTCTGCCGTTCCGTTGGCAGAGCAGCCGGTGGCAAGCAGAGCCAGCATCGCTGCGGCAAGCACTACTGCCAAGCTGCGTTTTTTCATAATTGGTTTCCTCCTCATGATTTAGTCGAATACAGCGGTGAACTGTAATCTTGCGCATAAGTATACTTTTCCGCGATTCCGCTATCTATCAATTTTCTGTAAATTCTGAATAAATTGTAAACGATTTTCATTCTTTTTCCCCTCTGCCTGAGCTGCCGCGGCGATACGCCGAAATGCTCGCGAAAGCATCGATTGAACCCGGAAGCATCCTGATATCCTACGGCCAGCGCGATATCCGTTATTTTGCGGTCTGTCAGCAGTAAAGCCGCTGCGCCTTCTGCATCCTGCAATTCAGTGTGTATTGCTGTGGAGAACAGCCCATTGCTGCAAGAAAATCTTTCGAATTGCGCACAGCTCAACCCGCAGGCTTCGGCCATGGCCGGAACGCCGGTGGACAAATCCTCCTCCAAACGGCTTTTGCATCTGCTCGATCGCGGGCAGCAGACGGCTGAAAATGCCGCGCCGGCGAAAGCGAGAGCTTCGGTAAATTGGAAGAGACTTTTTGCAAGCCCACGATCAATGCATAAAGACTCACCAAACGCCGCTTTCTCCCGGCAGCACGACGTGCCGCACCAGTTCGCACAAAACGGGTAATTCTTCCGATCCAGAATTCCGCAAAGACCCATCTTCTCGCGCAGCATCTGCTCTAAGAGCCCAAGCTCCGGCGCGCCCCATGTCCCGAGCACGTCCAGCGGATCGAGATTCACCCAATACCACTTGCTCTGCCTGCCGCCCTCGCGGCGGGACAAATGATTCTGAAACGGAAAATCACCTGCACGTCTCCTTCGCAGAAAGGGTATTCCCCTGATCCTCCACGCGGCAAACGCCCTGGCCTTCGCTGCACACGCCCAACTCCAGCGTATCGTGAAAATGCAGGAAAGTGATGTCATAAACCTCAAGCGGATACGGACGATCGTTTTTTCAGCCAAGCTCCGGGCGACGGAGCATAGTAGGACGGCAGATCCGTGCATGAGCGATTTCGCATGATTTTTACACCTTTCTTACATAGATGATGCTTTCGCTTTGTATTATACTGAAATCACCAAAGAAAGCAAGCAGGAGGGTTGCTTATGATTACCTTTGACAAAAAAAGACGCTTCACGACAGAATTTATGCCTGCTGGATCGGTAAAAACATCGGCGGAACGCTGGGCACGCCCCTATGAAGGCTCCCGCGAGATGCACGACATCACAGGGTTTGCCTCCAAAGAGGGCGAGCCGCTCCCCAACGACGATCTCGACCTTCAGCTGGCCTGGCTGCGCGCCGTGGATGAATTGGGTCCGCAAACATCAACTCAAGACGCTGGGCGAATACTGGATCAGCTGGGTGACGCCGCACTGGAACGAATACGGCATCTGCAAAGCGAACATGCGCGACGGCTGCTGCCGCCCCCTCCGGCGAAATCAACAACGAAGAATGGAAGCATTCCAACGGCGCCTGATCCGCACCGAGGTTTGGGCCTGCCTCTACCCCGCCATGGTAGAACAGGCACCTGCTTCGCCTATGAGGATGCCAGCGTGGATCACGGCTTTGGCGAGGGGCACTTACGCCGCCATCTTGTCGCCGCGATGGAAAGCGCCGCCTTTGTGATTCAGGGATGCATTATGCGCTGCTGCGGATCGGCCTTCCAAGATCCCCGCCGACCGCCGCGTTGCCCGCAGCGTCAAAATCGTCATCAAAGCCTTCGAAGCAGGCGTTCCGTGGCAGGAAGCGCGCCAGCTGGTGGTGCAGACAGCGCCGACCTCGGCTGGTTCCAGGCTCCGGCCAACGTGGCCTTCGTGGTGCTGGGACTGCTCTACGGTCAGAGATTTCAAGGCAGTCCCTGCTGTATGCAGTGGATTGCGGCGACGACACGGACTGCACCGGCGCAACCCTCGGTGAGCGCTGCTCGGCATCATGAAGGGCATGGACGGAATTCCGCAAGACTGGCGCGCCTACATTGGCGACGGCATCAAGAGCATCTGCCTGACCAACGGACACGGGCGCTTCCCGCAGGACTGCACCGAGCTGACCGCCTGCATCGAAAACCTGTTGCCAGTGACGACCCGCGTTCCCCATCAGGATCTGCTGGTTGGACGCGCGCAGATTGTTTTGGCGACAAGGATGATTTCTCCGCCGTGCGAAGAGGATTTCTGCGGCAGAGCTTTTGTGGATCAGCTGCAGGAACACAGCGCCTTCTCTACACCATAGAGGGTGTTTACGCAGACGTGCTGGTGGAATTCAACGTCCGTCCGCAAATCGAGCCGAACGGAACGCTTGCCGGATTCATTTCACTGACGCCGCATACCATGCCGGAGCAGAAGAGCTTCCGTCTGCGCTGGCTGCTGCCGGAAGGTTGGCGTGCAAAGCGAGAAGAATCTCTTTACCTCCGCCGCGCATTCAACTTTCCGCAGCCACGCCTCCACCGCGTTTATGCTGACAGCCGGTGAACAAACCGAGCCGGTCAACCGGAATTGTGCTCGAAATCACCTGCGCCGGACGACCCACTCCCCCTGCTCGTTCCCATTGCGATTATGGGCTGTAAAACGGCAAAGGCTCCTGGCATGACATCTGTCATGCGGAGCCTTTCTCTTTTTTCAGGGATTCTTTATCCTCTCGTTTGTTGCGAAATGCCGCGGATCGCGGAAATAACCCAGTCATACTCGTTGACCGTGATAACCCGACCGCAATATTCGCACTGGCCGCTGTGGTTGATATGAACCGCAGCACCGCAGTTCCCGGGCAATGGATCTCCTTCAGCGCTTCCCTTGTCCGGAGTCACGCTATCCCATTACGGATCAACGTCCACTCATAGGTCAGAATTTCTCCGCCGTCTTGGAGCCGGAGACGACCTCGCCCGTCGCATCCTTGACGGTGTATTACAATGCGCGTGCGCAGCTCCACAACGAGGTTATCGTTAACCTCGTCCTGATAGTAGCCGACGATGCGGCTGCCCAGCACCGAAATACGCTCCACGTAATTGGTCTGGCCGTTGCGCTTGAGCGCATCCAACTGACGCTCAAACTGGCTGTACAGCGCGTCCGTCATCAGCGCGCGCATGGGCTCCCACTTCTTGTCCTGCCAGCAGTTCTGCATCTGGACATAAGCATTGGCTACCTTTTCCAGGAATTCCTGCGTAGAGAAGTTCGATCTTTTTCTTCAGCTCCGTGGGTCGATCGTGCTTTTATTCGTCGATACAGCGCCCGCAGGAGTTCCGCCGCCGGACGAACCGCCGCCGCCCTTTTTGTTCTTACCGTTCAAGCTGGAAACAATAATGACGATGATGACCACAACGAGGCCCACACCGCAGCCAACTCCGCCAATATCTCCATCTCCTGAACTGGAATATGAGGAATCTGAACTAGAAGAAGACCAATCGGAAGAGGACCAATCGGAAGAGGAATAATCAGATCCGCTATCCCATCCGCCGTAATCGCTGTCACCCGAAAAACTGCCTGCATCCGCCAGCGATACCACCGTAAGCATGCACAGCATCGTTGCCAGAACCAGGAATAAAGATAAACCCTTCACAAATTTGTTTCGATTCACGTTCTTGAACACCTCCTGTTTTTATTTTACGCCATTTCCCGCTATTTGGCAAGACGAATACATTGTGCTATACTGACAATCATCATACGGAGGTGAGCCTTTGAATCCCAGAAGCATCAATTACGCCATCGAGCTGGAGAAATTTTTATCGCGCCTGGCGACCGCAAGCCGCGCCTGCTGCTGCATAAGCTGCTGCGCGCCCTGTTCGTCGGTCTGTTTGGAGCGTTTGACGCAATACTTTGACATCACGCTCTTCTATTATAATCCCCATTTGTTTCCTGCAGAGGAATATGCCCGTCGCGTTGCGGAGCAGCGCCGGTTGATCGCGGCGCTTCCCCATGCGAATGCTATGGACTTCGTTGAGGGAAGCTATGATCCCGACCTTTTTTATCAGGTCGTTCGCGGGCTGGAAAACGAAAAAGAGGGCGGCAAGCGCTGCAAAGTCTGCTTTGAGCTGCGCCTTCGTGCGGCGGCTCGCGCGGCAAAGAGCATTCATGCCGATTATTTCACCACCACGCTGACCGTCGGGCCGAAAAAAAGACGCCTATGTGCTCAATCCCCTCGGCATAAAAAATCGGAGAGGAAGAAGGCGTCGCCTACCTCCCCCTCCGACTTCAAAAAGCGCGGCGGTTTCGACCGATCCACGGAGCTTTCCGCTCAATACGGCCTGTATCGTCAGGATTACTGCGGGTGCGTTTTTTCGATGAAGGAGCGCGGATTACTCTAAGGTGAGAATCTCCTCCGCCAGCGCCTGTGCGGCAACCTCGTGCATCGGAAGTCCCGGATGATTGCGCGCCCCCACACCGGAAGCGGGAAGCCCGGCATCCGGAAGGCTTCGACGCGCGCATCGCCCGTTGTGCGCTTGTATTCCTCCACCATGTTCGTGACCACTTCGGTCAGCGTGTTGCAGAACATGCCGTGCACCCAGATCAGGTAGGCATGCGGATTGCGCTTGCGGATCTTGATCAGGAAATTCAGCATCGCGTCGGAGAGCTTTTGGACGTCCTCCGCATTGCGGGTACCATCCTCGTTTTTTGCGCTGCTTATAGGCAATGCCGGTTTCCGGATCGGTCCAGGGCCCCTGCTCAAATGCGCTGGAATCGTTCGCACCCAGGTTCACCACCACGACGTCCGCATTCCACGCTTCAAAATCATTGTTCAAACGCGCCGAGCGCCGCATTCTTTCTCCCCCTTCAGCACGCCGCAGACCTGGTCGTAGTACAGCGGCATCGCACAATGAGGATCGTTATCCCAGCTGGTGAGCGCGCCCCAGCCGCTCTGCGAGATCACGCGCAGATCCGCGTTCAGCTTCTGCCCCAGCAAATAAGGGTAGCCGTGCGCGGCGCAGAAGAACGGCGCAATCCAATCGGTTTCGGTCTTTGCACCGATCGCACCCTCGCTACTGGTCAAGCTGTCGCCAATCACTTCAAAGGCGCAGCTTTTTTTCTGCCACAGGGAGCAATTCGCCATCATAACGCAGCGCATGAACGCGTAAACTGCAATCGGGATCGGTCGGCATGGCCTGCACATCGCGTATAATTTCGATGTGATGGGTTTTCTGCGCGTCGAGTCCGCGCAAAACCGGCATCCAGATGCGCCCCTTTTGAAGCGGGAAACGCGCGATATGCGCGCCGTTGAGGATCACGCTGATCTACTGTTCGTAAAGGGAAAAATCGCTCTCGAATTCCACCCAGATTTCGCTGCCGTGAAGATTCATCTCCAGGCCGGAAGCCGTCCAGAAAAGCGTCAGCGGCTGGCGCCGGGCTCCGTTCCTGCCATGGACGACGAGGTTTTTCGCTTCTTGAATTTCTATCGTTTTCAGCATATTTCCGCCCTCCGACGTTTTTTCCCAGTGTATCGCAGCAGCATCGGTTTTGCAAGCCATTGTGAAATAAAGCGGAACAAACTGCCAGATTATTTGCCCGGCTTCCCGGGTAACAATAGTACCAGAACAAGCAAGGAGGTGAAACAAGATGACTCAGCAGAACAATTCGGGCAAGAGCAACCGCGTTTCCGTTCCCGAGGCCAAGGCCGCGCTCGACAACATGAAGTACGAAATCGCGAACGAGCTCGGCGTCAACCTGAAGCAGGGCTACAACGGTGACCTGTCCTCCCGCGAGGCCGGTTACGTCGGCGGCTACATGGTCAAGAAGATGTGGTACCATACGAACTGCGAACTATACCCGTAAGGACAGAACTGCTGTGGGGCATGAAATCGAAGTTCGGTACATAGCGACCATCACCATTTAGGAGAAATATGGATATGAAAAAAGCTGATTTCTTGTGAGTTCAATATGGATACTGCCTGTGTGGAACTGAAATTCATCGACGGCGGTATGATCGCCATCGATACCATTGCCGTGGAGAAATAAGGGTTGCCGATAATATGTACCAGCGATCATTGACTGGCTAATCTATAATAAGCCACTGGAATATGCGCAGTTGGTGCTTGGTGATGATTTGGAACAGTATGTGCAAGGAATGTCAGAACATCGGTTGATGGATTAAACTGAACTAACGACAGCCCACTGGTCAACAAAGATCGGTGGGCTGTGTTGTCACAGTTGATACTTTAAAATTCTCCGCCTGCTCCATGACCTTCTCAAATACTTCTTCGTCCCATTCCGGCGGATAGCCGTTCTGGTACAAAAAGAACGGTAAGTTCCATGTTAAGTTGATTTTGATGTCATCCCGGTGGACCAGTCCGCAAACTGAGCCTTATCGTCAACGAGTTCTTTGATTTTCTTTGCCAGAACCAAACACTTTTCGTCAGCATAAGGGAATCCATGATCATCGCGCACTTTGACCAGAATATCGTAGAATGCTTTTTCCTCGAAGCTGATGCCCAGCTCCTCGAAAGAGGTCTTATCATCTTGCAAATCCCTCAAAATCTGCAATAGCTGATCAGACAAATCATTAACGAAATCTGCAACGACCTCACTGGTAAATACCAGTTTGTCACGGCTGTTATATGTTTCTACCACGTTGCGCAGACGCTCATCAAATTCCTGTGCCTTTACTTTGTTGGTGCGTCCATAACTGCTGATAGCTTTACGGAGTAGTTTGAGTAAAGCATTGAACTTTGTGATTGGCATTTTCACTGCATCCAGTTCAGCAATAAATTCATCGCTAAACAGATCTACAGATTTGTTCTCGTCCACAATATTTTCAATGCCAGTGCAGGCGATGGCATTACGCACCATCTCCTCAACCACATGATTCATAATTTCGGCATCCGGAGCTTCGCCCTTGGTTTGCTTGTAAATAATGGATCGGATAGCCAGATAGAACTGCGCTTTAGCGGTTTCCATATCGGTCAATTCACCGGATGGGAAACAAATCGGGTATGCGCTCTTCAGCCTACGGGAGAGACCCATAAAACGAGTTTCCATCTCTTTGCTACTCTGCACATATTCCGCCGCCATATTCAGACAGGTCAATCGTTCCAATGGCTCACCGGCATAGAATTTGGTGTCATTGAATCCAATGAGCAATTCATCTATCATGGCCAGATGATTACGGAAAATGCCCAGCGTAATATTCAGTTCATCAACCGGACTTTCTTGTGGGCTACCGTATTTTTTGACTGCCTCCAGCATATCATTTTTTGATACCAATATAGTCAACTACAAGCCCCTTGTCCTTACCATCAAACACACGATTTACACAGGGAAATGGTCTGTATGAGTGTATGCTTCTGCAACGGTTTATCGATGTACATAACAGCAAGGGACGGCACATCAAAGCCAGTGATCCACATATCAACAACCACGGCAATTTTGAAATTGGGTGGTTATTCTTGAACTGCCTGTCGAGCATTTTACGGTATTCCTTCGTACCGCAAGCATCAAACAAGTCTTTTTCATCATTTGCACCTTGCGTAGCCACAAGGTTGATTTTCGGAAGAGGCATCAGCTTATCTAACTGATCCTCAGTCAATTCAGACTCATCCTCTGCGCGATGTTTTTTTCGCCCCAGTTTGGTCGCACAGCAAGGATTTCCTTTAGCAGACGGAATGCAATTGCTCTATCAGAGCATACAATCATAGCCTTTGTACAATTTCCGGTTTTTCTGCACATAGCGCTTCGTAGTGGAGTACGATGTCTGCTGCCAGCTTTTGAGCCTGTCCGGGTGACCGAGGATAGCTCTCATTTGCACATTGCCCGCTGGCTCTCTTCGATCTGCTCTTGCGTAGAGCCTTGTTCGGCACAACGGTCATAGTACTTTGGATTTCTTTTTGCCTGTTCATCCGAGAGGATGACACGAGCAAGGCGTGGCTCATATACGATGCGTACAGTAATGCCGTCATCGCTGGATTCCTTCATGGTGGCTGTCAACTACATCACCGAAAACAGCAATGGTCTCATCTACGGGGTGCCAGTAAAACCGCAGTAGGTCGCATTGGGAAAACTGTCACGCAGATACTTTGCAAAACCGTATGTGGTAAACACACCCTTATCGGTCTTTTTCAATTTTGCGCCCACACCAGTCTGCGTTCTGTGCGCCTCATCAGAAATGCAGATAATATTGCTGCGGTCAGAGAGCAGACCTGTTTTTCGCAAAAACTTCTGGATGGAGGTGATATACACACCACCACTGGCCTGTCACCGAGTTTGAGCCATATCGGCACGGGACTCAATACTGCGGACGTCACTTTCGTGCAGAAACTTTGTCGCTGTAGCGAACAGTTCTGCAGTCTGCGTGTCCAGATCCTCACGGTCAACGATGATGACGATAGTGGGGTTATTAAAGGTATCCGGGTCACGCAGGGCAATCATACGGGATAGGAACAGCATGGTGTATGTTTTGCCGCAGCCGGTCGCACCGAAGTATGTACCGCCCTTACCATCACCGACAGGACGCAGATGTTTTTGATATTCGTAAGCATTTTCTCGGCGGCGAAAACTGAGGATACCGACAGACAATGGCTTCACTCTTTTTACTGTCATCCGGGTAGAATACGAAATCCCGGAGCAGAGGAATCACTCGGTTCTTGGCAAAAAGCACCGGAAATCATCGTAAAAAGCGAACTGATGCCGTTAGAAACTTTGTCGTGGTCATTCGCTTTATTCCATGCATAATAATAGGCATACGGTGTGAAAATGCTGCCCATTTTTGTATTGGCACCATCGCTAATCACGGACAAGAAACAGTATTTCATCAACTTTGGAATATCTCGGCTATAGCGAATGGTAATCTGTCTCCCATGCATCATGTACAGTGGTATCCTCGCTGATGGCCGATTTGAATTACAGATGGCAACGGGGATACCGTTGATGAACACCAAAAGATCCAAGGCGACGCAGACGCTCACCTTGAACGGAATATTGGTTCACAACCTTAAAATGTTGTTCTGCGGATTGTCAAAATCAATGTAATCGATATGCAGAGCCACCTTACTGACATCATCGCGCACAAGGTCAAAACCCTCGTTGATGAGCCAGAAGGTTTCCCGGTTTCCGCTGTATAAAGGGGATGCAGGAATCAACTGCAGCCGATTAGTGATCTTTTGTAATTCAACCTCGCTCAATCCATCATTAGTGTAACGATCCTGCATAAATGCACGGAGATCATCTAAAGAGCAAAATATCCTCGTATTTCCTGTGGATACTTTCACCGTGGACATAAGTATACCCTGCTGCTCAAAACAGCGCAATGATGGCCTCCTCTAACTGTGCTTCGGTAAAATTGACCTTTTATGAATGTATAGTCCGCGGGTGCCTCCTTCCTTACATTACTTCTCTAAATACATCAATTAAATAAGAATTGAGACTCGCAGCAAGATTAATTGCTAAAGTTCGCCATATCTTTTGATACTTTAACAGTGCTGCTTCGACCTGCACCAAATTGGGAGGCAGTTGAGTTATTTCGAATAAAGGTAAAGAACTTGTGAACTTTCCCGGAATCATCGTCAGTCATACTTTCAGGAAAATCCAGAAGCTGCCACTGCTAATAAGCTCTCTGGTTGAAAGCTTGTCACGACTCCACGGTCAACCTGAATAACTTTCATCACGCTTTCATAGCTTTTCCGGCGTTTGATATTGCCTCAGCATAATCACCTTTTGAAAGAACTCGATAGATTTTATAAGCTCATCATAAGCCGACTGAAATATCGGGCAGAATCACCAACCAAGTTCGTGCAATTGTAGCAAGAGCCTTTTGTTTAAATCCTGTTCAAACTGCTGCGAATCTACCTTGATCATTCGCCCATCGTGTAGTAAAATCCAAGGTATATCGTTCTCTATAAATACATTGTTTATCTCGGACTGAAAGTCTGTTTTTCTTCATCGGATAATTCTTTGTACTGCAATTCTATTACATCAAACAGAAATGGTGTAAAAGCGGAGGCCAAAGGGTTAAATGCAGGGCCATCAAAAAATATTATGTGTCAGCGAAATATATGGCGCTCCTTTTTTCACCATTAAATTCTTGAACAGCAAGATGAAGAGCATCCGTTCTTTTCCTCATAGCTGTCGTAAAATTGGGGTATATGACGGTTGGTTCTGCGAAATCATACATACGGAAGCTATTTTCTCTTTAACCTGATATTCTATTTCTCCGCAAATATAATCTTTTTGGATTCGCCATTTCAAATTCGATCAGATTGCTATATCGCTTAGAAAATAACATCATATTCTCCCCGCCTTCCTCCATGGATCCTTTTATTAGAATCGGACAGATATCTTTTATCTGCCGTTTTTTTTTTTTTTTTTTTCATCTGTTCATTGATTTCTCTACGAAGCGTGTAAGAATTATAGATATTTGCAATTTCTTGTTGGACTTTAATATCAGGAACAGGTATGCGATAGTCTGCGAGATTATTATAGTTCAAAAACTCATATGCACTTCCCTGATGCCCAATACACAAATCTTCATTCCGGCCGAATGAGCCACAGCATCAAGTACTTGGTACCAATTGTTTTTTGTCAATGATCTCGAACACATCATATACAGAGGAAAACAACGCAATCCTTCATCTGTACGGTATCGCTATCGCAAATATTTTCGTTGTTTAACTGCGTACAATAAGAAAACATCCCTTTCCTGACTATTTTCGTCCCTTCTAAAATTTTGTGTTTGATCTTGCGGTGTTATAAATTGCTTTTTCTATATTTATCCCTTGCTCAAGCGTAATGGAAACTATCTGTGTTCTTTTTCGTTGTATGGTCTTATGTAGTCTCCGATTCTCGAAAAAATGCTTCACGGGCAGAACCCCCAATGAATTGAAACGGGCATATCGGTCAAATTCCGGGCGGTTAAAATACATGAACAGGTCAGTAAAGAAGAATATCCGTACGGGCAACTTCAAACACCACATACGAAGATGAGACAATATAGTGTTTTCAGAATCGTTGTGAGCAATTGTAATCTCCATTTCTGGAGGTTACTGTAACATACGCAAAGCAGTCCGGTTTTACTCAAATGTATGAAACCCGGGTCACGTCTGCTTTAGTTTCAATAAATACTTTTGGATTGAAATACCTTTTACATCTGCAAGAGCATTATGAATCAGAATTTCGTTCATCGCAAAGATGTAACAGCACCCTAATTTGTATTTACTCAATGTCAGCTAATCCTGAATGCATCTTTTCAGCATTGACTGCGACAATTCCTCAGACACCATTAGCAAGCGCATTTCATTTTGAATGCGAGCCATTTCCTTTGGCATAATCGATATCGAGGTCATG
>VOFG01003494.1_pt1 | contig 13506 bp, 10 predicted proteins | sample 5384171 | NCBI WGS metagenome assembly VOFG01 (sample SAMN12384726, study PRJNA508395) | human gut metagenome | isolation source: healthy gut F | host: Homo sapiens | reverse complement strand
TTATCGTGACCCGCTCCCTGAATTATGGCCTTCACGATCATGTGACCTTTGATCACTACGAAAAGTATCTTCCTGGTAAAGGATTCTCGGGCCCGTATCCCATCATTGTTACTGATTGGCCCGTTTATTCAAGATCTCCCGGACAAATCACCATCAAGTTCTCTGGGTCCATCCCAAAAGAGCTAAGGTAACATTGATCCAACTCTTCCAGAAGTTCACGCACTCACCCAGTACAATATCCGGAAACCCGCTACCCGAAGCAAAGAGTTTGGGCAAAAAGGTCCCGCCCCGATCATTTCCCGTACCCGAGTAGCATTGTACAGATCTCCAGACTGCCTGACTGTCGCACTGTCAGTTTACCTCATATCTCCATTCTGCAACTTACCGCAAACCATTGCCCTCCAAGGCACTGGCGACGCATCCACGCCAATCGGGGTAACTGGGCTGATCCCGATTAACACCAAGCGATTTATTCCTCCCGTGTACATGAACTCCACCAGATCATCCAGCAAAGACCCTGTCCCAAAATCTGAATCCTGAGAACCTATTGAAATCATAGATGCCTCATCCATTGTATTATATCCCTTCTGTTAACCATGTTGAATATCCTGACTCTCTCTCCAGTATCTTTTCTGCCGGTAACCTTTTGTGTATCAAAGCAGGCTGACAAAGAGAATAACCGGAAAACACTTCGCCGCCTCCTGTCGTGAGCCAATAAACAACCTGCTGTTCAAATTGCAGTAATGTATCTACGATGGCCACTAAAGAAGTTTCCTGTTCCGGCATATCCTCAATAAAATAAATCTCTGTGATGACGACCAAAGAGAAAATGCTAAAATTTCATTGCTGCCTGGTTGGGTGTAAAGAAAAATCGAATCAAACTCTTCTTTATAGTTCAAAAATGTTCATTTATACCAAATTTAATAGACAAAAGTGTGCTGTGATCTTTTTTTTTTATATTTGCCGACACGACAATCCATTAAGGATTTGTTCAGTATCGTCAAAAATACTGTGTAAAGATAGGGAAAAAGCTTAAATAATAACGAGAACTAACTGTTTTAATATATAATAAATATACTGATTTGAAAAGATGAAAAATTATTATTCAAATTCTTTTAGCAGCTGCCGCTCTCTATCTGGGATATATGTGCTACCAAAGGTGCAGAATCCTATTCAATTTCAAAAGTTGAAAAACAGAGATATATAGAGTCATCCAAAAACTGAAAGATATTAGAACAGCTCAAGATGCTTCAAAGTATCCATGGAACTATACACTAGTAGTTTCGATTCATTAATCAATTTCGTGAGAAATACGATTCATTGAAAACCGTACGTTCTATCGGGAGAACTTACTGATGATCCAACTTGAAGAAGGTATGACGGAACAAGACGCTTTGAAAAAGGGTTGATTATCCGTGATACATAGAGAGTTTCCGCTTTAGAACAAATTATTCGGTAAAACTATCCGATTGATGATCTTCCCGGTATGTTCCTTTTACTAAAAAGAAACATGAATTTTGATGGGGACCAACATGATCTGGACGATTCCGGCATTGAAGTACCTGTTTTTTCGAGGCTCGTATTTCAAATATGTGGTCATTTTTTTGAAGACTTGTTCGATGAATATGAAGATGTTATTTGAGCAAAATGGGAAAGAGAATAAGATTAAAATTAAATACCTGGATTAAAAGTGGGTAGCAACAGAGGCAAACAATAACGTGGGTAATTGGGAATAATTTTGTCTGTAACGAATAAATATATGCAGAGCATTTATTTTGTTGGATCGAATTTTACTTTACGAATCATCTAAGAATGATATTATCCATCCGTTATGCAACGATGGATTTCATTTGCATGATGAAACGGGAAAGCTAGTCGTGTTGGTACACGAACCCTATGGCAGATTCCAGAGAGGAAGCCAGGCCAGGTTAAAAATGTGGTAATGATGTTGATCTTTGAATCTTCGTTTCAGTGGTATATATCAGTTTCGCTGCTCTTAGAAACCAGTCTTTTCGATAAGGCCATCACCACCTCATACGGTCAACCCAAGAAATCACTGGATGACACGATCCTCTATCACCACATAGGGGATAGAAGCCATCTCGTGGAGATGGTTATTTCATCGTTTCATGATTTTGTACGGGAAACATTTTCCGTGGTTCCAAATCGTAAATGGGGCATACCCTTTTTATACTAGGTGCCATGAGCAAGGCTACGAGACACGGAGCAGATCTTCTGACATTCAGGACAATTATTTTGATCTCGTTATTTATCCGACTCCGGTATTCAGCTATTTAACACGTTTAGCTTTTACAAAGCAACGACTGACATCGTGTACTTTTTATTAAATTGTATCAAAGAGTGCGGAATCAACCAAGAGAAAGCGCATCTTTTCGATATGCGGCCCGGCGCTCAAAGATAATAAACTGAAAGAGCTTACTCTCGCTCTATCTCCCGAATCAGGCCTTTGCTAGAACCCTTGTTAAACGAACATTCTTCACGATAAAGAATTCAACAGTTTCTCATTTTACTCACTTGTTAAATCTTCATCGATGCGGATTATAAGCAGTACACACAAAGGCAAAATTATTACACCCGACAAAATTTCAAAGCACGTCCGACAACGGATTTTGCCAAAGAGAATTTATTTAATGTCCTCAACAATTATATAGATATTGAGGATGCCTCCGTACTGGATCTTTTTGCGGGAACAGGGAAGTATCAGTTACGAATTCGCATCCCGGGGGGCAGGAAAAAATAGTTTCTATCGAACTGAACTATAACCATTACGCCTTTATAAAAGACGGCCAATTGGGATTCAAGAATATGACCATTTTCAAAACGAACGTTTTATCGCCTGCAAAAACTGAACAGGAACGACGACCTCGAGCATCAGACCCTCCTTACAGCTTCCTAGAAAAAAATCAACGATTCCGGCTGCCATTTTTCAATACGATCTATTAGCCCTGGACGGAATCGCCATAATCGAAACATCCCAAGGCACCCGTGGACTGCTCCTCCGGAACCCAACTTTTTCGAACATCGCCGGTACGGTAGTGTTAACTCTCGATCTTCAAAAGACAATAAACAAACCCAATAAATGTAACATTGATGTAACGGATCGTATTATTTAGGAAAAACCTTTTCAGTCTACTTTAGCTGCCGAAAATAAGAGGTATTTAATTTTAATAACTAAAAAATTTGACAAATGAAAGGTTTTAATTAGTGTGGTTTTAGCTGCTATTTGTTTAAAGAAGTTTCGGTCAAACAAGAAGAAAAGAAGAAATTCCAAATCAAGGGACAACCGATTGTTACCGTTTTGCGAACTATCATGCCGGGATTGAAATGCAAATAAAGAATCGTTCGCACTTGATCGTGCTTACCCCAGGCAGGTATCAATTCTCCTTGACAGAAAAATTAGCGGAAAAGTTGTGTTTGACATGGTTCCACCAAAGTTTCGAGTTCCGACCTTACTCGAAGAGTGGCGTATATAAAGAATGCCATGTTAAGCTGGAAGACGGGTAATTTCACGCTGGACTTCGGTTTGACGGTTTGGGAACAATTCAACGTACAGGAAAAATTCTGGGGATATCGTTATATCATGAAATCCTTCAAGACGAGTATAAATTCGGTTCCAGCGCCGAAGATAATGGGCATCTTGGGTAAATACAAATTTAAAAATGGCTCTCTGCCGACATCACGATTAGTAACGGGAAGGTTATAAAAATTGAATGGTGACAAATACCGGGCTGTGGAGACAACAATTTTCAGCCCGTTAAAATTTGACTATTCGCGCTTATTACGATCTTGCCAGTAAGAACATCGAAGGAGACGACTAAGATCAACAGAATTTAGCCTTCTTCGCTGGTTACAAACACGAGCTATTCTCCATCGGAGCCATGAATATAACCAAATGTATAACACCAAGTTCAAGGAAGACAACGATCAATCCGGATTCTCCGTTTATTCTATCAAGCTTGGAAGATCAATTCAACCTCTTCGGAAGATATGATAACCAGGTTCCAGATGATTGGAGCAGTGCTGACGGACAACGAATCTTAGTAGGTGTTCAATATGCCCCGATCAAACAACTAAAAAATCGCCCCGAATTTCTCCACTTGGAACCCAAGAGACGGTAAATCAAGCTCTTTCGTCTATCTGAACATCGAATTCAAGTTGTAACATTAATGTAACAAATGTGCAACATTCGTGTAACAAGATTCATCTAAACTTGCAGTGTAATAAATGAATCGAAGACGTTGAAATTAATACTTATCAGAAATGAAAAATTTATTGATCCTTATTTTAGCTATCGCTATTGCATCTTGCGGGAACTCGAAGAAGAACAAAGAGTCCGAGAGCAAAAAAATGAACATCGCTGCAGCCGGAGCTACTTTCCCTTACCATTCTACAACTTGGCATTCAAGACCTACCAAGAGAAAACGGGTAACGCCGTGACTTACGGGGGTATTGGTAGTGGCGGTGGTAATCAGAAGCCTGAAAGACAAGATTGTTGATTTCGGGGATCGGATGCCTACCTGTCTGACGGGAGATGCAAGAGATGCCCTACGCAACGGTACACATCCCGACTTGTATGGGAGCCGTGGTTATGGCTTTACAATTTACCGGAAGTGAAAGAATTAAAACTTTCCGGAGAGGTGGTTGCCGACATCTATCTGGGCAAAATCACCAAATGGAATGATGCTAAAATTCAGGAATTAAATCCCGAGTAACTCTTCCGGACAAAGAATTAACCCCGGTATACCGTTCAGACGGTAGCGGTACCACCTTCGTTTTCAGTGATTACTTGGACGAAAGTAAGCAATGATTGAAAGAAAACGTGGGTACAGGTAAATCATTGAAATGGCCGGGCAGGCTTGGCAGAGCTAAAGGTAATCCTGGTGTAGCCGGAACAATCAGCCAAACCCCCGGAGCGATCGGATACGATCAGAGTACGCTTTTCCTTGAATATTCCTGATGGCCCAAATGAAAAACGCCCGGCAACTTCATCATGCCAAATACAGAAAGTATTCCGCAGCAGCAAAGGCGAAATGCCGGCAGATACCCGTACCATGATCACGAACTCTTCCGCACCGGACGCTTACCCCATCAGTTGTTTCACATGGATTATCTTTTTTTACAAGGAACAAGCCTATGCAAACAGAAGCCCAGCAAAGCACAGGCAACCGTGAAATTACTTTGATTGGATGTTAAGCCCGGAAGCACAAGCATTGACTACAAAAAGTTCATTACTCTCCCTTCCCCAATCAGCCGTGGCTAACGCCAAAACACTATTAAACTCTATAAGTTTCGAGGCAAAAGTCCTGAATTAATAAAGTTATAAGTTTGCGGTGGCCGTGCGTTGGAATCTTGCCAACCTGTAAATTTGTAAATCTGGTAAATGTTTGTAAATCAATTATGTGATCTTATTTCTTTAAACGGCTACTTCTCATTTGTTGTATCCTGATTCTACTGATTAGTGCCAGCATGATCTATTCATATTATTTTAACTTCGGCTCTTGCCACATATTATTCTTTCCAGCTCAATAACAGAATGGGACCCTATCCTGACAGAGAAAACTTATGGAGCCTTTCCTTTATCGTGGGAACCCTCCTAACCCTCTTTCTGGCAATTTATATTCTGTATCCCATTTTCTAGCCCAGAATTTTCACAGTGGTGAATTTTTCGAGGTAAAAAAAGATTGCTACTGTTCACATCAGGTCCCATTATAGATTTACTCGCAGAACTCTGATCGTGGCTACGGATTATGGGGATTTTACTTTCTGATCATTATCGAGATGGGAGTCAATCTCCATAAGGATCTTTTAGGCTATTAACTCTATCCATTATTCTGGCAATCAGGATCATCCCCTATGCATCCTCCCCAGTGGCGAGTTCTATATCCATGGTTCCTCAACGGACTGAAAGAGGCTGCATATAGTTTGGGGAGCCACCCGCCATGAGGTGATCAGAACAGTCACTTTTCCTCCGCCGGTCCTGAGTATTTACAGTTATATCCCAGTTTCCTGGGACGGGTTTTGAGAAACCATGGCAAACATGCTCATTTAAGTAACATTAGAATAACTTGCCCGACCACTGGTTGACACGGGCAAATATCATCGATGGCCAGTATCATCGCAAAACCAGTTCGGAGAGGCAGACGGGTGAAAATTAAGCCCCTTTTGATCATGCATCGGGTTACTATTATTCTGATCACGGCAATCATCAATTTAGTGGCAAAATTTATCATCAAGAAACTTAATCGATTGCAAATAACAAATGAGTAGTTTAAGATATAGAACTAAACAAGGTCTTTTCACGACCTGTTTTCTGGGCCTCTGATAATCCCAGCAAACATCATCTGGGAATGCCATGCAAAAAGGCTACAAACAGATTAATTGAACTTTTTCACTGGCACCTGGACGCTGCTGGCCAGAGAAGGAGACAATATTCAAGTGTGAATTGCAAAATGATTACCGGTACGTTACTCATGGTTGTCCAGCTGCAATTATTGCCATCCCTATCGGAATCATGGTTTGAGATCATCCCCTCATCTGAAGACCAAAATTGAACATCACTGCCTCTATTGTGATCTGATTCAAGGTAGTCTTCGACCGGGCCCAGACGTTTGCGCATGTGAAACCTAGGTAGTTATTCCTGCCCTCGCGGGAAGTGTCGTCCTTAGCATCATGATGCCCTATGTCCATTTGAAGACAAAAGTTGCTCCCGGTTTGAAAGAGGCCGACTTGCATTAGGAGCCTCCCTACACCAGTGTGTCATTCTAAAAAGTATTGTTACCCGCAGCCTTCGGGGGATTGTTCACGGGTATCTTGCTGGCTATTCCCGGTTATGGGCGAAACCGCACCCCTGATGTTAACGGCTCGGGTAGCACCGCTATCAACTGGGACATGTTGAACCCACGAGCGCGGTTCCCTTTGTTGATCTGGGGTTTTACAATGACCCGAACACAGTCGACATGATCTGGAGTTCCTCCCTCTTCCTGTTAATGTTAATTTAACCCTCACATTATAGCAAAACAAATTGCAAAAAAAAATGGAGAGTTCAATAATTGTAAATTTAAATTGCATTACAAACAGGCTTTCAATCTAAAATTTAAAATCTAAAATCTAAAAATTAATCATGGTTATCACAAATCCTATATTACAACTTAAAAAGTTTTCCATTCGTACACCCCGGAAAACGCGTAGAAGAAGTAGTGCAGTTGGCAGAAAAGAAAAATCACGGCTATCATGGGCCTCCGGATGTGGAAAGAGTACCTTTGTTACGGGCGATCAACCGGATGCATCGAATTAAAAATTAGACATCAAGCATTCACGGGAGAGATTCCTGAATCTGAAAATATACAAAGACAAACCCCATGAAAATAGACGCATATGGGAATGGCATCTCAACGCCTGAAACCCGTTCCTCAATGCAGATGAGTTACTTATGACAACGTGATCGCCGGTATACCCGAACGGGATTTCTTCCCAAGCTAAGGAAAAAGACCAGCAGTAGAGGAAAGCCTTAAAACGTGGGATTATGGGACGAAGCGAAAGACCCTAGTCAGCAAGGACCTTCCTTTCCGGCAGGTCAGCAGCAGCGGTGCATCTGCCCGGCCTTTCACCAAAACCGAAAGTGTGCTAATGGATGAGCTGACCTCAGCCTTTTGGACCCGCGATTTGCCATTGCCACCACTCAATCCGGAGAAGAAGCGTTGCTGGATCTGACGAATTCACGCAAGATTGTCACACATATCATGTCACAGGCAGCTCGTATATCGGATTACTTCGATGTTCATGAGTACCTCGGTCATTTAATCGAATACACGACCCAGAAAATGTTCACAAACCCAAGCAGACAAACGCACGGAAGAGTACTGACGGGACAATTCGGATAAGTACAATTTTTGATTTATGAGTTTTAGATCGAACTCCCCTCAGCAAACACATTCCTTTATTAACTTTTAGCTTTATAACTTTAGCTACACCCACATGACTACCATAAGAGAAAAATACTTGAAAAGATTAAAGAAGACTTTGAAGTCTTATCCACCATCGTATTTACAACAGATGGAACTCCGTTATCACCGCAAACCCACAACAACAAAGACGGTGAATTATACACGAAGATCGAACATAATGAAGTTATCATTGATTTATTTGGAAGCACAGGGATGAAGTCATCAACTCCATCGCACTACCAGCTCCAGAGCCAGTGATTGCCGAAAAGATCATGTCCTATCATGATATGACGTAAGCCTCACTTGGAATCGTAATCGTGACCTGTCGCTCACATACTGCCAGGACTTCCTCCGGGAAGTTTGAATTACAGGTGGGTTCTCTACGCATCTCTTCCACTCCGACACCATTTTATTTAAGCAATTGGAAACGGTCATGACACAAAATGCTATCTCTGCTTCTTTACGTGTGAAGACGAGAGCCTGGCAAAAGAGATTATCCGACGGATGACCCCGTGGACAACAAACCACAAAGAAATCATTCACGGGATACCCTCTTCACTTTGTCGGCAAAACGATCAAAAGATCAAGATATGCTGGATGCCCTTTCCTTAGTGGAATGTCATACAACACTGAACGAATCGGGGACAACGCCACAAACATTGCGCAGTTGCCATTTATCTGATGGAAGGAAAACGCTAAATGTCTACATAACTAATTTTAGAGCAATGGATAAACAACGGATATTAGTGGGGTTGACGATGAAGAGGACTCCCAGAGTAAAATTTTAAAAATTCATCCTGAGAACAAGTTACCTAGTTGACACCCTGCACCTCCAGGAAGAGGCCTCTAAAGATGCTGACTGAGGAATATGATCTAATCCTGCTGGACGATGATGGGAGGAATGTCAGGTTCAAGATGGGAAAGATCTTCACAACTCAACCCCCGGATCATCTTTCTGACAGCCAAAGACACGGAAAATGAAAGCGCTCACCGGTTTCAATATCGGAGGAGACTATTATATAACCTTTCTGAACATCAATAAGTTTCTCGATCAAAGAAGTTTTTCCAAAAAAGTGATCGATATAGGCGAGATCGATTTCCAGACAAAATGCGTATCCATCCAACCGACTCATCCCGATTACCACAAAAGGAATTTATCATGCTGGCAATCAATAAGGAAAAATATTCTCCCCGCGAAGACATTATTCTCAAAGTATGGAGGACGACAGCTACGTGCTTGAACGCACCGTCGACGCACACATCACCTGACTGAGAAAAAAACTGGGCGAACAGGGAAAAACATATCGCAAATCGTTCCGGGTACGGCTATTGTAAACCTCTTAAACGTTAATACAAAAACTATTTCCAATTTAGAAATACCATTCCTAAACAGAAGTTGTTCATTTATTCTTTCATTGTATTCGCCGCCTTTACGCTCATTTACACCTTTTTCCAACAAAACCGGGGAAAAAAGCCTACAAAACGGAGACTTTGCGCACCACGCTGGACGATTATTCCGACATCATCGCCCGTTACGTTCTAACAACATCATCTGATAAACAAAGTGGCAAATGGATTCTTTTAAAGAATGTACTGCATGCCCCTCCAATTTATTGATTAACAATAGTAGATCATGATGGTAGTCCTTATGACAATAGCGTCTTTCGACAAGCGAACAGAGATCGAAACCATTTATAAAGCGTGCCCGGAAATCCAGAATGGCATTAATCAAAAACAGGAACCGCCATCCGGCTTTCTAAAAGTACCAGGAGTCGAGTACTATTGGCTTTGCCAAAGACTGCATGAATTATTTTATCCGGGTAGCTCTCGCCCACGACATCGAGATCCAGAACTTTTTAAAGACCGGACAGCATTCCTGTAACTTTTATCCGCGCTGCATTCTTTATCACGCTGATCTCGCTGATTTATCTCCGATCGTTTCGGGAAAGCAATTTCCGGACTGAAAGATTTTATCGTTTTCAGCCGACAATCACAACATTAATTACAACAATATTCATTTCCCGAATACGGAACTGGGAGATCAGTGAAAAGATCATTCATAACTATCAACTTTTAGAAGAGAGGCAACAAGCAGATCAGCGTGGAACAGGAGAAACTTCTCCGTCACTTCCACTACCGACGAGGAATTACCATCATCTTCCGCTAACACGGGAAAAAGATATATGCCAACACGCATTTTATCCAGTACTTGAACATTATCCTAGACGAACCGACATTCAAAGTCGAAAAAACTTCTGGAACAAACTGATTTCAAAGAACTAAACGAATTTTGCAAAAAGAACCCCTGGTAAACCCAAATACCACCAATATCCCCGTACCAGAACAAGATCAGCAAGGTTGAAACATTTTGCTCGTAAAAACTATTGATTTCACGATAACAGTTTCGAAATCACCCTAAACAACATCTCTGATAACGAGAAAAACAGGCTCCCAAAAACAGGAGATGACGAATTATCGCCCACGAGCTAAGAACCCGGTAAGCAGTATTCGCCCTATATCGAGCATTTTGAACAACCCCATATTACCCCGGACAAGCAACATTTCTTTTTGAACGTACGCATTCACAAATCGTTCGCCTATCCGACTTAATCCGGGATATTGCCTTGATCACCAAGACGGAAGAGGCATCCGAACTTTTGACAAGGAACAAGTGAATGTTCACAACACCTTGCAGGAGGTCATTAGAGACCTGCATTCCCCGATCGTAGCACACGGGATCAACGTGAAGAACGAGATAAATCCCCAGACGGTTATCGAGGGAAATAAAACGCTGGTTTATGCTATATTCCGAATCTCATTGAAAATTCCATCAATTATGCCGAGATCATATTTCGATCGGGGGGTAAACAACTACATGGAAGACAAGGAATTTTATTATTTCTCCTACTATGACACGGGCAAGGAATAGAAGAAAATCACTTGAACCGGATTTTCGAACGTTTCTATCGTGTATGCGAAGGACGCAGCAGGCAAAACGGTGGTTCCGGCCTAGGACTCTCCATCGTGAAGAACGCCGTTCTTTCCATAAAGGAGACATTTCGGCAAAAAAATAGAAAAGACGGGGGATTGGAATTCCTGTTCTCCTGAAAAAAACTCTTTCTAAATTCATAAATCCCGGCAAAAACAAAGGGATCAAGGCTGTCATGCGATGTATGATAGCCTTTTTTCCATTGATTTTAACATTATTAGACGCAACCATTCACGCAATTATCCATCTAAGTAATGAAACTAAAAACAACGAGTAATAAAAAGGGGTTTAAAATGAAGTATCAAAAAGTAGTGACACTAATTATTCTTTTGCTCGGCAACATTCGCCTTCACATCTTGTAATGATGACGGGTATAGCTTGGACAAATTCTGGTTAGAAGTCGGTACGATTGAAAAACAAGTGATCAGGATTACAGAATTATACTGGACAAAGGTCCTGTATTGTATCCATCCGTTTCAAAATGTACCGGTACGTTACTTAGAAAATAATATGTGTGTACGCGGATTTTACCATCTTGCAAGATGCAAATCTGGGAAGTAGTGTAGATCATTACATGCGAGTAAACGACCTGCAAAAAAGCTTCTTACCAAACCTATTGTACCCTATACCGAAGCCATTAGTGACAGCTTGGGTATGGATCCGATTGAATTACCGGAATACTGATTGCCAACGACTTTATCACCTTCCGATTCTTTTATGCCGGAGGCGCTAAAGAACACATGGTCAACCTGACAAAGCATGAAGAATTAACAGCGGACGGGAAAACCCTGTTAGAATTCAGACATAATGCATACGGAGATCCGGAAAACAAAAGTCTTTACGGTTATGTCAGTTTCCCGCTAAAAGAATTATTTAACGAGGTAACAGATTCCGTACAGTTACACATCAGTACAAAGGTTTCGAGGAAGAAAGAACCATTGACATTACTTATCGTCCTCGTAAATAGGTCTCATAGTGACGATAAGATGTAACGAGGAGTTTTCGGTACCAAAAGCTCCTCGTATTCTTTTATCCACGAAATACATTTTTTTCAAGATTTTTCCACGTAATATTTGGTAATTCCGCAAAACTACCTATCTTTTGTATCCGCTTAAAACAAGCAACTGTTCTTTGAACAAAGGGGAGATACCAAAGTGGCCAACTGGGGCTGACTGTAACTCAGCTGACATCGTCTTCGTAGGTTCGAATCCTGCTCTCCCCACTTATTCTACGGAAATAGCTCAGTCGATAGAGCACTAGCCTTCCAAGCTGGGGGTCGCGGGTTTACGGTCCGTTTTTCCGCTCTCATTTTAAAGCACTTACGTTTGTGGATTGCTTTTTTGTTTACCCATACGAATCATTATAACTTTGATTATCACCATATTATAAACAACAAGCACATTCAGGCAATGAGATAGTGTTTCAAAAATAGTGTTTCAAAAGTGTGTATTCTTTTTTCATCTTTGCAAATCTATTCATTTTAATAAAATAATCTTGATTCTAAAAAATTATAAATAGGGTATTTATATGGTATAAATCATTCCCCTGATTTCCCTTTCATCATTTGAAGTATGTAAATAAAACCTGTACCTGTCGTGCTGGTATCTCTTTAGCGGCGGGTAACTCTTTTTGCCACCTTTTGTATGAATCCTTAAATACACCGAATGCCTTTTTCCGGCGTGATGTCCCATTGGTCGAGAGCAGATTTGTTTGAGTTCCTCCATAACCTGCTTCTTATCCTGGGCTTGACCTTATTCACGATATTCCTTTTCAGATGAACGGTTTACAACTGCAGATCCGCTTGGGAAAAGTATCGGCCAGCGTATTTTCAATACCGGATAACCGTCACATACCAGCAGGTCCACCACGGCTACCCCTCTTTCTTTGAGATCTTCAAAAACATCCTTCCAATTGGTCGCGGCTTCCGTGGAAAGTTTACCACGGTTAAAACTTCCCCTTGTGCGGTCTTCTTTCACTCCCAAAACCGTGTAATGGCTTCATTGCTCACGGACTCATCCCGACGGGTGAGACATCACGTGCATCGATATAAAGAATGGGGTAACGCTTCTCAAGTTTACGCCCCAGCCACGCGTTTACATCTTCACGGGCCGTGTTCAAGAGGCGACTTACCTGACTTTTACTGTAATGCTTCCCGTAAAACTGTTCGTAGATTTTACCCACCTGTTCCGTGGTTAAACCGCTACAATAGAGACTGCTCACTAGTTTTGGGCTTCTTCTTCTTGGTCTTTCAACACACCTAGTAACATCGGGTAAAATTGCTGTTACGACTACGCGGGACACGAAGCTCAAACACTTTACGGTCATAGCACACTCGACGATCACGATAACCGTTGCTAACGTCGTTATGTGCCGCGTTATGAACTGCACGTTCGCTATGCATTAAACTTTCAAGACCTTGTTTGACCAGACCTTGGAATCCCTTGTTCTCCATTTGTTATTTCGGAGATTATTTCCGTTATTTATGCTCAGGTGTAAATTCCATAATAAGTTATTTTTTTTGACTGTTCTATTACAAAAATAAATAAATTGGAA
>VOFG01004167.1_pt1 | contig 13510 bp, 25 predicted proteins | sample 5384171 | NCBI WGS metagenome assembly VOFG01 (sample SAMN12384726, study PRJNA508395) | human gut metagenome | isolation source: healthy gut F | host: Homo sapiens | reverse complement strand
GCAGCAGGGCGCGGGCGATGGTCAGGCGCTGCTTCTGGCCGCCGGACACGTTGGAGCCGCCCTGCTCGATCCATGTATTGTATTTGTCCGGGAAGCGCACGGTGCCGGTCTCGGCATCATACAGGCGGGGGATCAGCTGCACCAGGCTGGACTTTGCACTGCCGGTTCCGCCGATGATGCCCAGCGTCTCGCCGGGCTTGATGGAAAAGGTGATATCGTTCAGCACCGGCTGACCGCTGCCGTGCTTATACTTGAAGGTGACATGGTCGAACTCGATGCTGCCGTCGTTCACCTGCTGCACCGGCTGCTTGGCGGGGGGCAGGTCGGTGGTCTCGTCCAGCACTTCCACAATACGCTTTGCGGAAGCGGCCGACATGGAGATCATGACAAAGGCCATGCTGAGCATCATCAGGGCCATGAGGATGTTCATGATGTATCCGAACAGGGCGTTGAGCTGACCGGTGGTAATGGCACCGTGCAGCACATATTTTGCGCCCAGCCAGCTCAGCGCAAGGTTGCAGCTGTAGACAGCAACCAGCATGGCGGGGTTGTTGAAGCTCAGGCGGCTCTCGGCGTTGACGAACTGGTCATACAGGCTCTGGCAGGCCTTGGTGTACTTTTCGTTCTCAAAGCCCTCGCGCACAAAGCTCTTGACCACGCGGATGGCGGACACATTCTCCTGCACCGAGGCGTTGAGGTTGTCGTAGTTCTTGAAGACGCGGTCGAAGATCTTGAAGGTGGGGATCATGATGCTGGCCAGCACCACCACCAGAAAGACTACCGCCACCACGAACATCCAGCGACAACGGGCCGCCGATGACCACAGCCATGAACAGGGCGAACACCAGATGCACCGGGGCACGCACGCACATGCGCAGGATCATCTGGAAGGCATTCTGCACGTTGGTCACGTCGGTGGTCATGCGGGTGACAAGACCCGCCGTGGAGAATTTGTCGATGTTGGAGAAGGAGTAGTGCTGGATGTTCTCGTACATCGCATCGCGCAGGTTGCCTGCGAAGCCGGTGGATGCCTCGGCGGCATACTTGCCCGCCAGCATGCCCAGCAGCCAGCGCAATGGCTGCCACCAGAAAGGTAAGCAGGCCGTAGCGGATGGATGGCGTTCATATCGCCCTTTTCAATGCGGATGACCTGCGGCGCCTCCCACGGCGGCGCGACAGGGGTGCAGCAAGGCTCGATTTCTTTACACATAGTTACCATCCTTCTGTTCGTTATATGATGGCAGAGCTGTGAATGTTCGGAGGTCGAACTGTTTCACATAAAACTGTTTGATACAGGACTATTATGGACCCAAAAAAGAGGGCTGTCAACCCTCTTTGGATGATTCGTCCCACTGGCCCAGCCCTGTGAGGATGGAAACGGCCACCTCGGGCTTATTCGTGACCACGAAGCTCCGGGTCCAGCCGGAACAGCTGGCGCAGGTCGTCCCGGCTGTCCATTGCCCACCGGCCAGGGCGCGACCTTGAAGCCGTGGGCGTGGGCGTTGGGGACAAGGTCTTTGTCCCGGAAAAGGCGTGGTACTCCGGCCCGACGTAATCCACCGGGAAGCCGAACTGGGCCACATAGTTCACAAAATCCGTCTGATAATAATACTGCTGCAAAATTTCGGCCAGGTTCATGCCGGGGAAGATGGAGTAGAGAAAATCGAGGCGGTCTTTCAGGTAGATGAAGGACGCTGTTCTCCTTCGTCCAGACTGCTGGGGTCTTCCAGCAGGCGGCTGTTCGCTGACGGCCTGGGGGGGCTGGAAAGCTTCTCCATGAGACTCGGTCTTCTTCTTGAGGCCCAGCTTTTCCCAGAAGGTGGCCGGCTGGATGAGCTGGGATTCGGGGCTGAGGGTCATGGCGCAGATGGCCATCTGGGGCATCCGCTCCTTCACCCGGCGGAGGGCACCGTACTCGAAGGAGGTGAGACGGCCTTTTTCTTCCAGCCCGGCGTCAAGGACGGCGTCGATGACCCGGTCACGATCTCTTCGTCCCGGTCCAAGTAGGGCTTCAGCTCGATATGGATCATCCTGAAGTCCTGCGCGACTTCCAGAACCTCTTCGAGGGTGGGGATCTTTTCGCCCGCGAACTCCGGGCTTTCCATTTTCCGAAATCCAGCTGGCGCAGGTCGTCGAAGTCCATATCCGGGATGTTGCCGTGGACGCCGGTCTTGAGGTCGGTGAGGTAGTCGTGGGCCACCACGAGATGACGGTCCTGGTGATTTGAACGTCACACTCGAAGCCGTCTGCACCCAGCGTCTTTGCCAGACGGAACGCGGTCAGCGTGTTTTCGGGGGCCAGATGGGACGCGCCGCGATGGGCGATGATGAGAGGGCGCATGGCATGGACCTCCTTTCTGTTTCGACGAAAAAATCAAACTGTCCGCAGACATGGTAAAAACCAAAAATCTTCCCAACGGACAATTCCTGTAAGATTATAGTACACCGCCGCTTTTTATCGGCAAGATACCTACGGAATAAGGAAATGGAGTGTTTGATTATGACTGAGTTCAAGCCCATCAAAGAAGGCAAGGTCCGTGAGATCTATGACAACGGCGACAGCCTCATCATGGTTGCCACCGACCGCATTTCTGCGTTTGATGTCATCCTGAAAAACAAGGTCACCAAAAAGGCACCGTTCTGACCCAGATGAGCAAGTTCTGGTTCGATTACACCCGCGATCTGCTGCCCAACCATATGCTGAGCGTGGACGTGAAGGATATGCCGGAGTTCTTCCAGCAGCCCCAGTTCGACGGCAACAGCATGATGTGCCGCAAGCTGACCATGCTGCCCATCGAGTGCATCGTGCGCGGCTACATCACCGGCAGCGGCTGGGCCAGCTACCAAAAGACCGGCAAGGTGTGCGGCATCCAGCTGCCCGAGGGTCTCAAGGAGTCCCGTAAGCTGCCCGAGCCCATCTACACCCCCTCCACCAAGGCAGAAATCGGTGACCACGACGAGAACATCTCCTACGAGCGCAGCATTGAAGTGCTGGAAAAGCAGTTCCCCGGCCACGGCCTGGAGTACGCCACCAAGCTGCGGGACTACACCATCGCCCTGTACAAGAAGTGCGCTGAATATGCGCTCTCCCGCGGCATCATCATTGCCGAAGCGGCCCCCTGTCCGACCAGCCCATGCTGGACCTGGTCTTCGCCATCGCCCTGCCCGCCATTGCGTCGGCGCTGCTCTTCAACGTGGGCGCGTCTTCCGGCGGCACCGATGTCGTCGCCCTTATCCTGAAAAAATACGCCCATATGCAGAACACCGGCGAGGCGCTTTTCATCACCGACCTCGCCATGGTGCTGGCAGCCTGCTTCGTCTTCGACCTCTACACCGCCCTCTACTCCTTCGTGGGTCTGACGGTCAAGAGCCTCGTCGTCGATGCCGTCCTCGAGCAGATGAAGATGTGTAAGGCCATCCTCATCATCTGCGACGACAAAGACCCCATCTGTGACTTCGTCATGCGCAAGCTGGTGCGCGGCGCCACCTATACCCCCTGCTACGGTGCCTACACCGACCGGCCCCACTACATGATCTATACGACCCTCACCCACCGCGAGGCATTGCAGCTGCAGGCATTTATCCATAAGGAAAACCTCAACGCCTTTATCTCGATGCTCAGCACCACCGAGGTGTTCGGCAAGGGCTTCAATCACGCATAAAAATAATCAGCAGGATAAACACATCCATTCCTCGTGGGCATGATGCGGCAGTGTTCTCTTTGTTCTGCTTATTCATGCTCCGCCCGCAAACTTGGTCTGCCGCTGAGGATATCCTGTTGTCTTAACGGTATTGCCTGCAAAGGAGGGCTTTTTTGTTTGCGCTCAAATGTGCTATAATAAGAAAAATGTCGTTATTTGGTGAGGAGGCTGGAATCGAATGGACTTGAAAGGAGCAAAAGTACGTCTGCACCCTTGCGGAATGCAAGAGCCTGACCCGCGCCTCAGAGCGGTTGTATATCTCACAGCCCGCACTGAGCCTGTACATCAATAATGTGGAAAAAGAATCTGGGGGCGCGGCTGTTCGAGCGGAATGGCCGGAAATTCGAGCTGACGTGGCTGGGCAAGCAGTATGTGGAAAAGGCTTCTCAGATGCTGGAGCTGGAGCGGCAGTTCGAGGCGGTGATGCGGCAGACGGATCGGGAGAGTGCCGGGCAAGTGCGGATCGGTATCGCACAGCGGCGCGGCATCTGGTTTCTGCCGGCGGTGCTGTCGGTGTACGAGCGGGAGTGGCCGCAGGTGGATGTGGTCATCCGGGAAGGAAATCTGGCCGATTTGACCATCATGCTGAAAAACCGGGAGCTTGACCTTGTGGTGCTGAGCCAGAGCGACGTAACGTCCGAGATGGAGGCTGTCCCGCTGGGCATGGAAGATTTTCTGCTGATGGTGTCCGGAGACCATCCGCTGAACGAAAAGGCGGTTCCCCGTCGAAGGCTCAAAGTTCGACTTCCTTGACCCGCACCTTCTGAGCGGTGAGACGATATTTCTGAACACCGAGATGCAGAGCGCCCGGCGGGTGGAAGAAAAGATCCTGAAAGATCACAAGGTCAAGCCGGGACGCATCCGGGTAGTACGCAATATGGAGCTTGGCGCACAGCTGGTGGCCGAGGGTCTGGGCGTGGGCTTTATCCGGCAGGGCTATCAGAAGAACATCCACTATCGAAGCCGGTGAAATACTACACCATCGATAGTTCAAGTACGGACAGAATGTTGTGGTGGCCTACCGTCAGGGATGTGGAGCTGACCAAACCCATGCGAGCTATGATCATGCAGATGAAGGATGCGGCAGAGGAGTATTTGGAGTTCTGATAAACTGAACATAAGAATTCCAAAATGAAGATATAATTTTTTTCAAAATGTACAAAGCGCCCTCCGGTTTGGTAAACTGAAAGTACCAAAAAACGGAGGTGCTTATTATGTTGGAGGAAAAACTGGAGCGAAGCGTTGAGCAGACGCAGCTGCCCTGACTGCAATGGCAGACGACTTCTTCGACCACCCGGAAGTGGGTCAGCAGGAGTTTCATGCATTTGAGACCCTGACCGTCTGGCTGGAAAAAAAGAAGGCTTCACTGTGGAGCGCGGCATTGCTGGTATGGACACCGCGTTCCGGGCTGTCTGGAAGCACGGCGAGGGCGGCCCAAACATCGGCCTGCTCTGCGAGTACGACGCTCTGGCCGGTCTGGGCCACGCCTGCGGCCACCATATGCAGGGGACCGGCCATTCTGGGCGCAGCCAAGGCGCTGAAAGATGCAGCCATCGACGCACCGTATACCATCACGGTCTACGGCACACCTGCTGAAGAGACCATCAGCGGCAAGGTCGTGATGCTGGAAAACGGCTGCACCTTTGAGGAGCTGGATGTGGCGCTCATGATGCACGGCGGCCCGGCTACGCAGGTGGATGTCAAGTCGCTGGCACTCAACAAGCTCAAGATCATCTACCACGGTGTCTGCTCTCACGCAGCGCTCAAGCCCGAAAAAGGTCCGCAGCGCACTGGACGGCCTGATTCCAGGCCTGTCAGGGCGTCGAGTTCCTGCGGGGCATGTTCCCTCGGATGTTCGGATGCACTACACCATCGTCAACTGCGGCGGCACGGCGGCAAATGTGGTGCCCGGCTATGCAGAAGCAGTATGTATGTCCGCTCCTACAACCGCACGGAGTTAGGACGGCGTGGTGGCCCGCGTCAGGAAGGTACTTGCAGGGCGCAGCCATGATGACCGAGACGGAAGTGGAAATCATCGAGGAAAAAGAGCCTCGACAACAAGATCCCGGTGCTGGCTCTCAACGAACTGGTGATGGAGCAGGCCGAGAAGGTCCATGCTCCCTGCATCCGTCCGGCCCGCCAGAAGACCGGTTCCACCGACTTCGGCAACGTGATGCGCCATGTGCCCGGCACCTGCATCCGCGTGGCCTTTGTCCCGGAGGGCAGCAGCTCACTCGCAGGAGTATCTGGACGCCGGCAAGACCGAAGCGGCCCACAATGCGGTGGTCTACGGCGCAAAGATCCTGGCTCTCACGGGCGCACAGCTCATTGAAGACCCGGAAAAGCTGGAAGCCATCAAGAAGGAATTCCATGAGAATCTGGCCAAAGAACTGAACGGCCAGAGCTGACGCTTTGGCGCGTCAAAAGAGAGGAAAAAATTATGGAAACGAAAAAGAAGCAATTCAAGATGCCGCATACCTTCGTCATCATCGGCATCATCATCCTGCTTGCGGTCCTGCTGACCTGGATCATCCCGGCAGGCTCCTACACCCGCTTCGAGAACGAAGCAGGCATCAAGGTCATCGACCCCAACGATTTCAACTACATTGATAAAACTCCCGTCAACCCGCTCGAAATTCCTCTGTACATCGTCAAAGGCCTTCATCAAGCGCATTGATCGATGCTGGTCATCATGTTCGCAGGCGGTGCCTTCCACATCCTGACCAAGACCGGCGCACTTCACGCCGTGGTTGCCAAGATGGCAAAGATCTTCTCCACCCGCGTCTATCTGTTCCTGCCTATCCTGACGCTGGTGTTCGGCCTCATCTGCACCACGCAGGGCGTCAACCTGTTCATTGCCTTTGCACCGATCATGGTCATGATGGCCTTTGCGATGGGTCTGGACTCCATCACCGGTGCATCCATCATCCTGCTGGGCGGCGCGATCGGCTTCTCCACTGGCCCTCTGAACATCAACACCACCATCGTGGCTCAGAAAATCGCCGGTCTGCCGCTGTATTCCGGCGTGGGATACCGCTTTATCTGCTTTGCTGTGTTCTATGTTATCACGAACATCTACCTCATCCGCTACGCACTGAAGATCCAGAAACATCCCGAACTCAGCCCCATGTACGAGATCGACAAGACCAGCGAGTTCCGCAATGCTGCTGACCTCGACTCCTTCGGCAAGCTGGACGCCCGCAAGATCCTCATCATGCTGGTCTTCTTCGCATCCCTTATCCTCATCGTCTACGGCGGCATCAAGCTCGACTGGGATATGTCTGAGACTGCATCTGTCTTCCTCGCACTGGCTGTCATCGAAGGCGTGCTGGGCGGCTTTGGCCCCTCCGCGATTTCCAAAGAGTTCCTTGAGGGCTGCAAGAAGATGCTGGGCGCTGCCTTCATCATCGGCATGGCACAGGCAATCAGCAGCATCATGAACGCCGGTCACATCACCGATACCGTTGTCCACGCACTGGCAAACGGCCTGAACTTCGTCCCTACCATCCTGCTCGGACCCGCCATGCTGCTGGCAAACACCATCATCAACGTCTTCCTGACTTCCGGCAGCGGTCAGGCCGCAGCTGTCATTCCCATTCTGGCACCTCTGGCCGACCTCGTGGGCGTTACCCGTCAGACCGCAATTCTTTCCTTCAACTTCGGCGACGGCTTCTGCAACTATGTCCTGCCCACTTCCACCGCTCTGATGGGTATCATCAGCGCTGTGAACATTCCCTATGACCGTTGGATGAAGTTCATGTGGAAGCTGTTCCTCATCTGGCTGGCCGTCGGTTCTGTGCTGCTGATGATCGCACAGGCGATCCACCTCGGCCCCATGTGAACTGGAAGGCGGCAAAAAATCAGACTATGGCGTCAACAATAAAAGAAATCAAAAATCCTTGGATTCGGACGCTGGCTGAGTATGGTCTCATCACGGTCAGCATCTGGATCATGGTCATCGGCATCTACTTTTTCAAATTCCCAAACCACTTTGCTTTCGGCGGCGTGACCGGCTTTTCCACAGTGTTCAGCCAGCTGCTCCACTGCTCGGCAAGTACCTTCACCACCGTTGCTAACTACGCGCTGCTGGTGCTGGGCTTCATCTTTCTGGGTAAGAGCGTCGGCATCCGCACCGTTTATGCGACCATCGTTATGTCGGTGAGCTTGCAGGCACTGGACGCTCTGGTGCCGATGCACGGTACTCTGACCGACCAGCCTATGCTGGAGCTGGTGTTTGCCATTATGCTCCCGGCGATCGGTTCGGCGATCCTGTTCAACATCGACGCATCCTCGGGCGGCACGGATGTCATCGCCATGATTTTGAAAAAGTACACCAGCATGAACATCGGTTCTGCCCTGATGGCAGCGGATGTGGCGGCTGTGGGCCTCTCGTTTGCAATGTACGGCCCCTCCACCGGTCTGTTCTCCATCATGGGTCTGGTGGCCAAGTCGATGGTGGTGGATAACGTCATCGAGAATATGAACCTCTGCAAGTGCTTCAACATCGTGTGTGAGCACCCGCAGCCCATCTGCGACTTCATCATCCACGATTTGAACCGAAGCGCGACCACCTTTGAAGCGCGCGGCGCGTACTCTGACGCCCACAAGACGGTCATCATGACCACCATGCGGCGCAGTCAGGCCATCCGCCTGCGCAACTTCATCCGCCAGCAGGAGCCGACAGCCTTTATCATGATAGAAAATTCCAGCGAGATCATCGGTAAGGGCTTCAGCCCCGTGTAAAAAGGATCTTTTCCGCAGCAGGCAAAACGCACAGCCAGTGGTTTTGCCTGTTTTGCACTACCCCTTTTTTGGATGACATTCCGCCGGGTGCGGTAGGATAAGCTGAGAAAAAGGCAAAACAGCGGGATGACAAAAAAGGAGGGAAATGGAAGAGCTTCCATGACCAAATGGAATAAATCTTGTGTACAAGAGAAATTTTTGGCGATTCTTAACGAATATTAAGACGGACGCTATGCCTTTTGTAAGATTGTCCGATTATGATAGAACCATCAGGAGCGGCGCGGAAGAGCGCCGCCCCGCAAGAACGGTATAACGATTGAAGAAACCACCTTCCAAGGAGGAAAAAAGCATGGAGATCAAGAAAGCAGCCACGGCTGGCACTCTGGAATCCAGCGACTGCATGGTGACCGTCGAGCCGGGCGAGGGCAAGATCGATTTCTCCCTCGAAAGCTCCGTCATCCACCAGTACGGCAACCAGCTGCGCAAGGTCGCGCTGGAGACCCTGAAGAATCTGGACATCGACAACGTCCGCATCACCATCGTGGACAAGGGCGCACTGGACTGCACCCTGAAGGCCCGCATCGAGGGCGCGGTTTTCCGCTCTGTTGACCAGTATGAGAATCTGCCTTGGGGAGGTGCCATTCGATGAATAATCCGAACAAAAAGCGCCTGCGCCGCACGATGATGTTCCTGAATGCGCAGAAGCCCGGCCTCATCAAAGACCCTTTACATCTATAAAGCCGACTCCCTGATGCTGGACCTGGAGGACGCTGTGGCCGAGAACCAGAAGGACGTCGCCCGTTTCAGCCTGTATCACGCCCTGAAGACCGTGGATTACCGCGGCGCCGAGCGGGTCGTCCGCATCAACGGTCTGGACACCCCTACTGGCGTGAAGACATCCGTGCCTGCGTGGCCGGCGGCTGCGATTCCATCCGCATCCCCAAGACCGAGCACGCTGAGGATGTCCACCGCGTGGCTGCTGCCATCGCCGAGGACGAGAAGACCTATGGCCGTCCCGAGGGCGAAGTCCTCATCATCGCCGCTCTGGAGTCTGCCCGCGGCGTCATGAACGCTCTGGAGATCTGCGAGTCTGACGAGCGCCTGTTCGGCATCGCACTGTCCGGCGGCGACTACACCAAGGACCTGCAGACCCACATCACCGGCACCGGCATCGAGCTGATGGGTGCCCGCCAGCAGATGATCATTGCCGCCCGCGCTGCAGGTGTGCAGTGCTTCGACACCGTTTACACCGACCTGAAGGATATGGACGGCTTCCGCAAGGACGTGGAGAACATCCACCTGATGGGCTTTGACGGCAAATCCATCATCAACCCCGTCGATCCCCATCGTCCACGAGATCTTTACTCCCACCCAGAAGGACATCATCTTCGCCGAGAAGGTCGTCAAGGAGATCGACAGCAAGAAGGCTCTGGGCATCGGCGTCTTCACCGTCGACGGCAAGATGATCGACATCGCCTTCTACGACGGTGGCGCAAAGCGCACCATCGATCTGGCCAAAGGCATCCGGCGTGTATAAGGGGATTTGTGATTATGTTGAACGCAGTAGGCAGAGAAATTCCGAAGAGATCCTCGAGCGCACCGGCAAAGAGGTCTTTCAGGGCAACAACTATAAGGACGGCAAGGCTTTCCAGAAGGCCAGCCCGAAAGTGACCCCGTGATGCGCAACGACCACGATAAGATGGTCCAGAACATCCACGAGGCTCTGGTCAAGTGCAATGCCCACGACGGCATGACGGTTTCCTTCCACCACCACTTCCGCGAGGGCGACCTCGTGGTCTGCATGGTCATGGAAGAGATCCACAAGATGGGCTTCAAGAACATCACCCTGAGCGCAAGCTCTCTGGGCAAGGCCCATGACGCCCTCGTCCCCATGATCGAGGACGGCACCATCGTCAACATCGAGTCCTCCGGCGTCCGCGGCAAAGATCGGCGATGCTATCTTCTCATGGCAAGCTGAAGGGGCCTGGCCACCATGCGCAGCCACGGCGGCCGCGTCCGCGCCATCGAGACCGGTGAGACCCATGTGGACATCGCTTTCATCGGCGCACCCTCCTGCGACGAGTACGGCAACTGCTCCGGCATGGGCGGCAAGACCAACTGCGGCGTCCTGAGCTACGCCTATGTGGACGCTGAGATGGCGGACTATGTCGTCGCTGTCACCGATTGCCTCGTGGACTACCCCAACTATCCCCGCTGAGATCAACCAGACCAAGGTGGATTACGTCTGCGTCGTGGACCGATCGGCATCCCCGAGAAGATCGCTACCGGCGCTGCAAAGCCCACCACCGACCAGCGCAAGATCCTGATGGCCGAGTACTGCACTCAGGTCGTTGCAAACACCCCCTACTTCAAGGACGGCTTCTATCAGACCGGTGTCGGCGGCGCATCCATCGCCTCCACCATCTCTCTGTCCAAGATCATGGAAGAGAAGAACATCCACATGGGTCTGGGTGTCGGCGGTCTGACCAAGCCCATGTGCGAGCTGCTGGACCGCGGTCTGGCCCGCAAGCTGGTGGATACCCAGGACTTCGACCTGACGCTGTCAACAATGTCCGCACCAATCCCAACCACTTCCCCATCTCTGCTGGCGAGTACGCAAGCCCCATGAACAAGGGCGCGTTCGTCAACAAGCTGGATTACGTCATCCTGGCCTCTCTGGAAGTGGATACCCACTTCAACTGCAACGTCGTCGTCGGCTCCGATGGCATCATCACCGGCGCACAGGGCGGCCATCCCGATACCGCACAGGGTGCAAAATGCACCATCGTCATCGCTCCTCTGCTGCAGGGCCGCATCCCGGCCATCTGCACCGACGTGACCACCGTCACCACCCCGGGCGAGAGCGTTGACATCGTCGTCACCGACTACGGCGTGGCCGTCAACCCCAAGCGCCCCCGACCTGCTGGAGGCTCTGAAGGCCGCTGACTGCGTGCCTCTGAAGACCATCGAGGAGCTGCGCGACATCGCCTACTCCATCGTCGGCGAGCCGGAGAAGGTCCAGTTCGGCGACCGCATCGTGGGCATCATCGAGGCCCGCGACGGCACGGTCATGGACGTCGTCCGCGAAGTCAAGCCTTTCTCCTTCCGCGAAGATTGAGTGATATAGCGTAAAAAGCGGGTTTGTGGCTTGCCAACCACGCTTCGGAATGGATTCACGGAGATTCCTTCGCTCTTCTCACCCCCGTTTTTGCGGCTAAATATGCACACAAACTTCATGCGATTCTCCTTTTTCAAGGTTTTGTGTTTTATACCGGCATAAAACCAGAGAGCAGCCGACTGCACCGCGCGCAGTTGGCTGCTCTTCTTTGTTTTTATGAAAAATAAATAACGCTCTTACGGCACGAAACGATAGCCGACGCCGCGGATGGTGATGATGTGCTGGGGCGTGCGGGCGTTGTCTCGATCTTGCTGCGCAGGCGGTTGATGTAGACCATGATGGCGTTGTCGTCCACAGCGATGAGGTTGCCCCATATCTGCTCGTAGATCATATCCTTGGTGAACACCTGCTGGGGTGGCGGACAAAGAGCAGCAGCAGGCTGCGCTCTTTCTCGGAGAGGTTCAGCTCCACGTTGTTTTTATAAAAGCGCATGGTGGTGGTGTCGCAGAGGAAGGGGCCGCAGCTGATCTGCTGGTTGTTCTCCTGCGAGAAGCTCTTGCTGCGGCGGATGAGGGCCTTTGACCTTTGCGCCCAAAATCTGGGGGCGGAAGGGCTTGGTCACATAGTCGTCGGCGCCCAGAGAGAGGCCGTACATGAAATCGTAATCCTCGTTGCGGCCGCTGATGATGATGACCGGCGTGGTGACGCCGTTGCGCCGGATGGTCTGGATGACATCGAAGCCCTCCATGTCTCCCAGCGTGATGTCCATCAGGATCATATCCAGCGTGCCGCTCTGCCGCGCAATGACGTCCAGTGCAGCCGCGCCGCTGTTGACGACGAGAGGGTCCATCTCGTTGCTGATCATAACTTTCGATAAAAGTTTGCAAATTGCTGGATCATCGTCTACAATAAGAACATGATACGACATGATAACTCCCTGCACTTTTTCTGACCGGAAAATTTGTTTCAATTGTGATAAATAAAATTATAACATTTTTTAGACAGGAAGAGCAAGACCGCCCCAAAGGAGGATATGAAATGAAGGAGAAAACGCCCCGAAAAAGACATGGCTCCAGACCCTGCGCGCCCTGTGGGTGCCGCTGGCCATCGGCATCGTGACGGTGCCGCGCTGGCCCTTGTGGTGGGTAGGTGTGGAAGGACTACCGCACCGCCATGATGGACAGCCAGACGAGGCAGATGGAGCTGGTGGTGCAGAGCACCGCCGACAGCATCCGCGTCCTGCTGGAAGAATACGCCGACAGGTTGGAGTCCATCGCCGAAAAAGGAGGCCGGATGCAAAGCGTTCCGCCCCCCGGTGGCCCGGAGCGATACCATCCGGGACGTCTGGCTGGAAAACAGCGACGGCGAGGTCATCTACAGCTGCTATGGCCTCAGCGCGGTCTGTGATGTCCTTATCACCCGGACGGAGGACATCTCCTACTGGCAGTACCACAGCGGGACGAACACTATCTTGTGATGAAAAAAAAAAGGCCGGGGAGAAGACCGTCTGCCTCGTGGTAGACGCTACGGTCATGTACCAGCAGCTCATCTCGGAGATCCATGTCGGCAGGAACGGCTACATCATGATAAAGAATGACGATAACCTTGTGGTCATGCACCCGAAGCCGTTCAGTGGGGCATCAAGGTCGTGGAGGGCCGCCAGCGCATCTATAATAAGGACCGGACGCTGGACCTGAGCAGCCTGAGCGAGCTGCTGCGCGCCCAGCAGGAGGAGGAAGCCGGCACGCTGGACTACTACTCCTACTGGTGGAGCGACCCGAGCTCTGCCCCGGGTGCATAAGATAAGCGCCTTCCGTCATCTGGACGTGGGGAGCAGCTTCTGGATCGTCAGCGCTGTGGTGGACTATGACGATTTCTACGAGCCGGTACAGCAGAGCTTCGTGAAGGTGGTGTTCATCTTCGGCGGCGTGGCACTGGTGCTGGTGCTC